>Ga0056131_1000413_pt1 | contig 10512 bp, 5 predicted proteins | sample WorMetLIZISLAND1_2_FD_67480 | JGI IMG/M metagenome (GOLD analysis project Ga0056131, IMG submission 67480) | Marine gutless worms symbiont microbial communities from Max Planck institute for Marine Microbiology, Germany - Olavius clavatus LIZARD... ...
ATATCAGACAATATGTTTGTATAATTATTAAGTACAACAAATTATGTATGCTCCAGTTCATAACAGATCGATATATTTGCACAAAAATCTGCAATAATAATAACATCCAAACCATATGGCATTCAAAATGAAGAAAAAATAACATAATTATTTGTATGACACTTGAAATAATTTAATTTCTTATGTATACTATAGTCATACCTGCCACCGTCGCTGCATATTTTCCCATTAGGCCAAGTCTCGTTATCGCACCAGTTTTCTGTAAGCCAACATAAAATATCATTACAAAAGCACCGTCATCATATCATCATCGTCGTCGTCATCGTCATAAACCTTTGGCTTAACGTCAGCAGACTGGTGATAATGTAATTACCTGGTTTCATTTGGTTCTGTTCTGCGCAGATGTATCTGTGCTAGCTCTGCACAATGTCAACAACCCCCTCTTCTTCTCTACGTGTGTATGTGCTTTTGTGTGGCACTTGCCAGCTTTCTCTACTTCATTATTTCAACTCATAATACGAACAACCAACGATTTGATCTTTGGATTATTGCCGTTCCTCCGGAAGTAGGTTTTTGCCGCACTTTTGAGTAATTTTCCTCATTTATTTTACTTACCAAATAAACTGACAGCACGGACGACAAAAAGGGAACGAAACGACAAAACACTGTTTGGAATCAATTTCTAGATACCCTGCATGTTCAAACAGTTGTATTTCACCCGTAATGACCCGTTTATCTTCCTGGTGTATTTTTTTTCGCCACACTTTTGAGTAAGGCTCAAAGGACGTGCGTGTGAAGATATCCAACTGTCTGCAGACCTAGCCTACTGCACGCGACAAGAATGCGCTTTTCAGGGCGTGCGTTAAATTACTCGGAATTCTGTTCTGGAAGATATGCACGTAGGCCTATTGTTTCCACTGTGCATTTCGAAAGAGCGTGATCTTAGACAACAACTGAAATTACAATAGAATTGCTGAAAATTAAATTGAAACTCGAGAAATCGTCGCGGAGTCGTCGTACCGCGGTTTTCCGTGTAGTTTTTCAGCTCCTCTTTGAGCGTAAAGTTCTTCGGTTGCTCTTCGACGGCCAGCGTCAGGTTGAGAAACCAGTCGGCGTCATCCTCTGGGATGCGAATGCACTTCTGCATGAGCGTACCCTGGTAGATCTGAAGGCCGATCAGAGCGAAGATCGACAGCATGAACACGGACAGGATGCAGACGTCGCGTAGTCGCCTGACTGCCTCCAGCAGTGCTCCGACTATCGTCTTCAGCCCTATAGACCATACACGTGAAAACGTTGAGGTTAAAATTTTTTAAACATTAAGAACGCATTTTCATTACAAATAAAAAATAATTACGTTTTTACTGCGCGATGCACTATAGTGCAAAGCGCGGTATTGCGATTGCATGTTGTCCGTCCGTCTCTCTGTCTGTGACGTTGGCGGATCAGGATCACATAGGTTGGAAATCTTAGAAACTAATTGCACGGACAATTAGCCCAACACCTTCGCTCTTCGTAGACCAAAGGCCATCCACTTATTCACAGGGGAACATGGGGAAATTTGGGGGAGACTAGTTGTCGGGCCTATAGTGTGTTTTGCTCCATGTCCGGTCAAATCTGTAGATGTTAGTAATATTTTTATTTCGCAGGCAGCATCTATCTTTTTTATCCAGTTAACGCTTATTAATAGCAGTTGATAGGCTTGTGACTCATTTTTATGCCATAATATGACTAAGGAAAATATTTGATTATCCTTCCACGAGAACTGGTTCTGTCACTTCTGTGGTGCTTAGGTAATGTTAAAATGCGACAGATTTAATATAGCCCAGGACCCTGCCAGAGCAGCTAACGACTCCCTAGTCGGCTACCAATACCCTTCATCATTTTCTACCCCACTCGACGCGACGCCTGTGGCGTCTCATTCCTGTTCTGAACCCCTACAACGCTCTGCCACTTAAACTATATAGGCCTACTGCTTAAAACAAGCACGCCGTGATTTCAACGGTAATCCCAAGGCTGCGTAAAATGCACTCCAATTGCATCATCACTAAACACGCCATTATCTCCGTATAGACAATTTCACCAACGGAATTTATATGATACAAAACACTTTTGTTTGGAACTGCTAAACAAAAATACCGGTATTTGAAAAATCCCGACTAAGAATTAAGTCTGCAGTCTCCGCAACGGTCATACCTGGAACAACGGCAACAGTTTTGAGCGCACGAAGTACTCGGAACGTGCGCAGCACGGCTAAGTTTCCTAAACTTTTCACCGTCATCGTCATGTACCTGCAAACAGCTCAGAGATGCTAGCAACTGCTACAGGTGACTACGACATGCGGAAGTAATCGTGGTACACAACGGCATGAAGATATCTGCTGGAACGACGGCAGCTTCGAGATTTCTCTAAACCGGTTTGTTGCTGTTACGCGAAAATTTGCGATTAGGCTACGTTGTTATTAACTTGCGACAGTCAACGCTGTCATTCACGAACAACTGAAACGGTTCTCGTTTTCTCATTTTGTGAATAAAAATGTGATCAAACGAGAGTTCTCAGCAGCGGTTCGTTCCCAGCAGAAATCATAATCATTCATAAGTCAGCAAGTTAATCGGATTCTATCACCGCAGTTGGTCGCATGCAAGCTGGGAAAATATATATAAATCTGGCATTGGAAACTAAATGACAAACATGCGGAATAACGCAGGAAGCAAACAACAAAAACGATTCGCTAGCGAACTCTAACAAGCATTCATTAACAAAGTTACGGATTAATCACTAGCAGAAATAAAAATAAAATACAGTACATATTTATACGCGTACGTGATAAGAGGTAATGTACAGGTAATATACATTAATGCATTGGACGCGAGAGCGAGAGGGAAAATGTATATACAGAAGTGGAAGGAAAAATGAAATGCAACAGGAATAGAAACACGGGATTGGTGACTATAACTGTTCATCTGTTCCAACGGTATCCCAATGGATATCGCATTCCATAACTGCCGTATAAGTTAACAGTTCGTTACAGTAGTCAAGACAGAAGCTCTTACGCTAATGAGACAACGACAAAGTCGAGCCAGTTCCACGCGTCGCGCAGGTAGTGAAAGTCGGCAAGTATGAAGCCACGAGCGAGCATCTTAACGGCGCCTTCTGTCGTGTAGATGGCCGTGAACACTTCTCTGTTGTCGCAACCGTCAACAAACAACCACGTACATCATTGTACACATTGACACGAACGTCGACAATAACTCACGGGACCTACAGTAGAGACTGCAATTGCACCGACTGTTTTAACGAGGTTAATGTGGCTATGTGCATAATAATGATGCTCGCTATCGTTAGTGAAGCAAATCAACCGTTTGAGACAACTGAACGTCCCCAGCATCTTTGTTTCTGATCGACAAATGCGACGTGATCAACGTCCGTAATTTCAATTCAAAAATAGCAGTGAAAGGGTGTAATAAAAATAAGTAAATACTGTACAAACAATCTGCAGAGCAGTATGTGTAAAGTACGCTCTCTGCATCTTTACGTTTTCATTTATCGACATTAATGACTAAACTCAAACTGTTAATAACTTTTTGGAAGTAAAAACTGACGTGCAAACACAAAGATTTTTGATGCGGCGATTTTTGATGCTTTCTTCGCCATGATTGCGTTTACCGATTACAGAATGCTGAAAACCTTTTCGTTAAGCCGTGATCACATGTATAATACGATTACGATACAACTTAGATACGACTTTAGTCCACTAAGATATGATTATGCGATTATGAGAAGGCCATGACTTGTGGCCACAAGTAGTCAAGTACGAACGACAATCTACGACACTGCGATACTCTCTCGAACAAGATCGTATCGTATAGTCGTTCGTTTACGTTATGCATACACCGTGAGTTATAAACACCTATACGTAAACTATTTCATAATAACGCAGTCAAATATTGGCCGATTTTCAACATTCTTTCAATCAATCAATCGATCACAAAATTAATCAAATGCTTTAACGAATCATCTGACAGACCGGAACCCAAAAACATTGCGAGAAATAAGAACATAATTAAAACACAATATAACTTCAATCTTTACACAGCAAGCGCGTTGAAACTGAACCTTGTCGGTTATCGTCCGGCGACAGTTACATCAGCGTATTCATTGCGAGTCAATTCGTGATCTGGATAGGCTAACTGAAAACGACAGGTGACCGTGTAGGCTGATATGAAACAGCGCGTGCGTTGGACATGGCAATCAAACAATGGCGGAGAAGGTTGCTTTCCTGCCAAAGGACAACACTTCGAGCATCTATTGTAGTGTTGTAGCGTTCTTTCACTGCTCTAGACTGCTGAATATAAACGTTGGCTAACCTTCGATTGATTTATGACAGTCTGTGACATGATTATGTGACTGTATGTGGGATTCCTTTCATCCCAGGGAGCGGACGATATGTGGGATAGCGACGGTGACGGGCGGGCGGGGTGCAGTAGCCTAGCAGACGAACGGCGTCGTCAGTGTCTAATATGGAATTCGGTAAAGTGGAAAGAACGCTATCGAAAAAGTTAAACTTGCTGTCGTCGTCTATAAAAGCCTATAAAAGCAAAAGTAAACCCGGATATGTGTATCGATTTAAGCGTAAGAATGGAGACGAGTACGTGTGTTGCCGATGCCGCGAACTGGGGAAATATCGATCTCGCCGGCACGAAACCCACATATCGTCCGCTCCCACATAGGTGTGAAACCCACATAACGTCCCACTCCCTGTGACATGTGTGGGTGTTTTTACGACACAGCAAGACCGTCCCAGCGCACAGGGCACGATAGTTTTCTGACATCAATAATTCACAAGGTAGTGTAGCGACGCGTTTGAAGTTTGGTAAGATATTTAATCACAACTCTATTGCAAATTTATTGCTCAGCGTGTCAGTGAAGTAATTTTGTGAACATTGGTCAACATTTCTCTGAGTTATGACAAATAGTCTAGGCTACGTTAGCGTTTTTTCACTCACAGTCTATGCAGCATGCAGTTCGAAAAAGCCCCCATGATCGAACCATCTCGCTGACTTAATGAGCTTATACGGCTGTCATCTGTGCAGCTTCAGTCGGAGAAGATTGACGCCATTATCCGACGACGTGAAATGCGGCAGTCGCTGAAGCCGACATGCACTCTATCGGCTGCTGCTGCCGCTGCAATGCCGGAAACACGTGCAGCGTTGACTGTCCCATACATCTCTCTCCCCATCCGTCTCCCGGTTCCGTCCGTCCACCTATCTTTCCATCTACCCGTCCTGTCCAATATGGACGACATGACAAGTTCCAGTGGGTACAAGAAATCGATTCCATGCCAATTAAGAGGGCGAGCGGGTGTCAGCTGCGACTGGCGTGAACGTAACACGGTCGCCTGGTGTCACCGGTGTCAAAGCCTTGCAACTGTCACGCAAGAACAACGTCAGCAAATTACTGTACTATAACTCTGTCTGGTTTTCAATGCTAAAGCACATTAGGCTACTGTCACATCGAACTTTTCTTAAAGTCGATATACTGTGTTTAGCTGCTGGTGATTTGGCTTAGATGTAACGGTGTTTCCTACATATCAACGAAGTTACTCTACGTCAAGCAGGATTAGTAATGATACAAATGACAGTTCGCAGATATACCGTCTTGTCAGTGGCGTAACTACTGGCCCCGCAGACCCTGCAATGCAGGCGGGGGCGGGCCTATAGGCGCCCAAAATTATGGCATTATGGCATTAATTTTTTCGCTGAAAATTTAACATAATTGTCGTGCAAACGTGCGCTGCCATGAGTAAATTAGTGCCGAATGGAGTGGTTGCAGTGTAAACCTATTGATAGGCTTAGGCGTAGCCAGAGAGGGCCTAGGCCATAAAGGGGAGTGAAAAAATTGACAACCGTTTCAACTGTATAACAGGAACAAATCTACATGAAGTTTTATGTTTAGCAAAATGTGAATGTGACTAAATATGCATCGTAAAAATTCACAATTTATCGCCATCAGATGTGTTCTTTCAAGTTCCAGACGCACCAAAACCCGCTTTCGGCCGGGACTCCGCCCCGGGCCCCGGTGGGGGAGCTTACGACGCATCCCCAGATTCTTATTCGGCTGGGGAGGGGACACCTCCTCCCCATACCCTTCCTCCCTCGACGCCTTTTCCTGCAAGTGACTCTAGTATAACGGTTGGTACCGTACGTGCGTACATCAATTTTGTCGACGTTGATTATAGGCAGTGCACACGGGGTTTGCGCTTGGTCGCTTGCAAACGCGTCAAATATCTCATTCGCGTGGACGGACACACGACCGCCACGGCGCTGAAAGACGACCTCAGAGAAAATGACCACTGCGGCGCAATGGGATTTACAGTAACGTATGGACACACGCAGCAGAATATTCCTTCCAGCTCATTCGACAGGCGGCAAGAACGAGCTGCAGCCGCGGCGGGTGGTCACTGGTCAGTATTGGCGACGGCGTAAAGCGATCGGTCGAAACACCGCATCCAGCCGACGTCGACCTGCGGATCAATCCACCAATCGATTCCTACAGTTGGACCGAAGTGTCTATAATAACATCGTAGTCGACGGAGACACGGGAGGCGACCGTAACCACGTGTCCCCGATATCTCCGCGTCTCCATGAGTCTGTTTATTTTTGCATAGGACAAGTCACGAACACGTTATCAGGCTCAGAGACTGTCAGTTTTCGTTATCCACTTTTCATCTCATTTGAAATATTCCTGCACGAGGCTGCCACCTGCACGGGTGAATGGACGGTGTAATATGTAAGGTCCTACTAAAATTCGTTCACTTCATTCGACCTTATAATGACATAATGTATAATAGAAATAGGTTGTGACGTTTTGTTGGATTAACTCCGATATACGCATAGGCGTATATTCTGAAACGCTGGCAAATGACGAAAAATGAGCGTGAAACGCCGTGGAACACTAACAGTAACACACGGTTAACAAAATCGAGTTTCGACAAGGAAACGACGTGATGCCCGTAAACGAAGCAAATCAAACTGGGCGTCGTCAGTTCACCACGATCGTACTCGGCCGCTGAAGAGTTGAGACTGCAAAATAGCGTTCTGGTTTCCTTCCGCTCAACCAACTCTCGTCGGCCTTCACGCCAGCTAGTCGTCATGCCATAAAGACTGGACAGACCAGGCGGGCGAGACTCATTCATCGTCATCCATCGCACACCGCGGTCGACAGCCAAGTCTACGCCGCTCGCTCGGTGCTCTATGATAATCCTGGCGGTCGACGCTCGGTCGCCGATGACTCGCTCGCTGTTGGGACAGACCGACCGACCGACCGACGGACGGACGGGACGGACGGAGAGGGCGCGGGCAGCACGGCAAAGCCTTATCGACAACGACGACGACGACGACGACGCGCGGCGTGATGGCGAAGGCGTCGAGGCGACGAACTAGGAGAAAGAAAATCAATAGATGAGGGCGACATGCGAAGCTGCCAAACCGCGCTGTTGCGACCGATTTGACGTTGCCGACGTTGACGACCGAATGACCGCGCAACTGACCGAACTGCTGAGCCCGTTATTTCCCTTTCTGTCTTTTGCTACGCGACTGCCGTTGTTACGTCAGTCGGCCACACTTTCAATCTGTGTCGGTTCGTTTGAATGTTTCTGCCGAGTTGCGGCAAAACTGCCGACTTATCACTGAATACCGACAACTTAGATATACTCAGGAATGTTGTGTATTTTGAATTGAAGGCCCTGTCAAGTAATGTTTTCACACTATCAACAACCCGCATTTGCCGCCTGTGGAAGTCATACAATCCTTTAACAGGAGGGACTTACTATAGCAAACAGCAGCTGAAGAATATTAAAGTGATTAATTCCGTAAGCACATTTAGACTGGAATGACGTATTGAATGCACTGCACATATGTTACATGAATTGCGAGAGGTCGACTGTGCATGTGCAGCAGTACCAGGACTATAGCTCATCTCACCGACGCTGCTAAAGGCAGACGGATGGACACACTGCAAGGGTCAAGACATCTCGCCGATTAAAAATTTACCAATCCGCTAGTACGTTGGCCCGGGGCTTACATGCACGGCCGCTGCACGCCGTGTCATGGCTGCAAATCCTCCTTAATCGACGCAGCGCAGCGCTCGGCCGCTACGCACCTTACGGTCGACGGCCGCGACGGCAGCAGCAGGCGCGTCCGACGGCCGTCTCATCCACATTGACGCTAATAAATGCGATCAACATGGATGCAGTCGGCATGGAACAGCAATGATGCACACACTTTACAGCATTAAATTAAGCAGCTTGCTAATACAAACATATCATAAGCATGTGTGCGTGCAATAAGCAAAACGACAGTAAGCTTATTTTATTAGTGCCCATGGCGATCATTTCTTGTAGCGCGTTCGTGACTGATAGCCTCGCTATAAGAACAGACAAACATAACTTTTCCTACTGAATTGAACAGAGCTAATCGGAACTGAATGAAAACGTAACTAGATTACTAGAAGAAACGTTTTGAGAAGTTCTGACACAAATACTCGCAACTATACTCGAGTCACAGCGGCAGTTTACTTGGAACCTCGTGGGTGTGCCAGCTTTTTGCCATTTTAAAGCCCCAGAAGGCCAAGTTGACGGAAGAATTTCCTTGCAGTATCTTTGCAAATAAGCGTAGCCAGAACATGTACAGTTTTCCGGGTTCGTGTCTTCACGCATCTTTGATTAAGAAAAAAATATGGACTCGGTTTACAAAATAACCTAGACTGCAGTAAATGAATCAGCTGAGTTTCACTTACGTTTTCCCTGATTGTGGAACTCAAATGGGAGCAAAGTGAAGACCAAGCCCAAAATTGGAAGACCACCCCAGCTCCCCTCTGGCACTTTCAGAACCATCGTTCATATTTTGTTGGAAAGCGAGGCCAGCAGTGTTGAAACTGTCGGCTGGAGGAAAACGTGCCAGAAAGATAGCAGACGTTTATGTGTCGCTGATACAACACACACGACACGAGTGATTTTGTGTCGAGTGTTCCGTGTTCGACAGAAATTCATGATACACTGGCGGCTGGCCAAAAATTCTGCCCAAAACGGATTATTCCGCCCCCAAACGAGGGTTTTGACGCTAAATTTTATAAGGGGACACTTTTATAAAATTCGAACACCTAACGCCTTTAAAGCTTTAAAGCTGCATTGTGTGGCAGTTTCGAGAAGACGCCGAAGGGAGTTGGTTAGGAAAAGAATTCGATGCAAATTATAACGGTTACTCTCTGTTACACAGTCGGCGACCGTTAAAATGCAAACTGAGCTTAATAAACACTATAGTCAGCGTTTCAATGTGCAACTATCATTATGCTATCCTTTCTTGTACAGTAAAAATATATAACAGTATTTGTCAATAAAGAAACAGTGGGAATAATGTTTATTCTGGTTGTGGGATACAAATGGCGGTAATCCGTTCAAATACCGCACAAACGTCGCCTAACTGTCTGAAGTATAACCACGAATTTGTGTAAAAATGCGCCAAAGTGATGGCCTGAACGATCGCGGCAAGCCGAGAAGATCCGGGTGACGAATGATCAGGAATTCAGGCCAGGCCCGGCCACAGCCCGGGCTAATTAACAAAGGGACGACTACGGGGTCGGAGAGTCGATCGGACGTGGAACTGAGAGAACCACATCGCCATCGAAATTAATCAAGTCACGACAACTCGCGACGTCAGACGAGATCGGAATTCTGAAAGCGAAACGGACGAAACGCAACCAGTTAAATCATGCTGGACAGCGGCATCATGTTCACAGCTGATATATGAGAATCTTTATTCACCAGAATAAACAAGAAAGCTGAGCTATAGCAAAGATGACCGCGCGATGCGCCCAATATATGGGTGCCCTTAAAAATTTCGAGAGTCCTGACTAGCAAAAGGCTACCTCCCCCGACATTTGTAATGGACTTTTGTTCCGATCGATACTAAGAATGTGCGTACAGAATTGGAAGTTCGTAGCTTTCCCCGTTCCTGAGATAATAGGGAATACTGAAAAAAAATTTGGGCAGTCCTGGATACGCCCACGTTCCCTTTTCTCTCAAAATTTTTAAGGGGCTTTTGTTCGCATACCCTGGAATACGCGTGCCAAATTTGAAGTTCGTAGCTTTACCCGTTCCTGAGATAACAGGGGGTACTCAAAAAAATTGGGCAGTCCCTGGATACGCCCACACTCCCTTTTCTCCAAACTTTTTAAGCGGCTTTTGTTTGGATGGATCCTGTGAATGTATCGGCCAAATTTGCAGTCCGTAGCTTTAGTCGTTCCTGAGATAATAGCGATTGCAGTTTTGGGGTGGGGTTGCGAACCCCCAATCTTGAGGAAGGTGAGGCGGGAAAGAGTCGGGGATGGTACCGTTCGAAAGAACGTTTGTGACTTCCTGTAGGCTCTCCATAGTAACTTTTCCTCTATCTTTACGCGTTTCAGAGATATTGCCGCTTTTGTGCTCCAGCTCGCCACTTTTTCCCACCCCACCTC
>Ga0056131_1000414_pt1 | contig 10500 bp, 5 predicted proteins | sample WorMetLIZISLAND1_2_FD_67480 | JGI IMG/M metagenome (GOLD analysis project Ga0056131, IMG submission 67480) | Marine gutless worms symbiont microbial communities from Max Planck institute for Marine Microbiology, Germany - Olavius clavatus LIZARD... ...
TCGGCACAAATAAGGATAACCTTGAATGACCTTGAATGCCCGATTCAACTTAAAGTGCGCTTTACGGACGGCATGCTTGACGTACGTTTGTTGCGGGTTTCGGATTCGACCGTACGCATATAGGTGTAGCCAGAGGGGGAGGGGGAGTGGACTGGAGGGCTTAGCCCCTCCATGTGGGCAGCTGACTCGCTGTTTCTCTGCGGTAGCTGAGCTTCTTGTCTTAAGATTTGACATTCTGAATTTCAAGAAATGTTAGGGTTAGACTTAGAGTTAGGGTTTGGAACTTCAACTGCAGTGGTTATTTTATTATGTGAAAAAATAACTACTGTTGCATTGGATCAGAATGATGTTCAGATGTCAGATAAGGGTTTCCTAAATCATCGTCCACAAAGGCGACTATACTCGCCGTTTCCAGCGACTTTAGTCGCCAGTGTGGACGAGGCTTTAGGAAACCCATGACATATGAACATCTGACTTGTTGCATTGTGTTACAGAACGCCAGCCTGGCATTGGGTCCGCTTTTAATCACGCCAGAAAGATACGAAGTTATCGATTTTACTCAAGTGTTCGAAGTCGCGAGACTGTCGGCGGTCATACGACACAGTTCAGGCAGCTACCAGTCGCTAGTCGGAGGTCCGCTGCAGTTCGTCCGCCCTTTGTCTGGATCGGTCTGGACGCTGATCGGAGTCGTCTTCGTCGCCACGACGATCCTTCTTTATGCCGTCGACCGTCTCGACGTGACGTCATATCCGCCGCCGTCTGCGGAGCTAGCAGGTTCCCCGGTAGCGGCGCGCCTCGGCCTGGGGCAGAGCGCCGTGTGTGCGCTGACGACGATGATGCTGATGACGCCGTACAGTCCCGCGACGGCGAGTTCGACGTCGTCAGCAGCGGCGGCAGAGCCGCGGTCAGCAGCAGGGCGCCTTACCGTCGCCGCACTCTGGGGTTTCTCCCTTATCGTCGTTGCCTCATACACCGCCAACATGGCCGCCATGATGACAGCCGCCCGACTTCCGGCGTCGACCGGTGACGTCATAATGCGACGGACGATGTTGTCGGAGCTGCGTTCCGGGCGATTGCGACTTGCGACCGCGACATCTAGCGTACACGACGTCCGTGCCTTGTTATTTAACGGCGACGATGACGTCACCGACGACGTCACCGAGCTCTTCGACGACGTTGAAGATGGTATTCGGTCTTCCGTTGAGCGGTCCGACTGCGCCTTTTTAAGCGACTCCGAGGTGCTGTGGTACCATCTTCAACGGCTACAGCCTGATGCCGATCATTTGATACAAGACACCGTAGCGCTGCACAGTTCAACAGAAGGTGCTGGATACGCTATTGGTGTCACGAAAGGATTCTCCCACACCAGGAGATTAAACTTAGCCTTAGCTCGTCTCGCCAACGACGGAACTTTGCGTGCACTCAGACGCAAGTTAGTTGCCGCTATATTTACTGTTAGAAAAGCCACGCAAAACCGCGCTATGCATTGTAGTCTCTCCGTCCGTCTGTCTGTCCGTAGGTTTCTCCATTAACTTCCGGCTTGTAACGCAACGTAACGCAAAATGTCATAGAAAAGTGAATTCATCAAAAAATAACGACCAGCTGTAACCTGTGATGCGACTTTGTGGTCAAAGGGTCACAGGTCAAGGCCAAACGCCACCGAAAGTTGTCGTGCAAAATATAGTGGCGGCTTAGTGTAGAGGTTAGCGCATTGGCTTCGATCAACGTAGTTAATCGACACTGGGCCCGGTTACTACTTGGATGGGTGACTGCTTGCGGGTAGGTAAACCGTCTGGGTATGCAACCAGTCATGTCGACTCAGCCTTCTACCCTCAGCGGGATGGTAGAATGAGTATCAGCTTTCGGGCTGAGTAATAATAAGTGGCGATGGTAGATGTAGTTTCCTAGCTGCCTACAGGCGGGCCTATGGCTCAAGTCCGTCAGCTTCGTCCAAAGATCGGCAGCCGTCTGGCGCTGTTTTGCATTTATCGCGTGAACCGCGTGTACTGTCGCATTGACTCTGAGTCATAATGACAATACCATAAACATTGTCCTGGAATTTATTATTATTATTATCATTATTATTATCATGCTTCGAATGACAGAAGAACGTAAAACAGCTATACGATCATCAAACTGCAAAAAGTAGCCTAGAATTGTCCAAGAATAATACCCCTGGCACACGCTCAAGAAACTAGTACAAGAAACCATTACAGTGTCGACTTGCACAAGAAACTTGCATGTCTGACATTCTTTCTTATGCAACTTGCTTTCTTGTACAAGTTTCTTCCATGGAATAGAACGCAGCTCTGTTCCGTGCAAGTTTGTACTTTGTACACGAACTTCCATGAACTTTCATCAACATTTCACGCAAAAAAACTTGCGTAAGTTTCTTGCGCAAGTCTCTTGTCTTGAGCGTGTATCAGGAGTATTGTGTAAGTCCGGTTTTTGAAACCACGAAAATTGTGCCTGAGGAAACACCATAAGTCATCACTAGCGTCTTGGTACTATCTACGAAGCGCGAGATGGGCCGTTAGATGCCTGCAGTATAGGTCGTTGTGTCATGGAGTCTGTCACCGTCAGCCAGTGCCGACCACTCTATGTTTTGTGTTTAGATGGCTGAGTGGCGACGCAATGACGCGGTCCGATCTACAATCCGGCACTGCAGGTGCTCTGTCTCTGTACGACTTGGGTGGTCCTTTCCTGATCCTCGCCGCCGTCGTCAGCGCTCTGCTGGCCGCCAGCGTCGCTGTGCGCTGCATCCGACGACGACGTCGGTCGCTTGGCCGTCTTCCAGGCGCCAAACTGGTAACTCTGCATTCCATTATTACGGACGTTGATTGTCTATCGACGATCGACTGCAGTTAAAATATTTTTTGTTAAACATAAATATAATATTGGCATTCAAAAGGTAACGCAGCTGATTGGCATGGGTTAGCGGTAGAGTACATTTATACAGTTGTTCGTTGTCCGCGTTGTAGCGCTAGCGGACGTACAATAGGCCTACAATGCAGTGCAGTAGCTTTTAATGGTGGGTAAGAGAGGTAGGCACTGGGTGATAAAGGTAGGTTTTTGATAATCTTTATCTCATCTTCAGTGGTAAAAAAGGTAAAAATTACAAAAATAAAAATAAATAATATGAACTAAAATGGAAATATGAAAAACTAGGTTTTTAAAAATGTTTGAACAGCAATCCGACTGTCAGCATTTGTACAGTCTGACTTCTTTTAAATCATTTCAAATACTTACCTTTTAATATGTCTCTTTTAGTTTTTTTTATAACATTGTCGGTCAGACCGTTCCACACATCGAGTGCGACGATAGGCGACGAGCGCTTTACAAGTTCTGGGTGCGTTCTCTGGACGACCAGGCGCGGTCTGCTGGAAGTGGAACTATGGAAGGGTTCATGAAGTGAAGTAGAGGTTAGCCTCACTAGTCCTCATTCTGTAGCCCGCAAACTAGTACTCTCAGTCTCTTCCAGTCCTGCTGAGGGTAGGACGCTGAGTTGGTCTAAGTACACGGTTGGTCAGCTGGTTGGCAACTTGCTCACGGCCGCTTGCCAGTGGACTGGCTGGTCATCGAGCCGGCTTTCAGTTATGAATCTGCTAGGCCAACTCAGCCTTCCATCCCTCCGGGTGGTAAATCGAGTACCGGTCTCTGGCTGGGATTAAGGCTGGGTGTGTTGTGTTCACTTGTGTTGGGTGGCAGGTAGCACTGTGTGATCCTGTATGGCAAGTGACACCCCATATCTCTGAGATGGAGCTCTACTTTTCTTAACTTAACAGTAGACATAATTTGTGCGGTGTGCGACAGAGAACGTCCGAGAACCATGTCGGATACAAGCCGACGACGTCGACAGTAACGACGTCGGGCGCCGGTGATCGTGGTAGTCTGATCCAATGCAACAGCAGCGGAGCGCCGTACGACATCGTACAGATTGAACAGCTGACCGATACCGCGTCACTGCCCATCCCTGGGCTCGACACGCCGCGCACACGGCCTCGGGCCGCCGGCATCCTTCGACACAAGGAGACAAACTTCTAGCTGTTTCCATGCACTTCCTGTGAAGTTCTATGTCCGAATATGCACCCTTTGAACTTGACGCCGGCAGTCGCAGATTCTGCCCTTTAATAGACTTTTCACAATATTTGTCAGCATTCCAGAGACAAATGTCTCTCTAGTTGCCTCGGATATTTTCATAAGCGTACGGTACGGGTCAATTTTCTAGGGGCTGAGCCATTTTGCCCCCAAAAAAATATTTCGACAGCGCCCGAAAAACTGATATTCTATCTAACCTGACCAAACAGCATGCTATACATCAATGAACTGAAACGCAATAATTAGTTTAAAAGCCGGATTTCGGGCATTTCAGGCACTTCATCTCGCTGGACAGAAGGAATTCCATTTTTTCGTTTAATAAATACAAAAAATATTTATTTTCCATTTTGGCTGCTGTTTTCTGCACGAAAAAATAGCGATTATCCGAAAAAAATGCTTTGCCCGACTCAGGGTCTCACTGGGCCCTCAAACCATCCAGCCACCCTCACCCCCGGCTCGTACGCCTGTGGATTTTTGTGCTGTCGCACGTATAATGTGATAATTTTCGCATTGGCTTTTGGTGACTGCGACTCAATTTAAGAGTCCGCATTACTCATGGCCTGTGTCTGTCTGTCTGTCTGTCTCCGTTTGTCACAATGTCACGTGCCTGCAACTAATTCAATACGGTAATGTAAGTAAGTGATTTCTATAGCGCCAAAGTCTCAGGAGAGAATCAGGGCGCATTGAGGATGGGCGCTAGGGGGCAGGATAGACCGATTAAGTAATGGGTCTTTAGATGCCGTCTAGAAGAAAGTGTTTGTACTGTTTGAGACTGCAGAATGTGAGTAGGTAATTCCATATTTTTGGTGCAAAGATGCGAAAAGGACCAGAACCAAATGCCCAAGCGAACATCGAAGTTGACAATGTCAGGTGTAATTTATGGACAAATTTTTAGGTAAGGTCGAAAGGCGAAGTCATAATGTCTGTGCGCATGCGCAAAAATGTTCGAAAAAGAAATGTGTCATAACTAATAAAGTGGTGTTCCGTACGCGTCTTTAATGTTTGTGGTGTTACGCAAAAGTTAAATTCATCAGACTTTCTTTTGTGTGTGCCATCGGATTTTATAACTCAAGAACGAAGTGGTGTTAAAAGGTCAAGTTTGGTATGAAGCTTGTGCATAGCAGGCATAACTCGCGATGCCATTTTGAGATCAAAAGACAAAGGTCAAGGTCATTACTGCTAAACCTGCAGCATTTGTTGTATTTATTTACTAATTTAGAATCTTCGCATTTGGGGACATTGCGAACTCTGACGAAACGTTTACCCTTGTTGCACTAAATTTTATCGTTAAGATGAAGATCTGCCAATACGCCTTGATTACTGTCATTGTCGCAGAACTCCTGTTTCGTGGTAAATTCTGGCTTTGCAGAGCGAATACCTTTAACAAGTTGTTGTTTAATTACTTCTTCGTCGTCTGCTTCTTCCACTTCTTCATGAACCATGAGATTAGCGCACGTTGGTGTCTACTGCTTGTCTTGCAATGAGTTGCCACCTGCAATCTTGAGCTAGACTGTTCACTTTTCGGCTCCTGTAGTCCAGTCTTGCACTTAGCTGACAGTTAATTACTAGCCAACTGATAGTTAACAGCGTCAAGATAATTTTGATTGCACAGTCGATATCTGGTCTTAGTTGTTCCTAGAATGGTGATTATTTGCGTGTCGCCCGGTTTATTATGCCTTCTTGCCGATATTGTGTGCATTACTTGTTTATAAAAAAAATACGTGTCGGATAGAAGCTTGATCTGTCGATGTCGAAAGAAAGCAGAGTCTTTCGGTAGTGTTGGTGCTGATCATTACGCCACTGCGAATTGTAAACCACTGCTGTTCGGGTTTCCCTCTAAGTGGCGGTATACAAATGTCGGGATCTTTAACCTTTAAAACAACTGGAGTCAATGGTGATCTAACCTCAACAATGACCGGCTAAATAACTGATTGGAGGCTGGAAGAGAAATAACAGTTTAATGGGTATATAAACGCGTCGTGAACTTTCATCGTTTCGCCGTTTCCACGGAATCAGCCAACAGCATATCGCGAGTCACATCATTTACTATAAAAGGGAATAACATATTATGCACACTGGCAATACAACAACAAGTAATAAGGTTACCATAAATAGCAATAATTACTCGAAACGCACTGTGTACACAACTCGCGATGTTACTTTTCGACAATTAAAAGACAGGACGTTTCAGTCGCTTGCCGAACCGGCCCGAACGTGACTTTTCGTGGCTTTCGTCAGAGAAGCTCCTTTTAACTTATACGAAAAAGAGATACAGTAACTAAGAACAATGTGAAGACAGACGTACAGCATCAATATGTTGAATATCTTGCAAATGCCCACTGAAGAAAACAGAGACGCAGAATTGTTCGCATATATATAAGCGTGTTTGGAATAACTATCGCGATGCACTAATACTGTGGCCGAATATGCCCTCGCCAAAGAATTACAGCCTATGTCACAATATTACCTCAAATACACGTGGGATAGAAATGGAGTAAACTAAGAGGTCTTGTGATAGAAAGAAAACGAACGAATACACACGTACGCAACTGCAAAGAGCTAGATAAGCCCTATAAACGACTAAAATACTGCAGTATATTTCTGTACAAAACGCACAAAAATCGCTTCCATGTACATCATCATTCGTGCATTCCAATACACCACTCGTCAACAAAATATATCACGATTTCATTTCACTTTCTCGCCTCACATACATTTACTTTTGACACGTACGGAAGAACTACGTAGGCTACTACAGATCTAAAAATACATCTTCAAGTGCGTTTCTCCGGCGATAATCAATCGAAAATAATAACGACAATAAATTCCTATGTCAAAAGGCGCCCAACTAAAAAAGAAACTTGTATTATTTTTCCACAGTATAATTTTCATCCGTTCGCGACTATGCGACTCGTCTTTAATGTATGTGTAAATATGTGTACGCTGCAGGAAAATGTCGCACTGTCACGTATCAAATTTGGTCGCAGAGGGCTCAGGGCTTTGTAGAGGGTAATGTTTCCGTCAAAAATGTGGACCGCTGGGCCACAATGTAAACTGAAAGGCAGCTAATCTGATATAAAATATTGGTTGGATCCCCAATAACTTTCGCATGGCGCCTCTACGTCCGTGCGCTTAAAAATGTCGACGTAAATTCGTCCTGTCGTTTGTAATGCGATTTCGGGAACAAAGCAAACAACAACAACTGCATAGCAACAAAATCGGTGATAAACTGCAAGTAAAAGACATATAGCGGAGAATATGAATTTCCTTTTCGACGAGTGCGAGTACGACAATAATTCCGTCGAAATTATAAAGCGCGCACTACACACTACACCGTGACGGAAAAAAGAAGCCACAGTATTCTCGGCATAACTATGACAAATTTAAACACAGTTTCGTAATTTTTGGCACAAATCATCCCGATACTTCAGTGTATTAAAACATTGGAAAATTTAGCCCAACACTGCAACACTGTTGCGTGGAGATGATGTCATATCTGACGTCATCAAAAATGCCGTTTACAGACAAAGACAAAACGTCACTATGTCTACAATATTAACAAAAGCTTTTCAAAAGGAAAAACATGATACTGCAGGTCAATTGCTAAAAGAATAGGGCCTACGCGAACAGAAACTGGAGTCGTCGTTGATTAAATCCATTTCGGAAAAAAACTGATAAATTCGGTTCTCTTTGGTAGTGGACGACGCCCAACTTGATCAAGTCATCATTGTTCAGTTCAGTGGCGTCGCGCGGTCGCGGTATCTCTATCTCAACATGCGTTAAGGCGGCGTTACACATTGTAAACATTAATTTTGAGTTAAACTAGCATTAGTAGGCTATAAATTTTATATCAACTTCTACTACTGCTGTAGACAACAATATGCACTAACAGACGTCGTTTCTAATGACGTCACGATTACGTTATCACTACGTATCGATGTGATAATTAGGAATAAATTTCCTATTTTCTTAGTAAATTGAGTCCTCAGGATGGTTCATGCCAAAAACTACGAAAGTGAGTCTACACTTGTTAAAGTTATGCAGAGACAACTTCGGCCTCTTTTTCCGGACACGGTGTATTATGTATACAGCGTGAAAAAATTGCTGATAAATATTTACCCCGTATGCACTAGTATTATCAGCAACATACTCTAACTAGGCCTACACGACAAAACTACGTTGCTCGAAATATTAACGCACAGCGTACATCGAGAGGAACAACTAAGCAATAATAGTAGTAGTAGTAGTCAGCGGCGTATTTAACGGGGGCCAACCTGCCATGCCCCTCGGCACTTAGGAATTTTTATAGGCTATCCTAATACAATATGCAATGCATAACAAATAGCATCATGCCACATTTTCGCTTTCTAGAACATTAAAATTTACGCATCAATTTACAAACAAGCTTCAGCTTCTGGGAGACCCTATCGGGGGACTTCCGTCCCCAGACCCTCTGCCCCCGTTGTGAAAATCTTAAATACGCCACTGTCAGTAGTAGTAGTAGTAGTAGTAGTAGTAGTTGTTGTTGTTGTTGTTGTTGTTGTAAACAGCTGCATGTAATTGCCAAAACAGTCACTCCCTCACACAAAAATGCAGGCAAATAGCTTATCCAAAAGGGACAGAAGGGGAACGTGGCTTCAGCCTCATGCTGCTCCGAAAATTTGTCGAAATTGTTTTGTTCTGAATTTTATTAAACGCTTAAATAGCTTCGGAATGTAGCACTACAACTAAAAATTTGTAAATAAATTTGCCGTGCGACTTTTTGGCCCCTTGCGACTCATTCTTTTCTGCTCGACTGTGAGGCTATCTCTGACGGGCAATTGCTTATTCTGGTAGCCTGCCATACGTACTGTTTCAAGTGCCTTGTTTGGTGAAATACGTTGGCAAATAAACGTACTACCGCTACTACTACTACTACTATTATTCGTTCCCGATATTCGGACAATCACGGTAAATTAATGCAGCAGCTGTACATTTCTGAGCACGCAGCAGAATATTTAGCACTGATTAAATTACGCCGACGGTCTATACAGCGCACATACACCCGTACTTCACTAAACGACACATAACGCATAAAGTTACATATACAAACCGCGAAAAAATTAAATATCATCACTATTTACATCTAGTACAGACCACTATACAGAAGTCGAGTCGTGCGTCGTCGACAACGCACCGGTCGAATAATACGGACTACGTCAACAGTAGCAGCAGCGCCTGAAGAACTAGACTACTGCAATTCACTGCGTTAATCATTACCAACAGGAAGGAAGGACTGCCAGAACGAGAGAGAGAGAGAGAGAGAAAATGGTAAAACCGTCAGCCGTTTAGTGAGCACTGACAACAAAATGGAGGAAATAACATCATTCGTTATAATGCTGTCACGTGTAATCAGTTATCCACAGACAGACAGCTATCGTAATGGATTCCGCAGGCATAATTAGCCTAGATCAGCAGCAGTCTATAGATTGAAAACAGTAGTGATGATACGCCGGTCAAATGCAGCAGAACAGAAGTGATGCTACTGAATGTGATAATCGGCAGCAGGTGTATTCGAAACTGAATAAAATCGAACTATTTTGCTACAAAACGGTAAACTAATAACCCTGTCAGTTCCAGAGCTGTGGAATGAGCAAACTGGGTTAGTTGACATTCGACGACGGGAAAAGCGCTCATCATGTACAGCACCGCAAGAATACTGATGCGAGCTCGTCCGTAGACGAGCAATTACGTCGTAGTGACGCTCGTTTTCGTGAAACAACGAATATCGGAAACCGAACGGAACACTGTCCTATACTCGCCGGTCTCGAGTCAGCACCGGATTCTGTAGCATGGAACTAGTTGATGCATACGCCGCGGCCGTCGATCACGTGACCTGGTGACGTCACTTCCTGGCACAGTGTCACGTGACACGCTGCACGGAGTTCGGCGGCTAGAGCTGTGCACTGCTAGCTCGTCTGATGACATACCGGTACTCGGTATCGGTGTCGGTTTTGGGGAAGTGCGTGCACCAGCCGGCTCCGAGGTCTGCCTCTAGAAGGCAGGCAGATGTCGTCGACCGCAGAGCATGGCATCGCCGCGGACGATATGGTCGACTGGCCGGCGGCTACTGGTAGGCTACACGGGGGAGCGCATGAGGACGCTGCGAGGTCGACCTCCACGTCGTTGAGTCGCCCTAGACCGGTGTCTACCTTTCCTCACCGCCGTCGTCGGCCGGTGCTCGCTAGAATTCCACCGTCGTCCACAGCTGCTCAGCAGATTCGACCCGCACTCTACGTCGTCGACGCCCAATTCCGCTGCACCGCTGTCGCCCGTCAGGACCGTCGGCCGCGATCGGTTGCGTCGCCGGCCGTACGACAGCAGCGGAAAAGCCGGTCGCGACCACTTCCGTCGGCCTTTCTT
>Ga0056131_1000415_pt1 | contig 10497 bp, 10 predicted proteins | sample WorMetLIZISLAND1_2_FD_67480 | JGI IMG/M metagenome (GOLD analysis project Ga0056131, IMG submission 67480) | Marine gutless worms symbiont microbial communities from Max Planck institute for Marine Microbiology, Germany - Olavius clavatus LIZARD... ...
GGTCATCAGGAATACCTGCAGCAAACAGCTGAGAATATTAGGCAGAGCTAGGTGGGTCACTTGTCAAACCAGAATTAATCAGTTGACAACTGAAAGATACATGGGTCATCAGGAATACCTGCAGCAAACAGCTGAGAATATTAGGCAGAGCTAGGTGGGTCACTTGTCAAACCAGAATTAATCAGTTGACAACTGACGATAGAACATCGTCCAACATACTGCTAATACCCGTGACATTGATCCCAGGAGGAATTCGCCCCTCCCGAATAAAAAAATACTGGGTTGAGAGTATCTTTTCGCCCCGTTCAGTTAATTCGGCACCATGATGGTTATCTTGCCCTATCAAATTCACTAACCATAGGCATTCAATAAGGCAAGATGACCATCACGAAGCTCAATTAATTCATTCACAAACTGAATAACTTTACATTCCTGGTCAGAAACGTTAACTTTAAACATCCTGTTATCACCAACAAAGACATTACCCGAACAACATTCTTAGTAAATATCGACTTACAGCCCATATCATAAGCAAAACCACAGACCGAACTAATGATGAAACAGGTACTTAAGCTAATACAAAATTGTTTTGATAAGCTTATCTCACGAGTCACGAAGCAATGAGAGTGTACCAGTGGACCAGACAACAGAAATGAATGTGAATCATACGGAAGATCAAGGCACCATCTCAATCCCTAACAAAATGCCACACAAATCACCTGTCTATGTGTGAGGTAAAACAAATTTTAGATGTCATTTCCATTGCTTGATCCATGTTGTGTTTTTCTGTTTTGTTTGTGTTTTTATAGTCATTTTGTGTGTACTTCGTGTATGACTCTAATAATAAATAAATAAATAAATAAATAAATAAATAAATAAATACAATTCTTCACAATGCAAAGAGACAAAACCAAAACCGACAGTTATAGAGAATCACCATCAGCAAACTCGTGTGATTCAAGCATCATGTTGTACAGCATCTGATTCCTCATTGGAGTTATCTGTCGGTCATCGGCAGAATATCGGCGTGGAACTTGCACTGCATCACGAATCTGTTCAGCTGCGGATGCTGGCGATGAAGATGCCACTATGGTATTGAGTGCATTATCATCATCACTGTCTGATTCTGACTCATTGGAGATGGACCGTTTGTCACGAACTGAGCACAAATTAATAACACAATCATGCAGCATTTATGCATGCTTATGAACAGGAACAACTGTTAGCTTCTTAAATCTCACCACTACTCATCTTGTTCTTCTTGTTCATGTTGGGGCAAACTCTTCAAATTAGCCCAAGGTTCCGTCATTTCAAATCGGGTCGAAATGAAATTTGGCAGGATCATACAGTAAATCTGCATCGATAGACAGAGTCAGATTTCTGATACAATGTCATGCAGACATGACGTCATTTCACACAGAAAAGTGCTGCCACCTGGTGAGTGTTCAGGCACCGTCTGCCAGGCGCATATGCTGCAGTGTCCACCAGTTCCTGATCTAGAGTACATTCATACTTGTCTATTAATTGTTTTAACTTTTAAAACCTTTAGGCACTGCTGAAGCAAGACTTGTTCACAGGCTGGATACTGTTCTGGTCAGCCAACCAACAGCATCAAAGAACTGAAAGCATACCTTAGATCTATGCCATCTTTGATTACCAAGCAAATTATCAAAATGATGATGAAGACACAAGTGAATAAACTGCTCTCTAATGAAAAGGAATTGAGTGCAAAAACACCTGAAAGGAATTTCTGTAAAAGCAATTGTTTTAAAAGTCTACAGCACGTCTGGAGCCCAGATGATCTCAAAGAAAAGAATTAATGAAGATGCACTAATTTACTTCAGATGCACTAATCAATTTCCATGACTCTCTGTACCACAACTTTTGTAGTGCATGCGCAGTGACAGATGTCATTTTTTGGACACTTAAATTGTTCTTTTTACTTACTTACAATGATGACAATGATTAATCCAAAAGCAATTACAGAAACAAAATATGCAACATTTTCTAAAAACATAACACACCAGTACTGTTCAAGACAACTCACCAGGCTGAGTGAGAGGAATAACACGATCAGCTTCATCAGGCTTAGCATCAGACGTTGAACGGCGCTGTTCTCTGCCTAGAGAAATCTATAAACAACAATCACATCCTAAAATACTAAATTCCACTCTCTAACAGCACTAGATATCTTAGTCACGTCAAAGTCATCAACAAAGTGTCTTCCAATTGCAGCTGCATCCATTCCATACTACAAGCTTGACGGTATTAAGTAAGTCAACATGAGTAAATGTATTGATAACAAAACAACAGATAGTCAGCCATCTGAAATGTGGGACTCACTTTACATCTTGCTGCTACAAAGCTTAATGTAAGGGCACCTTCACATCAATCTATTTATAACGTTTTGAGTAATCATGCTGACAGGCAAACCAAACAACCAACAAACAAACTGAAAGTAAAAATACAATTAATCTCCTCAGTGGAGATAACCATCGTACTTGTGATCAAAAAGTCAGGAGTTCGACTCCCGGCCCGCGCACTTCCGGGTTAGTACGTGGATGAGTGACCGTCTGTGGGCAGGGAAACCATCTAGGTATGTAGCCAGTCACCTTGGTCAACTCAGCTTTCCATCCCTCCACGGTATGTATATTGAGTACTGGCCACTGGCTGCGGTTAAGCCGGGGTGTGTTCACTTGCATCGGATGGCAGGTAACACTATGCTATCCCACATGGCAAGTTACACCTCATATCTCTGAGACGAAGTTTCATCAAGAGCTCTACTCTTCTTAACTTATTTAAATTAACTTAACTCTTCACAACTGTAAGATGTACCGTAGACTCATAAGGATTGTTCTGTTGTTTTGCTCTGTTATAACGTGCCTGGTTCTCCCTCTTCTGCAGCAGCATGCTTGACCTGCCAATCAACATCATTCATGACAAAATGTACACAAACGTTTTCAATGCATCGAATCAATCATTGCGTGCCAACATATCAAGTGGCCAGCGACTCAGTTTTAAAGGTGATGAATGATATATGTACTACATAAAACAAAATTATAAGCTTCAGTGGGTAACAACAACAACGAGATTGGTGCTGCCTCATGGGCTCAGAAAAGACTATAGTGTAGTAGACCATTCGTACTTTTTACGTACTTTACAACATTACATGTTGTCCTTAGCTTCTGTTTAACTGGCCTACTTTTCTATAGTTACTAATATAGGCTGGCCTCCAAAAGTAAACTTTATGAAACTGATAGAGCTAAACATATCAACATACTGATGTGTTTTGTAATAGGCTAATGTAATGTAGCTTACAGTACAGACAAACAATGATGATATCAATGAATCAAAGAAATATAAAAGCCACTCACGCAATACGCTTGGCTTCCTCATCTGCCTGCTGTTGTTTTTTCATCCGCAGTCGATCACGTGGCGGCAGGTTACGATATCTCTTATGTTCAGACTCTTTCTGCAAATCATCGAGTTTAGATCCATGCTTCCTGTGAAACAAACACAGCATCAGCAACGTAATCAGCATTTGTATTTTGAGCTTATGTGTATCAGTTTTTTCTGTATTCATTTGTTAATTCAATGTTCCAACCTCTGCTTGCAATCCATCAGTTGTTAAATACATGTTAAATATTTGCATAATGTGTACAAATAACAAAACGTCATCCAATAAACTGCAAATCAGCTGATTACTGTAACCAGGACACTAATGCCGCTATGCAGGCCCAAGTCTAGTAAGTCTACTAATTATGAAGCCGACTGGAGTAAGTCTATGGAGTGGTGTAAAATGCCATGCTGCACTCTGAAAAAGGAAGGTCTACTAATGAACACATTAATTTGCACAAATGCAGACAAAAAATGTAAAACTTAGAATACTAATAATACTCTTAGTTTTTGTTCAACTAAAAACAATTTTTCCAGTGACATACTCCAGGTTTAGTTGGAGCAGAATTTATTTCCGGCCAAATGCAGACAAAATGTGCCGGGCACAATGCGACATCCCAATTAATTGCACTATACAAATACTCTTACTAAAACTAAATGCCCAACAGCATCAAAGAAGTACTAGCACAGTAACAAGACACATACACAGCATTTGCTAGTTTTTCTGTGTCTTCAGTCACAGCGGTAGAATGACTCGCTTTCTTGTGTTTCTCAATCACAGTGTTCTTCAACTTCTACAAACCACAACAGCCACAGAAACAAATATGATTTACCAATGATCAACCTTCATTATGCTTGTAGTTAGATAAAGGCTTTGGTCTACCAACTGAATTAATTCTGCAATTAATTCTATACTGGTTTGATACCAGAAACTTACCTGTTCTCTAACATCAATGCCTCTCACTAACTGTGACCACTTGTGCCTATTATGATTTGTAACCGCTTCAACATGTGGCGCATTACAGATGCTGCTTACTTACTTACTAGCGATAGAGAACGTGGAGAATGTGGACAATAGCAACTTTTTCGGGCAAACTCTTGGTAAAACTTGACTAGCTTGCCAAGGGTTGGAAGCCACTCTATGCTGTTCTGTATTCATCACATGAACTGTGTGAACTCTCACAATAGCTAGGAACCACAGTTTTTCATAGCAAATTTTTCCAGATTCCGCAGGCCAGTTTGCCAAATTCAGCATCTCATCGGCGTTAGTCATCGCAGCAAATTTTCCACACATGGTAATTAATTTTCTTTGGCTCCCTAAACCCGACCAAATATGCAGTATTTGTCTCCAGTAACTGCAGCTGACAGATACAATAGTCTATCTACCAAATAAACTGCCAATAAATACCATATTTGTCCACTAATTAACGAACAGTACCGAATTCCACAAAATTCTGAAAAAAACGTAGAAATTCCGTGGAAACAGACAAATTCTGCAGCTCGGCTCAAAATTCCGCATTCTGCAGAAAACCGTAGTTCCTAGCAATAACTATCCTATGATAGTTATTATAAACTAATAAAATATTGTTCTTGTTATTCTTATTATCGTTATTACTGCTGTTATCATTAGTTTTACCACAGTTATTACTGTTACTATTACTACTTTCAGTTTAACTGGCATACTTTCTTGGGGTTAATCGTGGTTAGGCCAGTTCCCCAAAGGAATTGCTCCAACAGGTTTTACAGGCTGGCTGACCTTCCTGTTGCTCAACCAACAAACAGTGTCAAAGCAATGAACAAGACAATGAATGAAATCAATGACTCAGTCATGTTACAGCAAACTGAAAACAGTAAGCATTCTAAAACAAAAGAACCATACATCTAATGTCTGAGCAACGATGGGAAATGACAAAGCTTCAGCGGCTGACGGTCTTTTATCGGCATTTTTCTCCACCATCCTGTATACCGTACACACAATGTTTTAACAACCATCTTCAAGGTAAACCCAGTTGCTTCATTGACTGATTTCTAATCTTCAGTCATCCTTGCTTTGAACACCCTCACAAGACAGGATGAAAGTTCTTCATACCCTTCTTATGAACTAAGCAGGAGTTGCCCAGTGCCCACGTACACAAACTGCCATCTCATATTTTAACAAATTAATTAACAAAATGATGCCATTATGTGACTTATTTATGGGCTGATCCTTGTACTTGTATGGAATCATGTGCCAGCAAAGAACAAGAAGTATATAAGAAGAAACACTACTTGTTATTGTAACTGTAAACATTACAAATTCCATAGTCTATAGGGACATATATCATAGCGGTCTGGCTGTGTTTGCAAACGAACAGTGACTTTAATTAGCCACGTTTAGGACCCGCAGGTGAGGGAGGGCTGCAGAGGTTACAAGCAGCTGCAGATGACTGGAACACTGCAGACTGGAAAAAAATAATTTGTGAACAAGCAAAACAAGAAAATGTAGTGGGGACTGCAACAGTTTCTTGCATCCCCCAGTCCCCACAGCCACAACATTTTTGCATTCCCCATAACATAAGAATACCAAACAGATGGCACTGCAATTACTTTAGTATTTTTAGATTAAGCCTAGCTTACGTTTTCTGCTGTGTTTATTATCTATGTCTTCTACTTGGCTGCATTTCTTACTTTATGGCCATCTTTCCAGCAAATAACAGAATTATATATTACTTACGCAAAATATAGATCAGCTAGTGCAGTGGAGTAGCCGTCGGGCCACTTTGGTGCATCAACTTCAATTATCTGATACATAACTGCCATCAGCGTTGTGCCCTCAAATGCATGGTGTAGTGCAGCAAGCTCATAGATGACACAGCCGATAGACCTCAACACATAAACAAGTGCCAACCTACCATTAGTGACTTAGTGTCATCAGGACCACACACACATAACACATTCATTTCTTGTTTAACTAGCCTGTTTATCCAGAGTTACTCCAAGTTAGGTTGCAACTTTTTGAGGAAATGGTAAAGCAGGAGTTTTACGTGATGGACAGCCTGCCGATTATGGTTACCCAACTAACAGTGTCAAAGAACGAGTGGACTATTGTAATCACGAGCAAATAAGGATAATGAGGGCTCTAAACCACTGCCGTTTAAGGTCTATAAATTACTCAATAACTTACGCAATAAAAGAAAATATATAAATATATAGTAGGACTATACTGAAAATACCGGAAAAGTCGCAATACATACAGAACATAAAAATTAATTCTTACCATATATCTGATTTTGAATTGTAGCCATCATGTTTCAATACTTCTGGACTCATATAATACGGTGTTCCGACAAACGTTGTTGCCTCTTCTGAATTACTCATCAGTATCCGGGAGATACCAAAATCACCAATTTTCACCATATTGCCTCTCAGAAAAATATTTCTGAAATGCAAAACTAAACAGTGATAACAAGTGAGTGATTAAAATGTCTAGAACAACCACGTCACTGTGAAGATGATATGAATTAAGCAATGAAGCTGTCAGAGAGTGCAAACCACTTACTACCGGTAGTTGCATCAAGTTAGTCACAATGCAGTACTTACTTTAACTAACTACTGCCACCTTCTGAGTACACATGAAATTGGCATACACTTACTGGTAATTCCCCATCCATTTCCAATCTTAAGAAAGAAAAAAATTCATGGATCAAGGTCGAGATAAAAATACCAAAATGTAACTGATCATTTCTTGTTGCAAAACTAAATTTTCACCCATTACTTTTTGACTAACTCTGATAATAGACAAATACAAAACAAATTTTTGAAAAATCATAACATCATTGGCAAAGGTAAGGAGAGTAAATAAAGAGATAAAAGGTGAATATTTCTGCATAAACCAAGGCCTAATGTGTAAGAGTACATCCCTTTGTGACCTTCTAAGCTGGCAAGGGTTTCAACCAGCTATAATGTAACAACTGTATTTTATTACAGTCCAGAAGACACAGACAAATAATCATTCATTCCAAAACAAACATAACATTAAACTATCTTCTAAGGTGGAAAATTTACACATCAAGATCTACTTACCTGGTTTTTAAGTCACGATGTAATACTTTTCTACAAACAGCAAAGAAGACAATGTCACCCAGGTAGGTGCACAATGGTTAAAATGGCCATTTCACAGACTTCAAAACCAGGGCTATTGGAGGAGAAGGGCTATCCCCTCACACTCAAACACGAGACAAAATTTTACTTCTCTTTTTAATAACACTGCAGCATATTTTCGTGTAAAGCAAAAGCTGAAGAAACAGGCCATCATAATCCAACACTTTGTAAGCAATCAGGGTCAAAACATGCTTTGTTTGATGTTAGTCTGCAATGTGTTACTGAAACTAAGCTTATACAAAATAATGTAGTGTATATGTATACATTTACCAATTAATTCAATTTTATAGTAAACTTTAGATCCAAACTTCCAAGGATACTGTTAGCCTTACCACAAATTATGCTAAAAACAAACACATGGGGACGTTTGTAACTTACAATAATAAACTACGGGTATAGAAGCAGGTTTGTCAGACTTACCGACTGTGCATGTATTGCAGTGCAAGCAACAACTGCAGAGTCCAATCAACAATTTGCACTTCTGAAAATTTCTTTCCCAACTTTTTATACTCTTCAATTTTGATATCAAGATCTCCGGCCTACATCATGACACATCGAGCAGCAGTAACAAAAAGACTTGATTTCTGCAGCAATTTGCCACCAATTGTGGACCAAGATCAAACATTATCATTAACAATATATATTATGTCTTAAAGATGATATAATTAACACAACATCTGCACTCTGGTTGCTGTTGCAAAAGACATAGTTCAAAGCTAGTCCAATAGTTTGTTTAGTTTTTTTATTCTCAATTTCAATTCTCGCAAGTTTTATTTTAGTTTCATCATCCATCACAAATTACTGGACTATACAACTGATCACTGGATTCATCCTCGTCAGTTTTCATTCAAGTTCCTTTCACTAAGTTCCATGTTCTGCAGTAAAATGAGTTTTCTGTCAGGTTTTGGCACAGATTTTTTATATTATCGCGTCGTATTGTATCAATCAAGTGGTATGTGGCAAGTAAGTAGCTCTACCATGATAGCGAGACAGTGCATGAAGAATGCACACAGCTACTGCTAACACGCAATAAACAGACATTATGCGTGTTGTCTATGCAAACTATCAGAGTACCTGATGCAAAAGCTCAGGTGTTAATCAAAAGCCAAACTATACTGAGGGACTGCATACCAGAAATATTCCCTGCTATTAGCAACAGTATGATTAAATGGTGTTTACAATCATTAGATATCTGCCTACTTTCTGAAATGAGTATATTCAGACTAAGAGACTAACATCACAGAACTCGGTAACGATGCAGAAAAACTCGGCATCAATGAAGCTGTCATAGAACCGGACTATGCCAGGATGATTGAGATTTCGCAAGAGTCCTGCCTCCTGTGCAGCATCAACAGTCTCGTCCGGTCGCAAGTTTCCAATAAACACCTTCTTCACAACCTTCCTACAATCACCAATCACAGAAATGACTTTAAGTGCTACCTGATCACTGATAAGTAGTTTACATCTACATACATACATACATCTTTATTCGCTCAAAAGTGAACCAATAAACACGAAATGACAATGGGGACAATGTGTGGTAATTTTATGTATAAATGCCCCATCTGTCTCTATAGAGTCTTTACTGCAGTGCAATGTCAAACATTTTTAAGGGAAAATTTTTTAAAAAGCTAAGTATAACAAAAAACCTACAGCTTATTTTTGGAATCTTTCTCCTTTCGATCAGTTACCAACATGGCGGTGCCACAGTTTCCACTGCCGAGGGTTCTCTCGACCAGATATCTGTTTGCTAACACCTCTTTTGGATGTTCTTCAGGCGTCGCTGGAGAACTGTTTGCATTACTGCCAATAGCAGCCGACAGAGTTGCTGGTAGTGGCATATTACATGTAGTCACTCACTAGTCAGCATTCACACAGACTCCTGCAATGTTGACACAAATATACAAAATCAGCAATTACATGCACTGTGTTGTATTTATTAAAATTTTTACAGAGACAGAGCAACCAGCTCTATAGGTTTTAATACATAGAAGACAGGATAAGAAGCTCACCTTGGCCTTGTGTTGTATCTCCTCATTCTCCTGTTCTTCTTAACACTGTGTAATAGGCCTATTATGAGCTCTTCACGCAATCGACAGAGATCAACGGTCAATCATTTATTAATCACATGCAGCCAAGCAAGAAGAACAATTTCATGACGACCCAGGTGAAGTGGTGCACACTGGCAGACCGAACTGATTCCCAAGTCTAGTCTAGTGTGTTAAGCGACTGGATATAAATACAAAGCGCGCCGTGGCAAAAGTCTTTAAAACAACGATGATATAAATTAACCTGTAAATTTACCGGTAAATAATAATACTGGTGTGAGATGACTGCAATTATGACTATATACAAACATCATTGATTCAACATTTTAAATGTAACAACAAACCACGGCCGTCTCCTACGACGCCATCGCCATCACTGGGGCAATAAACCGGAAATACTAAGACCACCAACGTCGTGCTAAATATAGTAAGCATCATCTAAGTAAGTAAGGCAGTTGAACTTCAGCTCGAAGGTGACGGAAAAGTTAACGCTCCACTTCAACAGTATCAAGACAAACAACAGCTATTTGATGGTAATGCAAAATTTTGCATTAGTCATTAATTTGGCACGAAACATGTCTCTCTAGCTGGAGATACCGGTAGGCCGTTACACTGACTGGAGTTTCTTAGTGGTGCATTCGCAGGCACTCTCATGCAACAAAGTTAATCCATCTATCCATCCATCCATGTTAATTTCAGCCAGCAAGGCCAATAAGAAAGTAAATATAGACCTATGCAAAAGGTAAAAACACAGAACGCAAAAAGACAGACAGGCAGGAGAACAATAACATTTAAATCACGCTATCGCTAAGATGACCGCGTGATGCGCCCAATATATGGGTGCCCTGAAAAGTTTCGAGAGTCCTCGCAAACGCCCCCGGCTACTTTTCCCGAAATTTGTAAAGTGCTTTTG
>Ga0056131_1000417_pt1 | contig 10484 bp, 6 predicted proteins | sample WorMetLIZISLAND1_2_FD_67480 | JGI IMG/M metagenome (GOLD analysis project Ga0056131, IMG submission 67480) | Marine gutless worms symbiont microbial communities from Max Planck institute for Marine Microbiology, Germany - Olavius clavatus LIZARD... ...
CCATAAATTTCTTGTTCTAACAGTGAAAAAATGGTTAAAATCGGGGTACATTTACGGAAGTTATCGCAAAATTAAAACTGGGGTACCGCTTTTTTTGGACCACTCTGTATATAGTGCAGTCTGTCCCATAGCTTTGCAGGGGCAAGACATCTAAACGTAGAAGAAATAAGAAAAGCCAAAAATCGTTCGACATGTTGGGACAGCTGTTGATTATTATTATTAAGTGAACATTTATATAGCGCACTATCATTAGACAAAATCTCTAATACGCTAGTGATTGTGTTGAGTGATTACCTACTAGAGGCTGGAGGCTCTGATAATCCTAACACTGAATTTGGTAATCACTCATGAGTAATGACTACCAGTTATGTTTTAAAAAACTACTGTTTTTAACACACTGTCTCGACAGTGACATCGGACATAGAAAACAGCGTATCATAATATTTTCACAATGTAAATTTCACACATCATTAATGTCAGCAGATCATGACAAAATGCCAATGGAAAATATAACAGTGATGCATGCATTAAATTCAACTTTGTTGACCGAGAGGTCAATTGTATTTTCTAGAGTTTAGCCATGTACGCCGTCGCCTTCTACTATCTACGTCGCACCAGCATGGAACACTCTTTCACTGTCATTGCAACGAATCTCAAACAGTGAAACCTTAAACGTCATCTGAAAACTTATTTCTCCAAGCTTTTAAAGCAATTGTTTTTTTTGCAGCTTTATTGAGTATTTATAACAGGCAGACTTTTAAGCAGTTTTGTAAATCACTGGTCACTCACTGTGTAAGTAGGTTATTTTTGATTGATTGGTTCATTCAATATCTGAATTGTTTAACTTGCTTTTCCGCAGATCACCGATCACCTGACTAAAGATCTAAGCAACTTTTGACCACGTTGGACTACTCTACCGACATGTTTTATCTGTATTATTAAAATCGATACGTAGCTATTAAAACATCATTGATTCCCGGCAAACTGTACAGAGGCGGAGCAGCGTCGTTTAGATGCAGCAGAGTAGTTGATCATGTTACCCTGCATGCAGCGTCCCACTTACTTGCAAATAAAGACTACGCTGCAGTTTGCGGGCCGTTTTCGTCTTGTTTGTTTAAATTTATTAACGGCTTCATACACCGTATGATACACGTATGACCTCAAGAGTGGAGACGATTAACGGATTAATGACTGCACGTTTTTGTGATCTAATTCATCACCATATTTGCAGTGACAACATGTATAATCAGCCTGACCATTCAACAGTAAGTGGTTCTGTTCAGTATACATGATGTACAAAAACTGCTCAACACAGGCCACAGGCATCAAATAAAATAAAACAAAGGAGACGTGGTAGTCATGCAGAATAAACGTTTTATTCACAATAAACACAGATATCTTAGGTCGCCGGCGGGCGGGCGGTGCCCATGATATACTGTGCTGCCAGTAACAAAACGAAACGACCCGCGACCCGACAGCAACAAATAAGTCACGTTAGCAGCTGCAGTCAATGTGATAAATACTTCATTTGTTGTTCTTTGGATTATAACATCATCCGACTGCCGTGCTGCCTACATTACAACTCAGACACTAATGCCAATAGTACGGAACTGCTCTATTAGTCACTGTGCATAGATAGAATTAGCATTAGTAGAAATATTACAATTTCTATTAGTCGTTGTTATATTTAAAGGGGGTAGTTCTAAGGGGGAGGGGCAATTGAGCTGTGGCTCCCCAATCGCAGTGTAAATGGCAAGTAAGAAAATTTGGAAAGGCACAATTTAGCCAAATAGTCACAATGCGTCACGATCTTAAAACCCAAACAAATAAGTCCTTGGCTGCACTGTGCAATGTGCTCATCTTGCATTTTCTGGTGCTGATATTGAATGTGACTTTGTTTTAATGACTACTGCATAGAGTCAGTAAGAACAGCAGCTGTCCTTCAAGTACTGACTGTATGCACTGGCCATTAACTTCCGATTAATGCTAAATACTGATTACAGCAGCTGTAAGCAGTACCTACCAGTAATCGGAAGTTAATCTGATATCCTGGTCTACGGTGATAATTAAAGTGTGCCAGATATGTGCCCCCCATTTGAAATTATGGCTCCCAGAGGTCCCCCACTCTAAAATCCTAGAACTGCTCCTCTATATTTATAACAGGCAGACTTATTAATAGCACATAAAACAGCGATATCTGATATCCAGGGGTACAAACTGAGTGGTTGACAAGTTTTGATTACACACAAGGGAACAAATACATTTTTATTAATAAAATAAGAGTGCAGCAGTCACTTTACGGGGAACAGTGATCCGCTTGCTAAAAAAACAACACACAGTGATTGGACAATCAAAGCAAATAAAACAGTAACAAATGAAAATACATTAAACGCATTGATTACACTGCAGAGGTGTCGCCACCTAACAACAAACTCGTTACAAGTACAATAATTGTTGCACTATATATGTACACGCACACGCAGACCGGCAGGAAAATTAACACGATTAGCAAAACACACAACAGATTAGCACAGCACTGCAGTCAGCCGACACACAGTTAATATATGCAAACATGGACATGCCCGTGCTTGAACTGCTGTAAAAGTAGAAAACTGGACCAAAAACAAAACCGAAACCGACATGTTGCTTTATTAATGAGAGTCCCACATCAGCAAAATAACACTAAACAGCATTCTTCGTTTCATGGCTGGCATTTGATAATACAATAAGTTGATTTTAAAGGCGATGCTGGCAGTTCAAGCTGCATCTGTACACTGCGAATACACACTGGCCAAATGAAACATCTGCCAGCCAGGCCAGACAATAATGTACACAGACAGGCACAAGCACTATGGCAGCTAGGGACAGGCAGGTGACTAGTTATTATGACACAACCAACTACCACATTGGACCGACAAGGATACACATACACTCCACAGTGGTACAGTATGCGTGGTCCCAATTAATGAGTTAATTTGCCATAACTGCTGTCCCAATCTGACATCCACTTGTCACATGCAGTCAGATTTATACAGTATAATATATTATATTAATGGCGCCTCCGATTCAAACTCTCGACATACGGCACCACCTATAAACGTTTTCGACATTGACATTGTATTGCATGATCTTTGTTTTGGTTTCTGTCTGACTCAATTTAGGCCTGGAAACCAAATCATCTCTTGGATCAATCTGCGATTGCAATCAATAGTTGAGGCACTGTGGGATATCATTCCCATACTACTAGAAACACCGTGAGACTAACAAATATGGTCTCCGTTTATACTGCAAATCCACTGCTAACTGATATACTAAACCTTGACTCAAGACTTCATTGTTTAGACATTTCCACAGCCATAAAACCTCTAATTAAAAAACCCACCTGCAATATGTTGGGTCCAATGTGGCATTTAGTTCAGACAACTCAGCTCTACAGACCTTATGCGATATTGCACAAGCCACAGTGGATATGGCCTACATTATCATTATCATCACCATCATGATTCAATTACTGATCATCATCACTGTCGTCATCGTCATCATCATCATCATCATCGTAGAAGCTCAGCATTGCACTAAAGACACCATTAAAATAAAATAAAACATCATTAGACAACGATTACAAGCCTGGCACAAACAAAACTAATCACCGACACGTACACAGCTGTCAGTCAGTCCCACACAATGTTTTAGCAGTAGCACAACACAGCCACAAAGTGTATGATGACAATGTCTGTCATGGTTGCAGTTCTGAAGCCAATCATAAACAACTTCATTTAACACGTCATACAAATACCAACACCATAGAAACATATACTGACATACTTGCTGCTGCAGATACAGCTGACAACGATGACGATGATGATGTGACATAAACTTCAGTCAGGCTGAATTCATGCTGACACGAGTATGAGTGTGCAGGCTATAGTAAACAATAGTAAACACGAGTGTGCATGTATTCCAATGGCAGCAGTTCACATTAATACTAGTTCTGTACGAGTTTGAGTTGCACTCTTATGAGTCTGAGCTGGTCCTGTTTTTAGACAGCCCATAATTATTTATACAGCATACAGTAAAGACACGATGCAATTTACAACATTACTGGCGAAAGTGAAGTAAAATTTTGCAAGACATTCAAGGTATTTCACAATTTTCACCAAATTTCAATGACGACTGAATTACAAGTGTTTGTGCTTGTGCAAGTGACTGTGAATTCTCCACTCGTACAAGCTTCACGCTTCACTTGTACAAATAACCCACACTCAGACATGTACTCGTACTCACATCAGTGTGAATGCAGCCTCACCGAACGTCTAGCTCAGTCATGTTATTCTCACAGAGCAAACAGGTAATGACGAAGATGCAGATGCATATGTAGTGGCTCGACCCCCAATATTTTCCTCCTGGCTTGTCCAGCCATTAGTCCCAATAATTCGCATGCAAACCTCCTATTTCACACAATTGTGTCCTAGAATGCGATTCATTGTGCCACAAAAACAAAAAACCAGTCATTGGCTGAGGCTTCGCAACAGACCTCACGGGACCTTACTAACTCCCCTATAAATCCCTTAGTCGACTGGGGAAGCTCCCTCTCCAGACTTCACCCCTCAGCGCAGGCACAATCATCATGCCTTCGCCACTCAAAGTGGACGAGCTCCCTCAATATTTTCCGCAACTCAACGCCTATGTGCAGATATTTCTGCCCCTGCTGCTGCTATGATGACGATGATGACAACAACATGTCATAAAGGCAAGCCACTAAATGCGAAGTTGAATCTTGTCAATCCACTCATGCGCAGTCTTTGCATCAGTGGCCAGCAGATGGTAGACACGTCGAACTGTCCTCAACTATAACAACAACAACAACAACAACACATTTCAACCAACCGTTTCACACGTTTCTAAGTTTATTTCCGCTGATGTTCAGTTCAACTGTCACTTAATACATACATACACAGATAGAATTTTAAGTGGATAGTGCAGAAGCACTGCAGTCACTTTACAGTCAAAAGAATAATGTATTAGAGGCCACAAAATGATAGGTAGAACAAATAAGTTTTCCGCTGAGATTTAAATAATGACAATGTTCGTGATGATGTCACTTCCTGCAGCAGGATGTTCCACATTCTTGCTGCTGCAATGGGTGAGATGATGACATGGATGGTGTGATTGGTAACAGGAAAGCCAGTATTGTTTGGCGAGAAGTTCTGAATGGAATTTAACAGGTAGTAGTTTTGTTTCCACATGTAAGTGATCTGCATGTGACATCTTGTGACAGCCAGTAGCAACACGGAGTGCCTCATTTGTTCTTGCTGCTGCAATGGGGAATGCTCGATCGCCAGTGGAGTGCAGTCACGTAGGCGGTATGGCAAGTATCAACGAATGCAGACGCCATCGTCCAGGTAGATTGGCGACCAGCTGCAAAGCGTCCACCAAGAGGGTTGGCGTGATTTCATGGATACACTTAGTAGTGATAGCTTTAGCCAATGGCTGCAGACAGCACTGTTTGCCGGATAGTAGTGTGTGTACTCAGCGAACTAAAGATGCTTCTGAACTGAAGCTATATAAATTCACTATTCACAGCTGCTTGTTAGCAATTGAGTGGCTCACAGTAAGTATTTGCTAAATAATTCTGTTCATGAGCTTTCTCAGCATACAAACATGAACTGCAAGAACGTTATTTAACACTACTACTCTGTTACACTACTACGTAACTTCGAAATGGCTATTGCTACTTTAGCCACATTGACTGATTGACTGATGACAGAAACAGGTGGTACCTCAAAGAAAGCATTTTCATCGGCTTTCTTAGCTGCTCCGGGGACACTCTTCATTGGCGCGACGGCCAGCACGTCTTTTAGTTCAATCACATCTTTTGGATTATCTTCTGCCGATCCATCGTAGTACCTTAACTACAAGCAACATAGCAGTGACAAGCCAGTAAACACACCGTACAGAGCACATTACTCAATGAAAAATGCACAAGACACACTACATGTATAACACACTAGACCGGCATAAATTTAAAGGTTACCACTGAATTTCTTAGTCCATCACTCTCATAGGTCACATAAATTCCAAAATTACACCGAAATCTGTGGTAGGTGGCCGGTCTAATACAGACAGACAGACAGACAGACAGACAGACAGACAGACAGACAGACAGACAGACAGACAGACAGACGGAGAGACAGATGACAATGACTGAAGTTCACCTGATGTTTCATGGAGTCGAGAACAAACCATCGTCGTTTCCAGGCCTTCAGCAGTGCACCTTGCTTGTACAGATATCCCTCATATGTGCAATGTTCTGCTGGTGTATCTGAGGTGGATGCTGACAATGGTCGACGAGCTGCATTACTGCCTACTGCATCTCCAGTTACTGATGGACCTACAGCATACAGTTCCACTGCATAAGTTAAGTTAAGAAGAGTAGAGCTCTTAATGAAAGTCCATCTCAGAGCTACGGGATGTCACTTGCCACATGGGATCACACAGTGCTACCTACCATCCGACACAAGTGAACACACCCCACTCGATTTACCTACCCCAGAGGGATGGAAGGCTGAGTTGACCTAGGTGACTGGTTACATATCAAGATGGTTTACCCGCACACAAACGGTCACCCATCTAAGTACTAACCAGACAGTACATGGCCGGGAGTTGAATTCACGACCTGTTGATCACAAGTCTATCGTCCCAACCACTGCACCAGCAAGCCGCCTATACAGTTATGATGATCTAATGGTGTCCTAATGCCTTAGATGATATTCTCACCAATTTCATTCCAATTTTAGTTTCTCATGCCATCAGTAAGGAAAAAGTATCGAAAAATTCTTCATAAATAATAATTAATTAACTGAAGTGGGCCCTAAAACTTTGTTCATTAAGCTGCAGTCAGAGTACTAAATAAAAATAGTTAACTCATTGTTCTTCAAAGAAATTAATAAGAAAAGTCTCCTTTATTCATTTTCCCATTCCAAAATTGTACAAAATTCCACAAAGCCAGCAAAATGCGTAGCATATTCTATGACAGAAGGAGATGTGGACAAGAAATATGTTCAATACATGATGTACTCAGCATCAGCATCCACGCTGCGCACAAGCATGACAAGAGGAAATTCTTGAAATATGAACATGTGTACCCATTAACAAACAACATCACTACAGGGCATAAATTCATTACAAGCGTTATCATTTCAACGTGAAACTATCACTTACAATGCATTCAAATTTCACGAAAGAAGACTACCTGGAGCAGTAGAGTCAGCAGACTGAGTCACTGATCCAACAAGTGTAGCATTGGTGCCGGACTCCACGGCAGCTGCAGAGTCAGTTTTCGTTGCAGCAGCAGTAGCAGCAGACTGGGTACTGGACAACGACGTCAGATGACGAAGCTTGGTACAATTCTTAGGAACATGTGGAACACATTTCTCATGACAGTTGTAGCCGCACTCCGTACAGTGCATTCCTGTATACATCATCATCATCATTATCATCATCATCATTATCATCATCATCATCATCATCACCGTCACTGTAGAATACAAGGACAAGTGTCAGCACACAAAATATGACGCACATACAAGCACGATGGCACACCTGTAGTCCAACACAGACACATACCTTCAGACATACATACACATCACATACATATGTGAAAACAAACACTGACAGTGAGTGAGTGAATGAGTAGAGATTTACATCCCACTCAACACATAATAGTCATTTCGGAGACAAGTCTTTCCAGGCAATCACTTGCAACTGACAACTCAAAACAGACAAGAGAAAATACACCCAAAAATTAAAAAAAACAGCACAAAATAAACAAACTGCCCTTATGTAAAAAAACATGCAAAACACAAACTACATGAAAACTAAACCTAAATCAGCAGTTGTTAGTACACCTGTAAGAACTGTTCATTTTTACCTGTACAACTGAAATACAGCACTGAAGAATTCAGATAATCTTCCTTCTTAACCTCCACAATCACTACAGCTCAGATGAAGTCTATTGGAGGGGAAAGGACAAAAATACTGACACTTAAATTCAAATAACATCAGACAGACAGAGAGACACACACACACACAGGCAGACAAACAGACAGACAGATGAGCAGACAGAGAGAAGGCAGCAGTGAGAATGCTGACCAGTCTTGAGTAGACCCCAGAGTACATGTGTACAGTAGTCACAGTACGCTGCTGTCGTGTAGTTGAAGCGCTCGAAGTGGTGAGGTTGTGAGAACGCCTTCGTAGCTTCACTGAGTAATCTGCTTCTAACGAGCAACTCTACAGTACTTCGTCGGTGCCACGTCTCGGCATGTTGCCGAGCTGTCAACAAGTCTATGCCTGATAACTCAGTTAATGCTGACGACGGTTGTGATGGCGGGTGAGAAGTGTCGGCGTTGGTGCGTTCTAAACGATCCCAGATCTGACGCCAGTGACGATGAGTCAACGTGCCGCCACTACTTGTCATCACTTCACACTCGAGTCGCTGGATTTCCTGCTCAACATACAGACACTTGTAGACACACACACACACACACACACAGGCAAACACAGAGAGACAGACAGACAGACATGCACACGCAGTCATCATTTCACAGGTCCACAGCCACTGTCGAGATGCCGAGTAAAAATACCAAATGAACTTAAGAAATATTTTAGACTGTCACCAATCTAATGTATACTCCTAGCACATTATTTTCTTGTCTTAAATAACACTGGTCATCACCATTTGTCTGATACTGACAGCATCTCGACTTTTAGCTTAGTCTTGTCTGTTCTAACTTTGAGACGGTTCTGCCATCTAAGGTATGATGTGATATGATATGATTTCTCCAAAGCTGCTCTCTTGTTCTTTTTCTACACTAGGAGCACCGTGCACAAAGAGTAAAAATTCTGAAAAACAAAACAAAAGGATAATATATAAACAGTCGCAAAGCCCAGTTTCTAAAAATTCTGTGTACTGACACAGTTTTTATTGGTAACAGGAAAGGGCATACGGCCGGAAAAATTCTGCGTCATCAACGAGAAGCATAATCTGTGGTAAATAAGATAAAAAGGTGTCTGTGTATGTGTGTGAGCCACATTAGTGACGCAACGAAAAACGAGAAAATTAAAACTTACGGACAAGATAAAGCTGCAGGAGGCGGGCTGCATCAGCTCTATGTTGTCATAGCAACCATTCATCACGGTGCGTCTCTGTGAGTTGTCGGCTGATGATGTTATTAAACCGTCATTCATCATCATTTCATCGTTGTCTTCATCTAATCTCAGCTCAGACTCCGTTAACTCAACGTCGTACGATGGACCGTGAGCAAGTGACTCGGTACGATAGAATGACCAGATGTCCAGCTTGGACGTGTGTAACAACGGACGTAGCACCTACAAATTACAGCACACACCCAGATAGTAATCAATGGATGCAGCAGCTCAAATACATATCTAGCAGTTCATTTTTTTCATTTTTATGACTTCATCTTACATCTTCATTTGTTTACTTTCATGTTTTACAGAAAATGGCCACCGATGCAGACACCACTTTACTCTGCAGTATGGGGCAGGACATATTGGTGCAACCGTTTTGGTGTCCACTTCACTGTTTCTATAATAAGACAAATCGGCGACAGGACATTTTAGCGCGGCTGTTATTACATGCTGCAAGCGAGGAAAATGGCCACGACCAAAATCAATCACTTTGCACTGCTGGTAGTTTCATCACGTGGTGAAAATAAGCAAGGAATGCACTGCAGATGTAAAGATGAAATGTGGCCACAATAATTACACCAGGCCACCTGAGATATAATGATTCTTGCTTTGCTGCAGCAATCAAGGAATGGTCTGAGCAGCCTAGAAGGGGCATAAGGAAGTCAGTCTGCACACGGCATAACTTCTCTATTGACCTTTCTGATATTGGCATACACAGCCCATCATTATACAAAGAAGTGACTGTGGCAGTGACGTGGGACACATTGCATAAAACACTGACACCTTGCAACGGTCCACTGATTTCTACACACATCATAGCTTACCCGGCACGTCAATGAGATTATGGTATAAGACATGAAAACTACATTGTTAGAAAATATTTATATGTATGTTGTTGTGCACACTTTATACTGTTATCAGTACTCAGTTTTTAGCAGTGTCACAGCGCCGAAACATCCAGTGCTGCAACAGCAGCACCAATCTGTACTACTAGTCAGTGCCAATTAGTCCTGTCGCCGAAATGGTCAGTGCCCCTAAAGTGGCACAGATATGTCACATACTCTCTGCCATTCCATATGAAATGTCAGCGCCAGATACTTGATATCCAGTGGTGGCAACATATCTCTAACGCAGACGTGCTTCAGAGATCAGGGCTTCCACTCATTAGTGACATCCTGCTTAATCGTCGCCAGTCCCTGTTCGGTCACATTGCCCGCCTGGACTCAAGTGTGCCGGCAAATGCTGCCCTTCAGCTGATGGTGAACAGTCATGAG
>Ga0056131_1000418_pt1 | contig 10483 bp, 9 predicted proteins | sample WorMetLIZISLAND1_2_FD_67480 | JGI IMG/M metagenome (GOLD analysis project Ga0056131, IMG submission 67480) | Marine gutless worms symbiont microbial communities from Max Planck institute for Marine Microbiology, Germany - Olavius clavatus LIZARD... ...
GATGTATACATTAAGTTGATACTGCTGCGCAATCCTAAATGGGGGCCGATTTGGTGACTTGCGTACTATATACCAAGGCTGTCGCGCGCTTCCCTTTGCGTTAGCTGGGCTTTCTTGTTATTCCCAGTATAACCTGAAGTGGCTCTGAAGTGATTCATAGACATATTAGTTATTTTATGCACTGAGTGGTTTTGCAGCAGCAAACATATTCCTTAACAATTTCTCTATTGGTCAGTTTATGGCACCAGTTTCCAGCATGTACTGATATGTCATGGACCTTACCTGAGTCCTTGGTTTACATGGTTGCAGTGTATACAAGTGTTGTGTTGTGTGTGTGATTGCTGACAGAACGGCAACACATCTCTGCATGTTGCGGCAGCTGAAGGACATCTTGACATTGTTAGATATCTTCTCAGCTGCGGCGTTGATGTTAATCTTCAGAACAAAGTCAGTAGATTCATATCCATTCATGTAATAATTACATACTTCTGTTATGTTCACTGTCTGCTGTTTGTTCTCACGTACTTTTGGTCCTGCCTCGGTCTTTCATTCCCGGTTGAGGGGGAGTTACTGCCCCAATCCATTCCAGATAGCCCCAGAGGCGTCTTGGGTCAGACGATATTTGGAGGTCAGGCCACATCTCCTGCTGAATCTAGTCATGTGTCTGGCATTGCAAAGTCAGGTGCAATGCTGTTTCTTCTGCACCGATGCAGTGAGGACATGTAGCGGAGTCCTCACACCCAATAAATACTATGGAGGTAAGACGCTAGTAGAGGAGAGTGGCCAATGACACTTTGTGCTGTAGCTCTCTAGCTCTGTTCAAGTGTAGTCTATAAACATTTCTCTTCTGTCAGACATTTAGGCCTAGCTTTAGATGTATTGCCCGACTCTAACTGTCCGTCTAGCGCCTCTGAAGTCATTTGACATACTTGTGCTATACAAATTCCATTATTATTAATGCGAGTTTGTGCTATGTTGATGCACTGAACTCTGGACTAGTCACTCTGCCAGCAATGGTGTGGTGGATCACTGGCAGAAAGTGTGCGATTAACTCACGAGTGCAGATCATTATTGTAATTTGTTTTGGCGAGACCACAGATATGGTTAGTGAGCACCGTGCAGGCCATAGTATAATAATGATCTTCATATTAGGGTTATATCGGAGATGGCTGAAATTTTAATCCGTCAAGTGCAGATTCACATAATTAGTTCCATGCGGAACTGGATCTTGATTTGCAGCACGAACTCGTCCATTTATCAACTTATTGTTGATTAAGTCAGGCAGCCTAAAGAGACTCAAACATGTGCACTACAAATATACTGCGGCTAAGTCTACATTGGAAAGATGTTGTTATTGGGTTACTTATTTAACGGTGTTTTACTTGACAGGACGGCAACACAGCACTTCATTTTGCTGTCTGCCAAGGTCATGCTGAGGTCGTGCGCTGTTTACTACTCTATGGTGCTAGGACAACTCTACGCAATTCTGTAAGTTGTCTTTAAGTTTAAATTTACCACTAAGCCAAACCATCTTGGGGTCATGTGGCCTGGGTCATACCCCTTTGCAGAAATGTGGTATGATTTGTCCACTGACTCTAAAAATCATAGCTGCAATGGTTACTTGATAGGACAACTCTGTGCAATTTTGTAAGTTGTCTCCAAGTTTAACCTTTAGGACTTCTCTTTATTTGTGCCAGCTGATTTAGCTGATGAATTAACCAGTTGTCACAAGTCTGAAAATTATCGTAAGACTGTCTGTGAATTGGTCCAGGCTTACACTGATAAGTTACAAGGCACTCACAAAATCGTTATGATTGTATTTTTTTCCGTTAAACATCGTTAACATTGCACTGTCATCTGTCGTCATCATTCAGGAGCTTGTCATCGATATGGCCATTGTGTCTGTCACAAGTAGCTGCCATGCCAAACTGTCCTATGCTTGCCGTTGCCAAACCAAGGTTCAGTGGGTGCAGGTCGTTTTCAATGTTTCTAAGCCAGCCTGGATTGTCTGGGCCGGCCAATCCTGCATCTGCAGTCTTCAGGAGGGCCCAAAATGGAAGTCTGGAGATGATCCCGCCGGGGGTCAGCGTGACTGAGATGACCAAAAAGAAAAGACGATGGCTACGAATGGTGTTGGACAGAGCTGGCTGTTCAGTACGAGAACGAATCTCATCATTGGTAACAAAATATGACCAATGGACATTCAGGATGTGCCTGAGGCACCATACATCCAATGCGTCATTCTTCTTGAATAGACATGATCATCGACTAAGTCTCTATTTTATGTAACACCAAATGTATTAAATAGTGAATTGATTAGAATGTAATTTGTTGGCAGCTATCTTATTATCAGGAATATTAATGTTATTCTACGCTGTTTGTTCCAGGATGGTCGTAATGCAGAGATAGCAGCCATTAGGAGTGGCTACTCCGACGTTGTTGAAATTGTCACCCGTGTCAACAGTGTAAGTACATCATACTTACTGACACATAGGTCTGTCTTCCAATTGTCTGGAGAGATTTATATACGATGATGATTGTTATAATCATGTCGGTGATGACGATGACAAATGAAATGCATAAATTTTGTTCAGAAGTCTCATTTTTGTAGGTCGCCTATTGCCAATATCGGGGTTTTCGCTATCTTGATTCAAACAAATAGAAAAATGACAGTTTGTAGGGGATTTTTCATTTCTGGGGATAAATATGACCTGTTTATAAGTGTTATTGTCATGAATCACACCAATTCTTGTGTATTTCACGTGCTCTTTAGACAAAATGGTTATCACACGTGATGTCTGGCTCTGTTGGGAAATCGTCAGGAGTTTCGTAAAAACGGCCCTTTTAGAAATGTGACATGCTATTCTTGGGGTAATGGCAGAGTCGAAGCTGTACTGAGTTAACATCTCTAGCTTTGCTGGTTTAGAAGATATAGTCGAGGGTATGCCAAACATCTTGGGTCACTTGATCTAGGCCACACCCCTTTTCAGAAATGTGATATATGTCTACCAACTACAGAAAATTTAGCTGTGATGGTGACTTGTTAGATTACATTGGTTGATGAGATTGTGCTGACGGTGACGTAAGTAAGTAGGTAAGTAAATACATAAATAGTCAAGTAACAAGAACAATAATGACACTGCATGGACACTGTATAGTTAGATACTGAGGAAGAAATAGAGAAAAGTGGCACTTGAAGCGCAGCCAGAAGACGACAGCCATCGAAGGTGCAGACGGTGATAATAATTTAGAAATAATACCAGTGACAATGTTTGTAGTGCTGTCATCATGGTAGAGCCATTGTGAGAGTTCGCTCGGTTCACGTGATGAATGGCGCCAGGTGGCCGCTGACCTTTGCACCAAGCCAACTGGCTTGAGCCACCACAAGCCGGCCTATAGACGGCCAGTATGATGTGGTTGCTGTGTGTTTGCAGGACAGACAGTTACACTGTGCGAGACAGCTGGAGTCATGCAGTCGACCGTTAAGTCGTATCAAACTGAAGCTGTTTGGTAGCAGTGGTGTTGGCAAGACGGCTCTGATAGAGGCGCTCAAGTGTGGCTACCTTGGTGGTCTGCTGCGCTCTACATTCAGAACTCCTCCATCATCTACAGTTGCTGAGACTCCAACCACTGTGTTCAGGTCTACCTACCCAGGTACATACATACATACATACGTATTACTTTCAGTGGATAGTGCCGAAGCACTGCGCTCACTTAGAATCAGAATAATAGTGCATCAGTGCCTAGTGAATCACTCATACAAGTGTCATTTAGGGGTGTGCAGTTGGCAAAAAATGACTTTGGTCCAGTTTTTGGTCCGATTTTGCAAAAAAACTGCAGTTTTTGGTTCATTTTCGGTTTTATAAAATTAACTGTGATTTCGGTTTTTCGGTTAGTTTTTTGCACTGTGTGTCATTTAATGTGCATGCACTCTACCAAATGCTTTCCAGTTTGCTGTTTACTGAATTTGTCCAACTAATTGTCAGTCGAACTGACTCGGAACTAGAAGCTCTGAGAGATAGAGCATGAAGAAATACTGTGACTGTTGATCCGATCATGTTGGAAGATGAATTTTGAATGATACAGTGTGAAAAACTGTCTCCAAACTACCGAAGTCGGTTTTTAAAGACCGAACTGCAGAATCTGACTTTTCGTCATTTTTTTAAATTTTGAGGTCAGTTTGGTTCGGTTCAGTTTTTAGAAAACTGATATCCGACATTTTCATCACATTCCACACACTCCTAGTGTTGTTGGACTCTTTTTACACCTAGCCAAAATAAACTGCGGGCATATTTTCTGTCAACGTAACCTTTGACAACAATAAAAATATTTTGACAAGTTGAGTTGCACAGGTAACCAGTTAAAGCCGGATCGGGTTTTTGAAAATTGTGGGCCAGATGTAGTTTTCGGAAAAAATAGAGTTTAAAAAATATCAGTTGTACTGTAACTTCTGTTTTATTGGTATAGCAACTGATAAAATGACGTGATCACTGCATGAGATAACAACAGATTTCAGCAACTTTAACATATTTAACATAATAAAATACAATGTTATTTGACTGTTAGATGATATAATCTTGGAGTCTCGCCATGTGTCCAATCATACAGAACCGCATCCCAGCTACACTCGTGGTATCAGCGTCGAACAAACGTCATTGAATGGTCTGTCTGCATCACTCCTACTTTCTAATCATAATAGTCATTTGACAGTTATAGAGCACATGAGGGAATTTCTGGGTTTTTTGAGCCCCACGTTCATTGTCAACATATAACAGAGTCGGAGTCCAAGGTTTTGTGTTACTGACTTGTAGTTCTGGCAACTTTTAAATCCCGCTGGATATTGTTTTAACAGTGGACTCCGCCCAAAATACTTGCGGTTGCGAAGAGTTTCGGCTTCACCCAAGAAGATGCTGAGGAGAAGGGTGACTAGAGATTGAGAATCAAAGGAGCAACTGGTTAACCCAGGTTTAGCTGGAAAGTGGCCATTAAAGTGGTGTATGTATGAGTTCTGGGAGCATTGACTGCATTGCTTTTTGATAGGTGTATGATGTGAAAGTTTTATGCTGGATAAACTCACATACGGAAAGGTCCTTGAGGTTTTTCAAAATAATAGCACATTATTATGTGCATAGTGAGTGTAGGCCTATTGCAATTATTGTGCTGGAAAAATCTGCATATGGAAAGCTTCTTCAGGTGACCTATTGTTCTCGGCAAAGTGTGCCTAAGACTAAGACTAAGTGATTCTTATGCAGGATAAATCTACATGCGGACATTTTCTTCAGGTTCCCAAAAGAGTGGCATGTTATGGCCAAAGTGAGCTGCATATGGAAAGTGTTTTCAGGTTTTTAAAAAATAATATCCAATGAGCCCTATGAGAATAGTTTCCCAGGCCCCCTGTGGCTCTCAATGGGCCTGCACAATGGACATATATGGAGTTTTCTGAGTGAGTGGAGTTGTGTGTTCAGGTGTGGGTGAGGTAAGCGTTTGGGAGTTCTCTGGCTACGAGCCGTACCACGTCACCTACGATCTGTTCATTGGTGATGCGAGCTGTATTAACATCATAGTCGTCAGCCTGCAAGACTCGGCCGATATTCAACTCAGTCAGATTGTCTTCTGGCTAAACTTCATCAGGACACGACTTGCTCCACAACAGACATTCGGTTGGTTAATACATAAACGTCATTGTCGTCATTGTCACCATACTACGAATACTTTTGATTTTTTGGGGTCAGGAACTTATTCCACACTACTCTTGTTGTTCTTCTTGTTGTTGTTGTTGGGGCGATGCTCTTCAAAAAAGCCCAAAGCTCCATCATTTCAAATCGGATTGGGATGAAATTTGACAGGATTGATCTTGAAGTAAATACGCATCGATTGGCGGAGTCAAACGTTTGATATGACGTCATATTTTCAAGATGGCAGCCATGACGTTAGCTGCTACAGTGATGAGTGTGTCTGTGCGTAAGGTTGTAAATTTTTAGAGAAATTTTATACTAGTGGGAAATTTGTGAAAAATTCCGGAAAGATTAGTGGTGTCCTATGGATTAATGGGAACATGCACATATATAGCCTGTACTGCACATCATACAACCACCATACAATAACATTTAACCAACAACCACTGCAATAATGATAATAATAGCCACTTTAACCAGTTTTGAAACACATGAAACTGACAGTGTGTCAAAGAGTGACTGATATTTAGGTCTGTAGAGTGTACTGATAGGATTTTTTTGTATCTTTCTGATTCTGGAAATTTCCCAGCCGGAAATTTCGCAGCTTACAACCCTGTGTCTGTGTGTATGTGAAGGTTTTGCAGGTAAGCTGTTATCAAGGCCTCGTGTGGTGATAGTCGCGACACATGCTGATGTCGCCGCCACTGTCAGTGACACGTCATCTGTCATTGTCGATACTGTCGCTGCTAAGTTTGCCGATGACTTTGATGTCGTCCAACGACTATTTGCCATCAACTGTCTGCGGCCGACGTACACCGAACTGAAAGCTTTACGTCTCTGCCTTGCCGAGATGAGGACGGCTACAGTCAGCGTGAGTCGACTATCTTCTACTGTGCTAATGACGATCTGATACTTTTGCATTATGTACACCGCGAGCCATAAACGACGTTCCACTTTATTTTAAACCATAAGTCCCATGTTTCTTGGCGGATTTTTACACTTCTTGTATCAATGGAAACAAGCATGAATACTCTACAGAAGTTACAAAATGTACAACTTTACCCAATCCCTGCGTTGTTTTATTCATCGGTGAAGTGCACCGGTGCACCAAAATATCCTTATAAGGATATTTTGGTGCACCGGTGCACTTCACCGATGAATAAAACAACGCACCCAATCTGTGTCTCTGTACTACCTGCTAAAAATAGGAACACATAAAACGGCACATGTTGAAGTCAGTTGTCAGAGTATTTTATTTCTCAACTGCAATAATGAGTCTTGAGCTGTGAGTTTTATTCTTTAGAAGTTTCCAAGTCTCCAGTTCATGTTAGGAATTCCTTTAGCAGTCTTCTAGGAAAAAGTCTTTTACAGTCTCACAGATTTTGATCATTCATAATTTTATCTTCAAAACTCAACATATTTCATTTAAACTAAAGTAAACTTTCCCAGGACATGATGTAGGGCAGTTATGATATCATCAACCTATTAAGAACACTAAGTAAGTAAATTGTATAGTATTAATTCCTGTTTCCATTGATACAAGACGTAAAAATTCATTAACAAATTCAGTAGTTGTAGTCTAAAATAAAGTGGCACGTTTTATGGCTCTCAAAATAGAGCCGCCGTAGCCAGTGGTTAGAGCGGACTTTTGCCTGCTGCAAGCATAGGTTCGAACTGGCAACCTCTGGATTGCCAGTTCGAACCTATGCTTAAAGTGTCTAACCTGTAAAAACTTGTGCTTTTAACCCCCTTGGAATGAAGTTATGACAGTTAGTGTAATTTTGTGGAGTATAACCCACTATACCCCGATCCTCAACTGCCTATTTCAGTAATGGATTTTGGGCATAAGCTTGCATTGTATCGTCGTATCATATTTTATTGTAATGATTATATTGCTGCTGCCAGTACTGATATTGACGATAATGTATTATAATATGTGTTCAGAGTTTACCGGCCAGCACTGGTCTTCTGGAAGCAACCGTTACCGCTCTTCCATCATGGAGAAAACAGTTTTCCACTCACCCGGTGTTGACGTGGCCCAACTTTGCCGACCGAGTCCGACAGATGATCAATATTCTATGTAGCCTAGAACATCTACATCAGCTTGTCTACCAACTCCAGCTGGCTGGAGAGGTACCACTATAATGTTGTAGTGATTCTGATAGTTGCCACTGCACTAAATTGACGATCTGTCGAACACTGTTGGGAACATTCATTCATTATCAGGCGATGTACAGAGCACATCATGCCAGTTCTGTAGTCTCTCCACTGGCTATTGTGCAGCAATGGATTCTGTTGAAGTTGGCAGTTCTACTCCACAAGTGTCTCAATGGACGTGCTCCAGACTATTTGATGACTGCCGCTGGACCCGCCGCTGCCGGCCCGGTCTTAGATCGTCATCGGGTATGATATACTGGAAGTCACATCGACCAGAACGACATTTGGCGACCAATCCTTTGCTGTCGATGGACCACATGTCTGGAAATGTCTACCGGCATCAATTTGTGACCCAACATTATCAATTACTGTCTTTTCTAATCGACTTAAGACTCATCTCTTCATTCAGTAGCTGCAGCATTTGCGTTTCGGAACAGTCACCTATTTAAATGGTCTAACTAACTAACTAACTAACTATACCATCTTGGTATTTAGCCTTTTCAGCCTCGTCATCCCTGTGTGGTTACGCAAAATGAGTTCTAGCGATGGTTATTGGCTACCGTTAGGAAAGAAGTGACAAGTTCTGCATAACAGTAGGCCCTATTACCAGGACTGATGGCATACTGACCTCATTCATTCACTCATTCATTTCTGGCATGCACCACTATGACTGCGTAGCGCGAAACGTAGACATCGTACTCCAGAGTGGACAATTCTGAGCCACGTCAATTGCTTCGTTCAGGGAGAGGTTCAATGATTACAGGTCCTGCTGGGTAGTCTTCATCCACATAGTATTGGGGCATCCCGGTGATCTCCTCCAGTTCTCCAGCACTGACCTGAAGTGCTGGATGTTAATGGAGCTACCTCCCATGCAGTGGACCTTGGTCAGTGCGGAATCTTCTTTATGGTTCAGTAATAAATTTGATATGGTGCGGTAGACTAGAAAGTCATCTAATAGGTATGACCCATGCTGCAGAATCTTGCACCAGAAACTTGTACCAGAAATTTTCACAAGTTTCTTGAGCATGTTTCCTGCTTTCTTGCACAAATTTTTTCTTCTACAGGTTTCTTCCACCAAATAGAATACAGCTCTATTCTACACATTTATTTTAATGCATTCCCTCCATGTTCATTAATATGTAAACGCATTATATTTTCTTTATTTTTACTTTGTTGTAATGTGACTGTATCTGCATTGATTGCTTGAGTTTGACCAGCATGTTAGAGGCATTTATGCCCTTTGCTGTGTATTTCATTAAACATGACACTTAGTTAGTTAGTACATTTATCAGGCACATGTTAAATTATCACAAGCGCCACAGCAGTCACACAAACAAATAGGATTTTAACACTTGCATGCACATGACCAAATTTGTGAGGTTTGATTGGTCGGCTGTGTTTTCGGCTGGCGTCATCTGTATCTTAATTATTGTCAGCCATGTTTTTTGTGCAAGTTTCTTGTACGGGAAACTTGCATCAAATTTTTGACACAAGAAACTAGCGCAAGATTCTTTATCATATGTCACCGCTGTAAGTTGGCAGTGTGTCTGATGTGTGTACAGATCATTTACATCGAGGCAGTTGATGGGACCGAGGACCTGGTTGTTCTTAACCCACAGTGGCTGTGCTGTGACGTGATTGGCCAGCTGCTGTCACATGACCAGGTCACCCGCTGTCGGCCAATCGGTCGTTTTTCATTGGCCGAGGTACACGTGATGTTCCCGGAGAGCAGCGTCGTGAAGCTGGTATCCCTGCTCCAGACGATGGAACTCTGCTCGGCGGTCGTCGAGGACTCGGAAACTGTTGAGTTCGAGTTCATGAGCCTCAACCTTGTGGAATCGTCCGACCAGTTTGTCAACTATGCCGATGACAACGGTTTGGAGATGCAGCAAACAGCCTGGGTCTACGGAGGTGTGCGACTAGTTGGGTCTCGAGGCGTCGGACTACAATTAACCAGCGTCTTTCCTCGTGCTCAGACCAGACTTCATCGACAACTAGATGCTGTGACGGACTCTGAACACTGCGATCTGGATCAATGGTACGGAGGGTCTCGACTGACGACCCATGGCGGCTTGGTCCAGGTTATATTGTCAGCGTCGGTAGACTGTCACGTCATTGACATAAAGTGTCGCGCGACACTGGGTTGGCGGCTAGCTGCGTTCCGTCTGCTGGCATCCATCTGTCACCTTGTCACCAACGTGCTCGCTGACTGTTTGCCAAGTCTCGCCATCGAGCAGCAGACGCTAAGTGTTACCGATCTCTCAAAACCAAATTCTGGCAAACCAAATTCTGGCGTAGTGTCGGCATACTCATCGAGGGACGTTCGCCAAATGCTGGACTGTTATTCCAGGAACGACACTTCGTCCGATGCTTCGGAAAACATCGTCGACCTGACGGCGTTCGGATCGGCTGACATATTTTCGGCGCTGACACCCAGTGCGTCACTTCCACTGTCGGTCGGTCTGTCCGTTGACACTCGTCGCGCTGTCGCCAAGTTGCTGGACCAGCCCCATCCGACAGGACATGACTGGTGCATGTTGGCCGTACTAATCGGCCTCGGCTGCAAGGAGTTAGAGTCCATGGATTGCAGTCGGTCGGAATACAGTCCGACTGATCGTTGTTTAGCATCGTGGATTCGACGCAATGGCGAC
>Ga0056131_1000420_pt1 | contig 10473 bp, 6 predicted proteins | sample WorMetLIZISLAND1_2_FD_67480 | JGI IMG/M metagenome (GOLD analysis project Ga0056131, IMG submission 67480) | Marine gutless worms symbiont microbial communities from Max Planck institute for Marine Microbiology, Germany - Olavius clavatus LIZARD... ...
GGCCATAAAAAAGTAAAACTTGTAGATTTGAAATGTTCCAAGTCTTTTTATCAATAGGTGTCTAGTATAACTTGATTGAATACTGCACTTTGTGTTGTAGTTTCTACTTTGTAAAATTGAATTTTGTCCCAAGTTAACGTGGGCATTAAATATGATCTCATGCAGTTTTATAGTCTTACACTGTGCAGGTATCAGAAAGAGGAGGAGGAACGAGAACGGGAATTGCTGATGTCACGAATGTTTGCACCAAATGATGATACAGCAATTACAATAGATGCATCACTGCAGCACAACACGAGGCTTCAGTCAGCCAATCGTGGCATGGACGACTTGCTACATAGCGGTGCAAACATACTGTCCAACCTTCGTGATCAGCGAGGCACACTGAAGGGTGCCCAGCGTAAGGTGCTTGACTTAATGACAACACTGGGACTGTCCAACACTGTAATGCGTCTCATTGATCGCCGTACACATCAGGACAAATTCATTCTGTTTGGTGGAATGCTACTGACATGTATTGTTATGTTCATAGTTTGGAAGTACCTAGGTTAGTTAGGTGGAAGCGCTTTCACAGTTTCCAAATTTCCATTTGTTACAGTCATACAGTCATCTGTATGTTGACTGTTGAGTTGATGCTTCAGTACATAACTGCATGCTGGTTTCAATTTTTGTACTTTAACTTCTCGTTTGTATTGTGTAAGTAAACCTTCGGCAGTTGTCAGAGCTCAGCACAACTTATAGGCCAGGTGCATTGTTGAAAGGACTGCCTTCAATTTGTGTTTATAAAACAAGGGATGATGACCAATTGGTTGCATTTACATATGCTGCTGAGTGCTGACGCATGTAACAAGGTCCGGTACATTAACTGTCGGTACATTTGTGCAGTTATAAACATGAATATATATGTGCTACATCTGAGATGCTGATGTCTAAAAGGTGGTTAGATTAGAGTGTATGTTCTCTTGATTCAAATGCATTGCAATTAGCTTGAGAATGAGGTAATTTTCAGAGTGATTGTTTCCACTGAATGATATTGGCCTCACAGTGTAAGCTTATAACCCACATAAGTAAACTTTGGTTGCATTCTGTATCAGGTTGTGGTTCCATTTGTTGTAAATGTTCTGGTTGTATGTGTAATTAAATGAAAGTGATATTATTAAGTGTAAATGTGTTGATTCTGGCACTTTTGGTGGTGGATGTTTCTAATTGAAACTTGTGTAAATAAGCATGTACTGAAAATGCTGGACCTGGAAAATAGCGGATCCATAAATAGACCTAAAAGAAAACAATTATTTTAACATGCTACAATATGAGTTATGTGCCCAAGTAGTTGCCAAGTATGGTATTGAATAAAATGTGTTTTGTAAGATGCTGCTGTCCCTACACTTTGGTCACATGATTTAGTCAGAAAGATCATAACCTACATGATTAGATGTTACGTTCTTTCTCAACCAGACTGTAGCTCCATCGTTTTCTTGTCCAGCATTTGGTTCGTAAGTTATGCCCAACCGTTTCAGTCAATCCTGTAAAATAACTTAGTTGTAACAAATTTTAATACTGTTTAAGTCAGTGGAAATGTGTTGCAGTCTGACAGTGATACTGAAATTTTTTAGAGGCAAGAAAACATTACATCTGTTGGATAAATTTTGTCACATGTAGGAGTGTGTTCTATAAGTAAGAGAAAGAACAGGGACATTGTTGAAACAACTGTTATTTACTGTGCCTGCTCAAGTATACTGTGCTTGTAGAGTTTTTTCTCGATTAAAGATACGTCACTACTTAGTTTACAAGCTTCATATTGTTAACTGATGTCATCAAAGTTGATCGCAGTTAACTGTTTAACTATGACAAGTAGGTGAAAGTGCAACTGTCTTACTGTCAAGCTACTGTAGTAACTTAGCAACATGACACGTACATATGTAAGGCTTGCAGTGCTATATTAACATCTAATGCAAAAAACAACTTTAAATGGGCCATTTGCCAGGTTTTCTTAGATTAATCAGTTACCACTTCACACCTATGGCAGGTACGATTCCTGGCCGTGACAGTTTGTTTGAACTTTTCTGTAAGTCTGGAGTAGGGAATTATAAGAGCCGAACGAACTTTGACCACTGCTATATATGCCTCCCATACTACTGCTACAGCTATTACTACTATACTGCAGTGAGCTTCAAGCGACAACAGACTTGGTTGGTCCGAGCCTTTGTCGACTAAAAGGTTGCATGACTTTTTATAGGCACTTTTTGATTGTGAAGAATTTGTCTGGAGAGTAAATTCTAAAATATCAAGAGTGGTTAGCTTTGAATGCATAATAATCTTGAATGCTGTGTGCAACTAATTCCTCATTATATTTCTTTAGATGTCACTAATTACTGGGTAGTGATATTCAGTGTTTTTGCAGTTTGTATTCTTGCACTTGTAGTAATAAACGTATGGTACTGACAGTACTGTAGCTGCTGGTGATGTGTTTTTCGATCAGTATTATTTTTGTTCACACTTTGTTTAATAATGCTTTTTGAAACAATGTGTATGTGTGCAAAACACGGTTTTGCTCATTATAAGTCGTTTTCTCTTTTTATTGCAGTTTGCACAGACTGAAGTAAGGCACAGTTGTGTCAAGCTAACTGTGTGAATTAACAAGTAGTAGAGCATTATTTCTCAGGAGTTATCAACATGCTACTTTGTCAACCCTTAGTATTTGCGTCAATGTTTGATGACAGCAGCTGTAAAGTTATTGCACCCTGATGCACTGTTCACTCTTCACAATGGTTATCTACATAATTATGTAAACTCAGCTACACGTCAGTTCATAGTGGCAAAATTAGCATCAGCTGCTAAGCAGATGCAATATCAACGTTAACAAGGTAAATGAAACACAAAAGTCAGCACAGATTCCACATGTGAGCATTAGTACCTTCAGAGTTAATAAGAATATTTTATATTCTCTAATGACATGCCTGATTACGATGTGATACACTGTCACACAGGTGAGCGCACACAGTTTTTAATGGCCATTCTCTAGTTGAACCTAGTCAGCCAGTTCCCCCTGGATTCTCAATCTCTGGTCGTCCTAACAGGACAGGCCGAAACTCTTCATACCAACATGGTACTTTGTGCCATATTGTGTTGTTGCAGTGCAGCATCTGCTGTAACTACTGTATTTTACTCTACTTCGCCCTCTTACATTAACAGCCGTGACAATCAGGGCCAGCCTTAGCCCATTGGCGGCCCTGTTCCCAGAGCAGCGAGCGCCGAACGCGCGAGGATCGAGGCGCTGAAGGCGCCGAGGCGGTGGAGTTCTTGGGGAGGGATGTCCCCCTCCCCAGCTGAGCCGACTAATGGGTCTGGGGGACTTGGGGAGCGTCGTGAGCGCCGCCAACGCATTCTAGGCATATTTCACGATCCCAGAAGCCTAGTAGAAACAATGCACTACAGAGTCCACGGTATTTATAAAGTGTAAAAAAACTATTAATTAATACGGAATTTTTTTAGCGTCCAAAAAGGCGGCCCCCTAAAATCGGCGGCCCTGTTCGGCCGAACAGTTCGAACATGGCTAAGGCCGGCCCTGGTGACAATATCCAACAAAGTTTTGAAGCATACGTTTTTACTGGCTGGCGCCCAATCAACAGCATCAAAGCACATAAGACATGGTTAGAATGTGATACAATAAATTGCAGAAAAAAACTAACAGAAAACTACCAGTTTAGTCTAGCTGAGAGAAATTAAAAATTAACGAAAACAACTAACATGAAAACCAGCGATGACTAACCTAACAGTGGATACTCAGTAAAGTTTCTTACTGACACATGACCAGCACCAGCAAATATAACGGTTTATAAAACATTACTGATCATCACTTGGAACTATCACACATAACATAACAGTGAACTTATATGCATTAACTGATACTAACGTTCATCTCCAATCATGCCTTCGCTGTTGTGTAACTGCAGTTTTGACACTGGCGGTCAAGAATAATGCACTCAAGTGTTGTCAGTGGCACCATACCACATGAAAGCACTGCGTCGTGGAATTTACGCACATCAAACTGCGACCCTGCACCAGGCATGTCAATAACACACGTTCACTTCTACTATCCCGCTAAGTAACAACACTCAGTAATGACTACAGACTTTACACTCTATGCATCTAGATGTACCGATAGTATTATGTGTGAGTATTGTAGACTACAGCCTGTACCACTCTTCATTTTTGACTTTCTAAAAATTTTGTGCTTAGCAAAGGTGCTGCTCCTCTGAAAGTGGCAAAATGCCGGAAAGCCGATGTCACTTGTGCTTGTCATAAGTGTGTGTGCATAATAACTGGGTTTTCGCTGGCATCGCTGCACTCGGCCAAGCCCAAGACCTTATAAATATTTATAGGGTGTTGGAGCTAGGTTATCAGGCCTCTAAGCACCTAATGCGCGATGACATCATAGGCTATATAGTACTTACAGGGGGGGGGGGCAGCAAAAAAGTTAACTTGCCCCAAGCAGCACTTATTGTTGGTCTGCCACTGGAAAAGAGAACTGATATTTCACAGAGTAGTCGGGTAACAATCTTTAAAGACAGTTTTATTGCAAATTTCCTAGAGAGTATGCCAGTGAAAGAATTTTTAAAAATTGGTCAATATTTGATGAAGATATAGGTGACAGTACAATATCTCCTTTTTGACTCACGGAGTACACATTACTACAACTAAATTTAGCTATCACTGTGGTACAAATTTTACCAAGTGCAGTTTCTGCCTTCTTCCGCAATTCTTTGATCTTCAGCTCGCCAAGTTTGTAAGCACAAGCCTACAATGACAGATGCAGATCAATCAACAGTTTTGATAATATTGCAGAACACAATCAACTGAACATACCAAAGGTACATGAAATCATCCAATAAAAAGGCTATTGAGAAGACTTGACTGCCAAGCTTTGTCCTGCAGCATGAAACAATGAAGTCAGATAAAGATAAAGGTACCGTATAGCTGTTAATGGAACGTACTCCATGACACAGCTATGCAGTGTCACTTGCCATACAACCTGCCACCCAACACAAGTGAACACACCTCGATTGACCTACCCCAGAGGGATGGAAAGCTGAGTTGACCAAGGTGACTTGTTACACAACGAGATGGTTTACCTGCCCGCAGACGGTCACTCATCCAAGTACTAACCTGGCCCAGTGTCAATTAACTACGTTGATCGAAGCCAACGTGCTAACCACTACACTACACCGCCACCCAGATCTATGGCAGGAGATCATAGTTGTAGTCAACCTGGGTCACTGGCAACAGGTGCTGTGACAACAAGATTATCATGACAACGACAAAGATGAGAATTATGTATTTGTCCACTTATCACGTGATGTTATTAAGTTTCAGTCTATGGCATAACTGAAGCACCTTTAAATATCAACAAACCGATGCTTGTGCCTGGATGCACTCATTTGACGTTTATTTTTCACTTCATTTTTATTTCAAATTACATTTTTTCACGTACATTTTACTGTCGTGGTCCTATAAATAACCTTGTTGTTTAGTCGACATTAAACCTCCTATGAAGATGATGATCACTGTCTGCCAGACCTCACGTTATCCATACAGTGACCCCAACTGGTTGGAAACCAGTAGCAAATAATTCAGTTAAAATTCTGGTTGATTAAGTCAGACGTCTGTAGTCACACCTGAGCTGGCCAAGTGATGTATCGTCGCACTTCGCCGCGTATATCGTCCTCTGCAATGGCCGTGTTTTCCATGAAGAGACGTACAGCTTGCTCGTATGTCCACCTTGCCACATCAGCACATCTCTTACAGACAGCAACTATTCATTTTTACAAAAAAACTGAAAACTGGATACTTAACTTTCTACAGCACTTTAATGTACAGTATCTGCATCACAAATTAAAATAGGTCTGAGTTACTTGGTCATATCTATCTGTAATGCCACATGTACAGTTCTTAGCATCTCTGGTGTTAACAGAAGTTCTTCACTAGTCACAACTTTTGTAAGCATGCATAACATTAATTTGTTCCTGTTACTAGATGTCCACAAATACCAGACTAACAAATGCCGAAAAGTTTCATTATGAGACAAATTGGGTCTTAAACGGCTGCTAAAGGAAATGGGATGAGATCAAAAAGTCTAGCCTGAAGGTGCATAGTATCCTAGAGACATTATTTTTCAAAGTTTGTTTCATATCAATGTAAAGTGCCAAATGAGAGTTTTGTAATTATCCAATAAAGTGAAACATCATTCATTACATTATTTGTTGACACCATTCTCATAAGTTACAACTCTACATAACATGATAACAACTTTGCATACACTAGCTTAAACCAATAACGAAACCATTTTAATGATAGTAGTGATGTAAACATGTTACACATCAGTATGTCTTAAAACCAAGTCATGGCTCTAATTTCACCTAAGTGTAAAATAATACACAAATTACATTAGTGAATTTAAAACTAACAAAATCTATATTTTATATAGGACAGGTATGCTTATAAAGCAGTAAAGTACCACTATCACTGTTACTCCTGTCTGTTTTTGTTTACTGGCATTAATCAATGTTAGGCAGTATTACAAAGAGAGGACATAAAAAAAGGAAACACAAAACAGTTAAAGCAACAAACAAAAAGCGTCAGCAATATCTGTACACTTTTTGTACATACTGCATTGTATGTAGTCCAGTGTCGGCAACAAGACGGCAAGCACGGAACATCTCATTTGAGAGAAAACCAAACCTACGACACACAAATATGTCTGTTGAGAGGCTGCGCAGCCCAGTCAAATAACTGTGCAATACATATTAAGCAAGCTACACATCACAAAGGTAAAGAAGCGTAAACTACATCAGGTGTTTACATCATCACACAGTCTACTTGCTATCTGTACATGTTTATCTGCATAAACGAAGATTCATAAATATCAATTGCATTCCCAGCCAGAGATGAGAGTTTAAGTTTATCCATACAGTTATGATGGAGGAATGCTATGCAACAACTGTCACTGTAAGACTGGGATGAGCAGCTTATCATGCTGTTGGTTGACAACTTATGAACTCGATAGCTTAAGTATCTAGAGCAGTATAATCTTGGATGCCAAGTTTGGCAACCTAATGCAGATATTTGACTTTCCCTGTAGTGAGATATTTGATGTACACTATAGCGAGTACAGTTTGATTCCTGCTCATGCTCTGAGTTGGTATTCTGTCCAAAAACAAGTGCTGCTACTGTCTGCATTCAGCACATCGGCATTCTGCCAGATGTGTTCTGCATTCCACCCATTCAGCATTCTAGCCACCTCCCTAGTAAAAATCTGTGGCATTATTAAATTACGTGGCAACTCAAAAAACAGCTCATTTACTCATCGTAAGCATCTTCATACACTCCAAGTTCATAGCCGAGATATTCACAGTACAAGCCCCAACCCTACACACAAGTAAATGTCAAGCATTTCTATACAGAAGTAAACTCATTATTCAAACAGCACAATAATACATGTACCATAAAATAACAGCAGCACTATATAAATGCATGCCAAAGTGAAACATAATTAGATGTACAACCGCACACAAATATGGCTGTAATGTTAACTATAGTATATGTATTGCAACAACACAGAAGTTAGTAGTAAATGAATACAAGTTTGTCAGTAATATTTTTGAATTAAATGTCTGTAAAAAATAGTAAGTAACTAGTTACCCAAGTTTAATCCACTTAAATAAACAGGACAAACCTCACAGTAGGCAGTGTATATAGGGAACTTGCTAGGAGCTTGGCTATAATACATATCATCCATGAAGCGCCTGAAACGTGGCACGTCTTTACTTTCGATGGCATACATTCCCTAGATCACAGTCATTTAAACCATCACAATACACTCATGCATACCTAATTCTGTCACAAGCATAAACTGGTGTAGTCTTATTTACAGATTAAGCTTATTTATCGTTAAAATTAATGTCATCTATCACTTCAATGCACACAGCTAAAAATTTTAATTAATGTTGCTCGTCACATACGACAATGCTCGGACACCATACATGTATGTCGGACTCTACCTAATTTTTGTTTACCCGGCCCATTTTCTGCAGAACTACAGGTTAGGCAGGTGCCAAAAGTAAACTTTTGGGGATTGTTGTGGCAGTACGTTTACAGGCTGGATGCCCGTCCTGTTGCTCACCTACAGTATCAAAGCACTGAAGGCTATTACGGACTGTTGACTGTACAAATACATACATATTATACACATCTAACTTCAGCTAATTAACTGCCCTACATGAATGAATAAGTGAAAGGGTTGTTCTCAATATCAAACTAAACTGACCAACCATTATGGTTAAAATTACAATCTACAAAAGAAACACAGCAGTGCTATTACTTTCAACTTCAAGTCTTATTTAACTGGCAAACTTTTCTGCAGTCACTCCACGTCAAATCAAGAGGGAACTGGGTAAATCAAGATTGCCCAGAAAATGGCCGTTAAAATGGTGTATGTGTGGATAGTTGGAAAAAACGAAGTTCTGATAATTGTCGGAGCAGGACTTTTCACAGGTAGGATGCTCATCCTGCTGTGTATCAATAGTGTTAATACACTGTAGAGTTAACTGGCAAGAAAACTCCATGGAAGGAAATGAATTGTCGTTTATTATTGCTTGAAGACATCAGAAATAATGTTGCCGAGCAAACCTGAAAATGATGTCCTGGTTCACCTTCATGCAGTGACAATGCTCGGACACCATATGTCGGACTGTACAAATACATACATAATTTTCATTCAGCAACCAGGGTTAAAACCAAAATGACAACAAATACATAACAACATCACTGTTTACAAGGGTGAAGACACAGAAGTTCAAGGTTAATGCAATGCACTTAAAACTGCAAATGCATGCAAAAAATTGTCACAATGTCAGCAGCAACCATCTCGTACTGATTTCTCAGGTTGTTCAAGTTGATGTAGTACACACCGGGTCGGGAGCCATCCAATGTTCCGGCATAGTAATATCCCGTTGAACCAAATGACTTGCCAGGTAGAGATGGTTCCACACTGCAACATATACAGCAATGCTTCTAACTGTAAAACTTCACACTTCAATAACATGTGCAAACATCTCACAGGCCAGTATTCCATCATCAAAAGTACACCTTACCACCCGCAACACATAACCACCTCTGCTGACCAGGCGGCTGCCTGCGCCTCAGATTCGACCCAACAGTCGACCACTGTGCGCGATACAAATGTTTTTTATTGTATTGTCTGTATCATCTCGTAACGCAGACAATGACTCATTTTTTTCTTGGCACAGAGAACTTGTTATAAGTGATGCCATCAAGGCATGTACTACTACTTAAACGATTATTTCCACCAGATTGGTAGAGACACCTGGATGCCTTAGACACTCTTGCAGTAAGCCTGAAACTGTCACTTATTTTCTCACAGAATGTTCTCACAGTGAAATGTGCTCTGCTGCACTTGTTCAATGCTGTAAGCTCAATATACATCCCACAGCAGACATCATTCTCTCTCTACATGATGTTATTATTTCACCATTCTCAAAAAAATTTCAATAACACCAGCTGTAGTAGTACTAGTGTCAGTAACATTAATACATACATTATAGAGAAAGGGCCTGAACTCTGTAACTATATAAATTTCATAACTTACTTCCAAACTTACAAGAATCAAAACCAACCTCATCAAACATAATCACAGCAGCATAGAAGATTACTCAATTACTCACATCAGCTTAGACTGTGGAATTTTGTGAAAAAGACGAGACAACATCGGCCGAATAACATCGTAGCATACATGACGATAGTGTTCCAAACATGCATCCTAAGCACACCATTTAGTCCACTAATGTAACAAAAACAAAACTATTGAAAACTTTCATAACAACAAAGCTACATAATCCAAACAAAAACCATCAGCTTTCACATTCCCAGTACTCAAAAATCGTGCAAAGATAATCATAACAAAAAATCAGAAGTCTATCAGTTGTCAAATACTGCAAGCAATTAGTTCATAAACAATATGAATGCAGTACTGCTCTGCAATACATGCAATTACACACGGAAGTTAGTAACACTGAGAAAACAAACAAACTACTGTATGACAAAGCTGCTAAATGAAATACCTCAGTTTTGAAATAAAATCTGTCATCCGTACGCAACTTCTTTATGAATTCTTTGATACCACCATTAAACCCAGTTTTCTCAATCACCTAAAACAGTCCAATAAATGGCTCAATTCCATTATTATTCTTTAGTTCGCAAGTTAGAACTCAGAAAACAAATATTGGGCGTGACATAACACCACTCTAGGAAAATTGTAGCACTATAATTTTAACAAGTCTTAAGAACAGTGTAAGAGATTAATAGAGATTTTGGCCATACAACATAAACTGCAGTAAAGTATTTATTTTTGATAAGAAGTCAAAGCAGTTTAAAGTTTGAAGTGTGATATCTCAATTA
>Ga0056131_1000421_pt1 | contig 10468 bp, 6 predicted proteins | sample WorMetLIZISLAND1_2_FD_67480 | JGI IMG/M metagenome (GOLD analysis project Ga0056131, IMG submission 67480) | Marine gutless worms symbiont microbial communities from Max Planck institute for Marine Microbiology, Germany - Olavius clavatus LIZARD... ...
CTGATCCACCAACGTCACAGACAGACAGACGGACAGACAGACGGACAGACAGACGGACAGACGGACAACATGCAATCTCAATACCGCGCTATGCACTAGTGCATCGCGCGGTAAAAACGAGTAGAAGAAAACGCGAAAGTTTGTTTGTTTGAGACACATACAACCACGCGTGCGCTGGTTTGTAGCATGTTACGTACTGTTATTGACTGAGATCGTATGCGGACTTTGGTCAGTCATGCTTGAGTGGATTGAGTTTGGGTGCGTTCATAAACCTTACCCGGTTGAATCGGATTGCGTACCAGTCGCTCGTAGGCCTAAACTTGTAACCGAAACCGGTTTGATAGTTCGGCAGCAGTTTATGAACGCCCAGCTGTATACCTGATTTTGCTTCTCGCTTTTGTAGGCCTAACGTCTGTACTAACATCTTTATTCACGGGTCCAGAAGCTGCGATCACAATGAATATGGTCAAAAACAGAAATCACGCAGTAATGAGTTTTTTAAGCCGATCGCTGCATGCCGTATGATCGGCTATTAGCATCATAATGTCGTCTATCTATCTGTCCGTAACGTTGTGTAGGCCTAGTGTGGCGCTCAGGATGGAAGTTGTACCGCCGTTTTCCCAGGAGGGGACTTCCTTCACTTCTTCAGACACTTTTGCTGTAGGATGTATTGTTTAGCCAGAAAACACAGCGAACGGCGAAAAAGCTGTCAAGCATCAGCAGCAGATTTCCGGCACTAAAAGCAGATTAGCTCGAAACGATAAACAAATAATATTCATGCTGGCCACGGCTATTCCAGACAACGGTTTGTTCTAGCTATACCGCACGTCGTTCGCAGTACGAGCGGCTATCACAGCAACAATTGAGCCTCTTGTTTCAGTATATGTCGCAGTATGCAACAATGGACTGTACGTCGAACTGACCGGGAAACATTGCAATTAGCATCACGTAAGCAAGCCACCAAATAAGATGAAAAGACATGCTCTCGAAAAGTGACGAGTAATATACCAACTAATTCTACCACACAGAACCACAACAGAAAACTAGCGATGAGCGTCATAAAAAATTTAATGACGTCATTACGAACAACAGGGCACTACTTGGTGATGGCAGACACTGTCACCATCGCTCAATTATTTTAAGGAAGACCTGATCGTATCTGGAGTAACTTGCGACATTTTGTTTTTAACTGATTGATCGTCGTGTACTATAGACGGTCAGACCAAAAAGCAACTACAGCCTCTGACTGCGAGTCTGCGACAAGAATATGACATTGATGATGAATAACTAAAAAAGAAAGCCGGAGAGCTTAAAATTCTCACAAACAGTCAATTACTTCGTAAAGGCAGTTCCACGTCATGTCCCACGCTGGTCATTATACGCAGCACGCCGTTTACGATATTATTATATTAGTTTTGTTTATCGATATAAGTTGTTAATAAAGTAGTACAAGAAGTCACTAAAGTTAATTTGGTCTACAATATGTCGAGCAATGGAAGGCAAGCTCTACAAAGGTAATTGTCCAGAGGTAATTGTCTGGCCGTAACAATAGTTGCGCTCCTTTTGCGCCCCTCTGATTTAATTTTTTTAACTTTGGTGCGTTACCAATTTTTTTACATTACATTTGCTGTTGTGCCAAATAACAAACAGTATACGAAACATAGATGATAAGCCATCTGACCAGTATGTCTCATAGCCTATGACGCCGGAGGAAATTAGTGAGTCTGAATTATAAACAATGACATAACAAAATGTAAGCTAGTCTATCTCGCGGAGTCGAATTTGACTGTCAGTTGTCGCACGGTAAAAATGTCTAAAACCAGGTTTTCGATCAGGTTTCCTATTGGGGTTTGAGCCGTGGTAAGTCGGCGACAAGTCTCCGAATTTTGCTACTCAAAACCTGGTTGAAATGAAACCCTGGTCAAAATCTGGGACTTTACGACTCTGTCGTCCGTTATGACGAAGGAGTTTGACTGACTGTCAACCGCAGAACGCTTGTGTCTTAAACCAAGTATAGCGTGCTCAGCGGACGTTGACGTTCAGGTCGTTGCAATAGCACTTAGTTTGGTCCTGGGCGTCCGGTTGACGCCGACAGCGGCGAGAAGCGTCGTCAAGCGGACAAGCGCTGGGTTCCATCCAGCCAATTCACTCCCTCGAGATCTCGCATTATAGATGCTGAGCAGACAGCGAAGCGCCACGCTGTACTGCTGCGTCGGACGTCGCCCTGTCCGAAACGCGATCGAACCGTTCGTCTGTCACCGTCGCCGGCTTATCGCCGTTAGCAGACACTGAGAATTAATGCGAGAATGTTTTCGTATATAACAACGCTTTTAGCCACCAGCCCTCTTAGCCCTGGGCTAGTTTTGTCGTATGCAACGTACTGCCGATCTTGCATCAATAACATAATCGTAATCGTAGCGCAAGTTAAGTACGAATAACGTTCGAAAAAGTGAAAAAGCGTAAAAGAATACTTCAGTAAACCAGTGGAATCAGCTAGCTAGTTATACTCGTAGTCTCGTACGTTTAGTTAACAGTAGACATTTTAAAGACAAAAATGACAGCATCGTGGACGTCAAAAAGCTGCTTTGAAGAAGCCTTATGATTTGATGCAGTGTACCCTGCGTTCGTGTAGCGCTAAAATTTTAGTTCATTTTACATTTAAAATGAACAAAAATTCAATTACAAAGAAGTCAAAATTACGAGAAAAAGTAAACAAGGCGAACGTATGATACAGTCAGTCACTTTAGAAATACTTCAGAAGTACCGCGCTCTACTGGAAAGAAAGCTACAGCTATACATAAACAAATGGTACAAAAAAGTTGTTTAGGCCTGTGCGATCTATAGTTTAGCCTATTTAATTTGTTGTCTACGAACTCTGACTACTTACCCGAATGAGCCAAAAAAGCCCCTGATAGATGTGACTATCGGGTATACTCGTTCTTCCATCAGATCATTGAGCTGGTTCTGCGCCATTTCAATATAGCTCACGTCGAGTTTCTGAAGCAAAACACAGAGCTCCGCTATAACTCTGTTTATATCATCCAGAGCGCATGCACTGCTTTTGAGCATGTTTTCCTAGCATGAATTAATATGTTTTGCCAAAGCATGCCAGTATATACTGTACTGAGGTGTACATTCAGACACGTATAACGAACATTACACGACGCTTGTCATCCATCATCACCTTCACTACTACTCCCCATGGCCCATGCCACTACTTTCCGTTTCTGCTTAGCTGGTCTACTTGCCTAGAGTTATGTTCTCCAGGTCGGGTCTCTGGGATAATTTGTATTGCTGCAGCAGCTTTTTTTACAGAAATGAAGCTCTTCATGTCTTCAAACCAATAGCGTCAAAGCGATACAACAGCGCAAAATGTAGCATCCGATCAGCGCTCTGGAGTGCAGTGGCAGAGTTATAGTATACTCAACATACGAATTTGTGATATTTTCTTCGCACTTGTCTTATAGTTTACGAATAGTGCGCTGGCGACCTTTCGGAAAATTCTTAATCATTGCAGTAATATGCATCAATGAAAATATTTCTGTTCTCGCAGATGTGATTGTTAGAGCTCCATTGTCTTTGGACGTCAGGCTTATAGCAGGTGCATTAGCCAATAAAAAGTGATTTTGTGATGAATTCATTATATCTCAAACGTTAATTATATTTTTACGATGGAAGTAATTTTTATCTGCATGAATTTTACTGCTCGTTATTGCCTTGCTTTTGCGTCACAAATGTCAGGTTAGCGCGGTATTAGCCGGATTTTAACAACGACGTGTCAGCTATCGCCGGAAGCGAGCATCTTTTGCTGGTACAGTTCAACCTCAGTATAGTACCCGTATCATTCACTACAGCGGCACAACCAGCGTGGCATCCTGTTGCTGTCAGAAATGCTTTCCATAAGTACTCTTCAGCTTCAGTTGTGTTGAGTGCAGTCTAAGCATCCAACGAAGTTAATTCTTCTCCACACGACGACAGTCAACCTTCCGGATCCGAAGGCCACCGAGTACAAAGGTGACGCCGCCGCTGCAGCCGCCGCCTCCGGTGAAACCGAGGCGGTGCGTCGCCGCCGCCGGTCATAAGATGTTCAAACGCCGCCGCCGACTCTCACGTAGTCTGCTTTTAAAGTAATGCATCGTAAATTCACTAATTTGACGCTGCTGTTCGATGTTCTTGGATAAATGTCACCGACTGAATTTTGATCGGTTATCGGCTATTGACTTGTTTCATTTTTATGTGTTCATCGTTTTATGGCAAAGTTTATTTTTTCATATTTCGTTACTTACGCCGGTAATGTCGACGATGTTCGTTAGGCTATATTTCAGTCTTTGTTGGCCGCATATTAAATTGTCATCGCTGTTCTTATTTTGTGATACTTTTTTTCTGAAAGTAAAAGCTTAACTCAGTGAACAGTTATTATTACTATTGTTGATATTATCCATTATGTGCTACACTGACAGCAAATAAGTAGCCTATTTTCCGGGGCGACTTTTTCATAGCCAAATGCAAAAAGTGATATCTAACCGTTACCCTTGCATGATACACCTTTAACATCATGCTAAATTAAGCATCAACGTCACGCAGTCACGCTATTCTGCTCATCTACAGTATATTGCTTATGAATGCTTATATGCTCTTTGTGTAATGACATTATACAGAAATTCAAAGTCAGTTGTTTTGCTACTATTTTAACAAAAAGTCAAGCTTTTACTGAGATAGCCAATCGTACTGCGTACGACACATTAATTAATGACCACCTCGATAACAAATCTGTCCCAAATTCGTAGCAACATAAACAAAACGGTCACGTGATCAAGAAACGAGATATAATAAATACGGTAATTAAAATTTCCAACTTAGGGGTGCGAAGTTTGAGAGAATAGCGTCAGTGTAGGGGGTGTAAAATCATGTTCCTAGGGGACACTTGCTATTTACTTGTTCAGACACTTTTGCTGTAGTATATATCGTTTAGCTTTTAGCCATAATACACTTCGTCACATACAGCGGACAGACCACAGTATCACCATGTCAATAGATCGCAGTACGATCGGCTAAAATTATTGTTAGATTTGTAAAAGTAAGTTGCTGTGTGATAATTTTCAATGTTATATGTGGTCTGTCTATCTCTCTAACTCTCCCCCTCTCTGTGTGTGTGTCTGACGTATATGACTGGTGTCTCTGCCACACAACGCAACGAACATGTTTCAGTTTCACTTTTGCAAAAAGTTGAAAACATGAGTCGAAGACACATGCCAATGTGTTGTGTGCTTTAGTCCTACACACCATGTCCGAAAAAGAGTATACAGTATTCTAGACGTAAGCTAAACAAATTTAGACATAATTTCGTAATTCTTGACTTGAAACATCCTGATACTCCAGTGCGTCAAAACTTACAAAATTATGCGGATAAAAGCAGAAAACCCTGAACTGTACATTCATTTTCCAGACACGATGCAAATGATTCTGATGATGATGATGATGATTATTATTATTATCATTATCATCATCATCAATATCATCATTATTCACATAGTCCTATCTAAGCCTATTTCTATGATAGAAATATCGGCGTCACTCACTTTATAGCGTTCACAAATCGCAACTATATTTTCACGTCGTTGTCGGCGTCGGTACTACAAGCAAACTCAGCAGCCTGCAAGCGGACGTCGGGCAGCGCAGCCATCTGTAACTCACGAAAGCCGACGGCGTTGTTGTGTCACGCTCATCTATTGCTCGTGTTAATGTTCTTCTATGCCGCCAACTCTTCAGTCCGAGTACAACAGCATTAGCGGCGGCGGCGACAGCAGCAGCGACGGCGGTAGTTCTGATAAAGTGGCGTGTGTGTATCGTCGTCTCGACAAGTGCGTGCAACTGCTGCGAGGTACAATGAATCAAGTCGTCTGTGGAAGCTGTGCCGATCGGCGGCGGGCATCGGTTCGTTAGTCGGTGCCGACGCACATCGAATCTTATTACGGCACTTGTTATGCCTATCTAAACAAGAACGTCATATTGACAGTCACGGCAACCATACGACGCACGACACTCGCGCTCTAGAACACAGTGATCGAACCATGCTTAGCTCCATCTGACGCCGTCGCCACCAGCTGCAGCAACTACAGCAGCGGCGCGCACGCGACAGCACATCGCGACGTCACCATGATGTTATTCTCTTCACAGCTGTCAACTTTGATCTCGACGCCAGGCCAGCAGTATACAACGACCAGCTACGATGCGCCTGTACGATTAGTTCCCCCGGCAGCTACATGTACTATAAAGAGAACAAGTAATACTCATGGATGAATATCGATTATATTATCAGTCTCATCAAACTAATGCTGCAGTAAGCCTTTCGTAGCTGAAACTGATGTTTGCAGATAAATTTTACCAAGAAACTCAGTTACCGTGCATCACTTTGTATTATTCTGGACAATTTGCTGAACATGCAACGACCACTAAAGTTCAGTTACATCATACAAATACGTACACTCTGTCCAGATAATCATACAAATCTTATGGGCATATATCCAGAAGCTAGAGTTCCTTGCAGCTGATAGACTAGTATCGCTCTATCTCATTGTCAAGTGATGCGTGGCACTCCGTGACAGTCGTACACATGATCTCCAGTGTTGTCTATTCGCGTGTAGAGTGTGGAGCCGGAACTGTGTCAGTTGTCAGTCGTACTTTCCGCGCTTCGATACAACTCGTGCAGTTGCGTTAAGGACGCGTTGCAGCTTGTCTGTTGTCTTCTTCGGTGCACCAGCCAGTAGACCGACACAGTAGTCGACGCGGCTGCAGGCGACAAACGCGTGCACCAGTGTGGCGAAGGAGTCGTTGTCGAGCGAACGTGGGAAAACGGTCGGTAGTTGTTGCAGCTTGAAACAAGTGACAAGTTAATTTGGAGTGAGCAGGACTTCAAGCATTCGAACGACGTCAGAGGAGGTCCGCCGCCAGGGATCTTCAGCAGATTGTGCTCGGCACCAACGCATATTAACTCTCTAGTGTCTTTCTGAGTTTCATTTTACCCAGTGTGTCTGTTACTTTCTCTGGCATTATCAGGTGTTGACATGTCGTCGCTGATGGTAAGCTGCAACTCCGTGAGAACTGTCACTGTAGGGTGTGATCACACGTTATACTGGGAGCGTCCGAGGTAGGTTTATGCTGGGGCGAAAAGGGATGACTGGCAGGTAACGCCAACTAGAATGATCGATGATGCGTTTCGGTCATCTTTGGCTGCCGTTGTCATAGGATACAGTCTTCAAGGCCGGGAGTTCTCAGCGCTATCTGTTCTGTGACAACATGCTGTATAGTTGCAAGCGTTCTACTGTATATAGTCAGTGTGGAAATATAAAGTGTGTATGAACTTGCGTTGTAACTTGTTACTCGGTAAGACGCACACTCGTACGCTGCCAGAAACACGGCTACAATACAGTAATCGTAATTGTTATTTATAGACATCGCGGGTTTTGTTCTGTTTGAAATGCAATGATATTTTGTGGCAGATTTTTGCGACAAAGTTTTCGTAGTCATTTATTGCACTTTTCTTAATCTCAGGACATTATAACGTCTTCTGTTCTCAGCAATGTTCCTGCGAGTAGCTTTTAAGCGAGTAGCCGGGTCTTCTTTCAGTTACCAGTTTCATCGTATCGTAAGATATCCGTTACTTGCTTCTGTCTGCCTTCTTCGTGCCCAGAAACTTCACTGCAGTATCCTGTAAAGCCCTGTTCACTATAGTGGCCGAATTCGGCGACGGTCTCGCCGAAAACGGCGACAATTTGTCGCCGAATTCGGCGACTGTCGCCGAATGTGGCGACAAATTGTCGGCGTCATGTCGCGTCCCTGATAGCATAAGGCATCAGTTTGTTTCACACAGTTTTAGCCGATCGTATTATGATCGCAGTATCATCGGCTGTTGGCGTGATACTGTCGTCTGTCTGTGTGTCAGTGACGAAGTGTATTGTGGCGCTGAGGATTAGTGTAGGGGGTTGAAAATTGTACCGTGACACCGTCGTGTTCTTAGGAGGGCACTACCTCTTCACTTTTTCGGATACTTTTGCTGTAGGATGTATCGTTGGGCCACAATTGCTGTAGGAATCGTTCATGCACAACACACACCGAAAACCCAAACTGCCGAAATTTCCGCATCTAGAATGGCCATGGGCAACGTGGTCACGTGACCATGGCTATTCCAGACGCGTCATTGTCGGTGGTTTGGTTGTGCAGCTACACCGTACGGTTCTTGTTCACCCGAAGCTTCATCATGGAGGCGCCAGACATGACGGCACGGATCATTAACGTAAGATGTCCATTCATGGTCATTGGTCACTCAAGGTCATTGTTTCGTCGTCAGTGAATAGCCAAGTGGGCGTACAATGATCCTACGTATTACGATATAATAAACGTTGACCTTAAAGCCGAAGATTCTGAAGATATGGTGACAAATACTACCGAAAATCGCTTCTTAGACCCCCACTGTTATTTGGTCCCCATCTCTATAGGATACCCCCGAAACTATCCGAATAAGCATATGGCTATAGAAACTAGCCTTGAGCTAGCCTTATTCGCTAGTAGTATGTAGGCCTATGGTGACTATGGTCTATCTTCATTCAAATTCACGTGGTGGTGATGTCCGAAATACACATGCATAATGCAGTAGAATGCGTAATGGAACTTCATATGCGTCCGATGTTATTGATTCCGATACTAATCAAAAGCGAGTATGAGCAAAGCTGGAGACCGTCAGCGATGATTTCGTGATGCTAGTTTGCGACGTTTTGACACAATACAGCACTTGACAGACATATACGGACAGACAGACAGACAGATGCCGACGACAGCTAACTGTGCTTGCTATGCTGAAGTGTTGTAATTTTTAACTTACCGGTACTGAATTTTTCAGTTGGCCCACGAAGGTGATAATGTACCAGGACCCGCGCATGGTTAATCTAATATAATCTAATAGGTTTCGAGCTACAGCGAGCATTACTACGTGTTTATTTGCGTATTATCACAAGGAACGCAGTAGACAATAGTACTGTATTGACGGTCATATTACACGCGGGACTCCACGCACGCTGCGGAAGGATAAATAATGAACTCGAGAAGTTGCGCGGGTCGGTTCGTTAGACGACGACGACGACCTCGACGCACATCAAATTCTATTATCTCGACTGAAAGTGCCGAGACGAGTGCGAATGTGTCGCTCGCTAGACAGAAGAAACATGTTCCACGGTGACTAGTTATCGTAGAAACACAGGCTAGTTCGTCTATCTACATATGATAATCTAATCTTTATTCACCAATATAATTGGTAGACAATAAATAAATAGTAGTATAAATATGAATATGAGAATAAATATGGTCAATAAACAGCACAAAAATTACCATCTAGAAGCGAGATTAACTATGTATAATAGTTCTTCACAAGTTAGTCTGTATGCTCAGTCATTAAATTGCGCGATTCACACCCGCGCCACAGCGGGTCATTAATTATTGCAACTACTTTGTCTGATGACCGTCTCTCAATCTATCTCGTACGGCAGTGTTTTTCAACTGAAGTTCGGCGGACTGGTTCCGCGGGACTGCCGGTGCTCAGTAAAAAATTAAACTGCGTCCGACATTTGCGGCCACTATAGACGCGTTTTCTAGGCCCTTAGTAGGTCCAAAGTGTATTTGCGGTCGGGCAGTATGACACTTTCGACATAAATAAATCGTTTGCAGTTGCACAGGATGCTAGATTTTTGTGTGACGTTAAAAATGTGCACGATACAGTCAGTAACAATTGATAATTTAATATCTATGAAATATAACATTAGATGCATGAGTGCTGATTTAGATCTATGAAGCTTAATAATGGGTAAGATGTTAACTTCACAAGGAACAAAGTTCACAAACTCTTGAGCTAAGCTGATCGCTATGCAAGGCTGTATCACGTGCACGTTCAACGTGTACGTTTATTACAAAGAAATCCATAAAACTTTCACGTTTAACGATCGCTTCAGTGACTGCACCAGCGTAAACACAGCAAATAAGCATTGCCAACTTTAAAAAAATCCTGTGTCAAAACGCGTCTGCGTTTGTTGAAATTTGAGGCTATGTCACAGAACCCGTGAACTGAACCCATAAAACGCTTGATGAAAAGTAGATCGCACATAAATAACCATAAAAAGGACATCGAGTGTTTTCGGAGGTACGCCGTTTTCATAAAAGTCCAATAAACGGAGTCAGTCTCGAACGCTTTTATCCGGCAGGATGATGACAGGCGACCTCAATAACAGAAATGAATTCGAGTCGGTCGACGCCGATATGCTCCGGTGGTGTCCGGTCGGAGACGCGTTCGTGGAAACTAATTGGCTTGCAGCATTTGGGACCATCGTCACGTCGTCGTTCGAGCTGAGCCGAGCCTATAATCGGACAGACACCGGCCGTCGGCTGAGCGCAGATTCAGAGACGGACTATCCTTGGAGTGGAC
>Ga0056131_1000422_pt1 | contig 10459 bp, 5 predicted proteins | sample WorMetLIZISLAND1_2_FD_67480 | JGI IMG/M metagenome (GOLD analysis project Ga0056131, IMG submission 67480) | Marine gutless worms symbiont microbial communities from Max Planck institute for Marine Microbiology, Germany - Olavius clavatus LIZARD... ...
TGTTCTTGATTTTCTAGTCTATCTGTGCAGTATTATTCTATTTCTTTTCTCATCATTTGCATTTTCAACTTTGATGTAGACTACGTTTTTTTCTTTTTGGAAAGGGAATTTGCTAGTCATTGTGTTAACTTGCAAAGTGCACACATGGATGGTGTGACTGTGTGAGTGATCTTCTTCTGGTTGATTTTCTATCTAAAACTGAACTATGCAGTATTAATGTGTAGTAATGTACGTGCTTAAGAGTTTAAAACTGCTGCATTATGTTATGTATGCTTAATGAACAGAAATCACTTGCTGCATTGTGTTTTTTATTATCGACACTGTTCCAACAGGAGGTCAGGTGTATGTCGTTGTGATTCCAGGGGGTTTCGGGCCCGATTGGGGGGGTCAAATGAAAAAATTTTCTACGCTCGCTAACGCTCGCCATGACCCCCCTGCACAAATCAGTTAATTTTTACCCTGCTGCAGTCTGATAGTGTTTGTCTTTCAACTCGGATGAAAAGTTCATTGCAGACGACCGTCGTAACCAACGACAGAAACTGCAGACAGGTTGAAGTTCATACGAATTGCACAACGATGACATGTTGCTGGACTGTTCTCCTGGGTCTGTAGTTAAACTATAGACATGAATGGGACATAAACCTGCCGTTCGACAGAAGACACACTGTAAGAACTGAGTAATATCACGACATTGCAAAGAACAGCCGCGGCGGGGTTAGTAGGTGTGTAGTTGTGATGAGAATTAAATGTCAGCAGAGTTCAATAAAGTTGAGTCTGAGATGCATTAAGAATGGTTTATGTGACTGGACGCGTGTGGAGTACATTATACCAAGTTGGTACATGTATGGAGCACATTACAGGCCTACTGTGTGTCTGTAGCTGGCATCATCCAGTCTGCTGCGTCTTGGTCAAGAAACGGACAAAGAAGCGATCAAGAACCGCGAGTCGGTTTACTTACTGCTGGACGAGGTCTGCGTGTCACCCTTTGTCTCTGTCAGTGTCGAATGTCAAAAGTGAATTTATTCTGCGCACATTCTTACAGTAGCAAACCTCGCCCTAGTCGTATTGTACACGAGTGTTAATTGTGATCTGATGATACATACATACATACATAAAAGCTTTATTAAAATGATGACATAACGCATCAATTTCACAATGTAGAAATGGACAAAATGATGCGTGGTGTGTGATGTACACAGATAGTGCAGGACTCGCCGTTCCTAACGATGGACTTGCTCGAGTCCTGCTTTCCGTACGCGCTACTCAGAACCTCCTATCACCACGTCTACCGCTACGCTGAATCACTTTGACTGAATTACTCTACAAATGACTCAGTGGCACGAGTCACTCGCCTGTGTCTGTCTGTCTGTCTGTCTGTTACATTTATTGTACATGAATGATGTATATATGATGGCAGTAGATACCTACCTATGCAGTGGACGTTATCTCTGTCTGTCTGTCTGTCTCATTCTACTCGGTCTGTCTGTTGTATGCCCAGGGAGATATTGATGTTTCCTGTTTTAGCTGCAACACCAGACATCGTGTATTTCTGGTATCAATAATATCGGTCGCCTGTGAACTATTTCTTTGACCTCGTTGTGACAGAAAATCATGCTAGCTTTACCGTTGGAATTTATAACACTGTTTCCACAGACTGATAGTTTCTAGTTATGAGTACTTTCAGAAAGTATTGTAGACCGGATTGTGTAGACCGGATTGTGTAGACCGGATTGCTATTACCGGCTGTCGGTCATTGTCGCAAGTTGTTCGGGCTAGCCGACATGGTGCAGTGATGTTAAAATCATGTCACTGAACAATTATATCTCTGGAAATACGACAGTTACATGTATAGAACGGCTTAGTGATGTAATGATGTGCCAAGCAAGTCCATTATGACTGCAGTAGCCAGTTATGATCGTGTATACCTCTATTTATTGTAGTGTAGTGTATTGTATTAAGACATTAGTCTGTATTATGTTGTCCACTGCACTGTCCTGCGGCCGACGTGAAAATGCACTCAACATGTGCTGCTACACCGTAGCCAGACAATGCTGCACAGAAGTCAAAGTGGAAGTGTGTAGCAGAGGGATCAGGTATCAAGGGAAAGGGTATGGGTAGGTGGTATCCCCTGCTATACCCCCTCTCCAAAATGGGGAGGGTATCCCCCTCCCCATTCGACTATGGGGTCTATGGGGGTGTCTTGAGATCCCAGCGGGGACCGGGGAAAACCCCGGCTGAAAAAATAGGTGCATTTTATTTTGTCATGGAAAGGAAAATTCCGTCCATTTATTGGTAACTTTTCTGACACAAATAAACCTACAATTTTAAGAATCAGCAGAAAACCGCAAATCAAGCTTCATAATAATGTGATTTTAATACTGTCACGAGTGCTACATAAACTCACTAACAAAGAAATAAATGTCATATTATTGTTGCAGCAGCATTGGCTCAGCAATGAGCTACAGGCCTGGCTCAGATTTCAGCAGGTGGGGCTGAAGTCGTAGCAGCCCCACCCCCTGCGAGCCACCCCTCCTCACTTTTAACGACTGACAGTGCAGTTGCTGGTTTATCTGCCCATCATGTGGGAATGAATGGATGTCTGAATGTAGTCTGTACATGTATATATTATACCTCAACTCAAGTTTATTGATTAACTAATCCATGATTTGCTGGTGACAACTATAAGCCGACATCAGTAACGTTAATGTATGCTGGTGACGCCGGCCGCTGTAATCACTCGCTGTATGTGACAGAGTCTGTCTGATGTAGGCCCAGTACTGCATTAGCCCGTGAAGACATAGCTAGGTTTACACATGTTGTAATATAATAGATTTACAACTCGTCTGTCATACGGTAGCTTCAACGGCTGCTGTTGGGCCTTCTATTTTGTGTCTATGTTGTCTACGCATGCAGCTGATGTGTACTGACTGTGCTGGTTTGTTATAGCAGCATTACGGTACCGTACGTTATGATTTAGCATTGAATGCTAGCAATTAGAGATGGACCAAAGTTTGCGACTATTCTGTGGCCAACCACAACCCTGGACATGACAATGAAGTGCGTTGTCGTGTATATTTGATACTGTATTGTATGCCGTAGAAATGGTTTTTACTTTCACAAGGTACACTACGAACACATAAAACTGAGATGTGACGCGTGCTGACTGTAATGTGTCTTTGTTTCCTATTACCTGAGGTGCGTATCTGCCAACAATTGGCAAAATTGGATGGCATCTGAATACGATATCACAGTCATAAAAGGGGACATTTTTTTCTGAGACACAGTGTGGTATATATACATAGCGCAATGGCTTATACCTGTGATAAATGTAAGCAAACTGTAGTTTATATACATCGTAACAACAGCGAAATGCAGGAGTCCACTTGTTGCCATGCTGTGTGTCAGGAAATTGACGAGTTCAGTTTTACAGGCAGACAGCCACAGCACACAGACTAAAATCAAATATTTCACAAGGTACAGTAGCGACGTATTGGAGGTGTGGTGGGATATTTGTGCTCACTTTGTTGCAGATTGTGAGCAAGTGAAAGAATTATGAATATGGACAGATATTTGATAAAAAACATAGTTTAATTTAAGGATTTTTAAGACTCCGTAGACAGTCTGGGGGGATGAGTCCCCCTGTGGGCTCCAGGGGTGAAGCCCCTTTAGGGGTTCTGGGGGACTCTACTTTTTATTTCTGGACTCCACACTTTAGACTCCACATTTTGGTTGGACTCCACACTTACATTACACTGTGGCTAAAGTTATGATAGAAGCCTAGGCCTATAGCAGCTTGACTGGCTGGGCGGTGTGGTCTAGTTGCTGTACAATACACTGTACTATAGAGGGTTAGAATTCAGCGTCATTGTCCAGATCGATGTAGATGTCAAAAGATTCGCGATTACAACTTCCTTCCGGTGTAAACATGTACTTGTGGAACGTTCCGTCCACACACACCGCTGCACACACAGACAAACATAGTTACATACACGGTCGGTTGGTATTGGTAAGGTTTACCCACCAAGTAAAATCACTCGAGTAAAACTGGGCAAAAAGGTCACCTTTATCCATCAGACCTAAGATTGTGTAACAGTTGTTTTAAATGAAAGAAAAATAGCAGTTATTTCTCGTTTATGGACTCGTTATATACATATTGCATATGTTTGTGAGATCCTGGTCCATGGCCGAGCATTCAATTGAAAAGAAATTATTGTTTGACTTTAAAGTGCATTAAATTGTATTTACAATCATAATAAATTAGCATTTGTTTGAGTACACAAATGTACTTGCTGGCTATGCAATGACAGGTGACTGGTTGAGACGGTATACAGTGCGTACTAACCAACGACACAGTTTGTATGATTTGAGGCAAACGCACAGACGCACGCTGACTCAACGGGCACCGTGAAACTAGCAAGACCCCACTGTGACTCCACGTACTGGCCAAGAAAACCAATCTTCTTTAATCTACGCAGACAAACAGACAGACAAACACACAGACAGCTGTGCATTCATTCACAGTGCAGACTAATTACAACTGCGCCACAACAAGATATGATACGATAATGTCGATTTATAAGGCCACTAGTTCGGCCAGCTATCGCTGCCGGGCGGCCTAATTAGAACAAAAACGAATGCTTTACTGGTGGCTAAAAGCTAAATAAGAACGAAAATGAAGTACTTGCAAACTGAATACGAACTGCAACTGTACGTATAGGCTAGTCTAATAATAATCACAATAATAATAATAATATTCCTGCTATAGTAGTAATAGCTGAACAGTGGCATAACAGACAGTTCACAACAACTCGGCTGTCTGTATACACGAGTAAAATCATCATCTGCTGTCTAGTCTAGCATGACACAAAGTGTACGGTACAATAGGGGCGTATAATAACAAACAGGACTGAGCTTGGTTGGGGTTAGGACTGAGGTTGACTTACGAAGATCTCTTGTTGAGGCTTGTGTCCTTGATGGCAAATATGTGAACAGTTCCCTTATCACTGGACGCACACAGGAACGCCGAGTCCGCACTGAACGTTATACTGACAATAACCACCACAACAACAACAACTGCACCAGCTGATTAAAGGGTTAAACGAGTCTCGATGAAAAAGTGGCTTAAATGACGTGGATTCATGCAATGACATGCCTTCTTTCAGTAAAAACTGCTTTTTCAAATCCCTGATTCCAGACCCTAATACCACAAAATGTGGTCGAATTCAGTCTGGACTTTAAAAACTTTCACTCAGTTTTGCCTTGACAATTAGCAGCTCAATAAAAACACCGTGCACAAGTGCTGCATGTGTAACAGTGACTGCAATGAATGACACTTAGTGCACACATACAGACAGACAGACAGAGAGGTAGAGAGTGAGAGTAATAGAGAGTGGTGGGTGGATGTACGTTACCAGTAGAGCATTGCAGTGTCAGCGCCACGTCGCAGCTCAGTGATTTGTCGACGTGACGACACGTCAAACACTCGTATCAACGTTCCCTATAGACAGACAGACACGCTATCCACTAATATACACTGATAGTATATACACACACATATACCGAGATATCTACGCTCACAGCAGCGTTTTCAACAACGGATACGGTACAGTACAATACATCTGATTGCGTGCTCTGCCCCGCGGTGTCGTGTCGCTTTAAGCAAACAGCGCATGGTCAGTTGAGCACTGGACTTTCTGTCAGAATTGTTACGGATTCAACTTTTTACCACGGAGATATGCTGCATTTAAAGTACGTGATGGTGACACTGGTCCTGCCAATGTGATATTGTCGCTCTCGCTCACACATGCCGCACACGTCAGAAAAACCACTTCAGCACAGCTATAATCACGCAGAGCCATAGTCACTCACTGACCTGCAGGCACAGTAGCACAACTTACTTGGGTGGTCCATTACACACGCAGGATGCTGGAAATAATGCACAAGATTTATTTCATGCACCTCTGGGTCTAGTTCAGAAGTGAAGTTCGAATATAACTCAAATTTTAGCAACTGAAGTTCGCATTTAAGAAAAACGAAATTTGCATCCCGGCAAAAACTATTCGATTCGATTTAAAATGAAAAAAGACTATTTGCACAGCACTATGTACAATACATACTTTGACTGAAGCCGTGGCAACAAGTGATCCGTGGTGATTGAGAGCGAGTGCCGCGATGTCGTTCTGATGTGCCGCGATTGTTACGGGCGACGTCGACTGACAACCCTCGGTCACCGACAAATCCTACATAATTACCGCATCACACGACATACACTGCAGTACAATGCATCGACCTGGGACCAACAACAGGCAGCAGACCAGTAATACAGTTGCTAAACGATTAGCTGGTCGCTGTTCTAAAGACGGAGGCTCAAGATAGATCGACGGGGACGTGGTGTGCAACAAACAGAAGACTGATTGACTGACTGACTGATGAACTAACTGATTGATTGATTGATTGATTGATTGTGAAATGTGAAGCTCACTGACCAGAAGCTGCAGACTGCCACGCTTGTGACCAGGAAACACCATCAGATGACTGTCGACACTTGAACACACTTCACATAACCCTGCAATGTCATCAACTGTGTGACTACTTCACAAATAAACACCTAACCTTACAAATTCGGCTGAGACCGATACGGGTATCGGCCCACACTGCCAGTATCGGTATCGTATCGGTATAGGTAATAATTTCCCCGATACCAGCACTGATACCGACCGACCGCGAACAAGTTATGGCTGTATAATGAAAAACAACGGTCCTTCAAACATCAAACATCAAACAGATTAAATCAACTACTGTCTGCCTCTAAATAGCACTGCAGCCGTCATATAGGCCTATATAGCAGTGGGACACACCAGCCGCTGCCGGTGTCGTAATGTGACACCGGCTTGTCGGTCACGACCTTTGAAGTTGACAGCTTAGTGGTGCAGGATGAAAGGCAGCGGCTCAACGGCTGTGGACGTAGCACACACAATTTTAAGAGCCAAAAACATTTGATTTTTTTTGTAATTTTATCACAAATATCTTGTAAAATACAGCAAGATAACGTCAATCTGAAAATTACACTGAATCTTCAATTTCTCCCAAAAACTTTGACATGACCAGCAATGGGCAAACAGTACACCGACACTGCATTGCGTTGACTGTGCATGACAAGTACGTGAAGTACACAGTTCACTAATATGTATTGTAGGCCAGGCTACTAGTGACACGCAGCACAGCACAGCATACGTACCTCGAGGGTTATCTCGCGTTTCACAAGTAAACAGTCGACGAGAATTTTGTGGAAATGAAAAGACGTGAATTTGATTGCGAAGCACCACGACCAGCCTACAGTACACAACACCCGCCAATCACCTCTCAATCACCTGTCAATCACCAGCTCATCGTCAGTCTAAGGCCCATAGCTGTCTGAGAAAGTCAGAAAGTCTGCGTTATTTTGCCAAATTCCACGGTGAAAAATCACCCAACTTGCTTGGTTCATTGAGGCCTCTGCTGTATAGTTGTCTGGTATAAAGTTATACAGACTGAATCAGCAAGTAGCTATTGGTTTGATTGCGTCACGTGACACAGTACCTGTCCATACGTAAGCGGACCGACATGACAGGCTGAAGAAAAGTGAACTCCATCACAATTTTGTTGTCAATGTCTTTCTGTGCGTCGTCGATGATTAGCACTGAACAGACAGAACAACAAACACACCAGCAGACATGAAATAGACAATTAGACATGACATATGATCTATTGACACAGACAGGCACGTTTGATAATTTAATATCAGTTAATGGACAATGACCAAACTACGACGCACTGTAGCCTACCTGTGTTATCTGCGTACTTGGGATTAGAGCCGCCACCAACGATAGCGGTGACACGGGGGGACAATTAAACACCAAACTACGACGCACTGTAGCCTACCTGTGTTATCTGCGTACTTGGGATTAGAGCCGCCACCAACGATAGCAATGAGGTTAGTTCTAAAGAGCATCTCGACGTGTCGTACGCTGCCAACCTGTTCCACGCCTTGCACAGCACACCGCACCCAACTCACTAGTATTGCATTGCACCAGCATCACTAACGTAGTAGCTACACTGTATTTATCACCTCTTTATATCACGGACCCACCCTAGCAATACGCACATTTCTGAAATGCTTGTCCCCTATTGTCGGCGCTATTATTATAATTATTATTATTATTATTATTATCTGTCTCTTCACTGTACATCTTATATGGGGCTACAGTGAAGTTCAACTTGTCTGTGGTGCTCCGATGAAAAATGAATCGTCTTCGGACTGCATGTTAAAGGCAAAACCAAGCAAAAGTTTTCCAGGTGCAAAAATTGGCAAATTTTTTTCACAGTTTTGGGGGTCAGTGGTGGGGTATTTCAAAAAGTTTACTTTTAAAGTTTGTACTGTTTACAGCAAAACGTGTCCTTGTCATTCAACGTCGTTTAAGCCATTTTGCTTCAAAATGAGTTGAGGGGCGTGGCCTCCAGCACTGTTCAGGAGAAAACGGAGTAAGTCTCAGTTGTTGCATATTTCCACACTGATCCAACTGTTTCGTGCAGATATTGTAACTGTGCCAAACTTTAGTTAATCCGTTCAGCAGTTTTGATTTTGTAGACGATCAAATTTTGGCCTTTTCGACAGAGATGGGTTATCGCTGTTAACTCATGGCTTGAACTGGCATTGAGCAAGAATAACAACACACTGTACATTGTAAAAATTTGTGATCAAAGGTTTGAAAGGAACGCCATCAGCAGAGCACTGTGCATGAGAATGAAACACAGCGGAGAATGGTGGAAACGAAAGTGATCATTTGCCACTGCATCAAGCGCTCTCCTGCTAGTACTCAAGCTGTAGTTACACAGCCACACAGAACAGAAACTAACTTACTGTATATAACAATGTTTCCTGCTTTAGTACATGAGCACACTGGCAGCATAACTTCACAGCCATTATTAAGCCGTAATACTCTTGCACATCAAATATACAGAAAAAGATCAATAGTTCATGTTATAAGTAAAGTATACAATAATTGTACACCTTACCATAGCGGAGTTTTTCTAACAATGGGTCAGTATTATAAATACGAAAACCAGACTCCAGGGCACACGAGAAGCAACCTGGCCAGCACAGCAACATTAGACGTCAATACTCTTGCTCTTGTATATACACACTCGGGTGCTAAACTACGTGTCAATAGTCAATGTCAATATCAATTTGTCAGAATAGTTCACGCATCACATGTATAATAACCGTAGCAATTAACAAGCATTGCTCATGCTTTACCATTTCAAAATTTTGAGCCCCAAGATATGTGTTCAAAAATCTTGATTTTGGGTTGGTCCAATCTACGGTCCTATTTTTCACCATTTGTGGACCAACATTCACCATGTTAAGCACGTATGTACGACAGTGTTCGTACATTGCAATGCCGTTTCCGACTGACGATATCTTGTTCCCATCCACAAACATTCGCGATCTTTAAAGTTGTCCAAAATTGCAGAGCCCCTCCCCAGCATATAAAATGCATAACAATTATTTAGAAGCTCCATGGTTTTGAATAGATCCACTAATTTTACTTTACGATCTATTAATAACTAATAACGTTGGCTGACAATAGCGCCCATGAAACTGCAGTCGTCCCATGCAATGAATGAAACTGAGAAATAATGTTACTCAAGTAATATACGTTTCGGATCTTGGTGTGTTTAACATTAATGAACCTTGAAAATTCGGTATAAATGATGCACTGTGTTAGGTTCAGATCGGCGATCTGAAGTTAACAGGCGCCAAAATTGATAGCTTCAGATCGGTGATCTGGTTCAGATCGGAAATCCTTATCCGCGATGTTTAATGTTAACGAATATATTTTCTTTAAATTGCGAAAAATTGGTGGAGACGAATGTAATTCATTTCTTACATATATGCCTACACCTCTAACTTTTTGGGTAAGGTCATTACTATAAAAAGTATATCCATCGAGTGCGAGTTCAGGACTAGTAAATTTTCTGTCGTTTTTGTAATTTATTTCAGTAATAGCAATAATATCAGGTGTAACAGTAGCTTGGGAGATAACCAATTTTAATTCGGTGACTTTGTGGAAAAACGAATCAGCATTAGTGTACCAAATTTTTATATTCCCTGTTGATAACGGTTCCTGATTGAAATGACCTCCATTTTGCCGGGTTGACCTCTCACCACATATCGGAATTTCCCCGTCCCGTCTGACGCTGTCCTCTGCTTGGCCTCCTCCACTTTTTACTGCGCGATGCACTGAGATTGCTTTCGTCTGTCTGTCCGTCTGTAACGTTCAGGTACCGTGATGACATAGGTTGGAATTCTTCTAAAATAACTTCACGGCCGAATAGCTTCAGGCCTCTGCTCTGGCTGACACCAACATGAGCGATCTGGTGCAACGGGAACATGGGGAAATTTGGGGGAGATTAGGGG
>Ga0056131_1000423_pt1 | contig 10455 bp, 6 predicted proteins | sample WorMetLIZISLAND1_2_FD_67480 | JGI IMG/M metagenome (GOLD analysis project Ga0056131, IMG submission 67480) | Marine gutless worms symbiont microbial communities from Max Planck institute for Marine Microbiology, Germany - Olavius clavatus LIZARD... ...
GAGTTTTCCCTGAGTTTTCCAGAGTTACAAAATTCCCTGACATTTCCAGGTTTTCTAGACTTGTAAGCACCCTGTATTAAAATGACTGTACGTACGTTTCAAGCTGACAAAGGTCGAGATGAGACCGAAGGCTCGTCACCGCATCGGTGAATGCAGACACGGGCTGCTTTGGAAGTGACTGAATTTCAGGACATGCGATAACTCCTTCATCAAGGTTGACAACAACCAAATCTTCAATCTACAACATATGACACTTGACAACTAAAGACATATACACACCGTTTCAACAGCCATTTTCCACGTAAACCTGGGTTAGCCGGTTGCCTCCTTGATAATAAGGGGTGTTGAAGTGAGTTTTATACAGGTGGGATGCCTTTAGTGTGGCTTGGTGGTGTAACGGTTATGGCATTGGACTAGCGATCAAAAGGTCGTGGGTTCGATTCTCAGTCGTTCCACCATCAGGTAACAACTCTGGGTAAGTTGTTCACACACGTGCCTCTGTCACCAAACAGCATAATTTGGTACTGGCCGAAACGCCGGGAAAGTAACATCAGTATGTGGGAGAGGTGTGGCCTACTGCCCACATAACTGAGCTGTGTTTGCAGCTCACTGCCGACTCAGGGCCATGTAAATGGAGATGAGCACCGGCCCTAAGGTCACAGAACTGTAAGAGAGCGATGCTGACTATGGCCAATGCTGACTTTACCTTTTGATGCACTTCATCTCACCCAATGAACAGTGCAATGCACTGAAGCAAATAAAAATGACACGTTCATGTTTGCAAAGAAAGAAAAGAAAGTCACAAACAGTGATATTTCACGCATGCGCCAAGACCCCCCACACAGCCTGATTGCTCCCATATTTGGAAGTTAAGGTAGGGTCTACGACGTAGTTACGTACCCCAAATTTCATGGCGATCCCTTCAGGGGTTTTGCTCCCAGGGGTAGCCGAAAATCCCACTTTTCCTATACTTAGCGCATTGGCTTAAACAACAGGTCTGGGCTACCGTCCAACCTGTGACAATGTAAGCTTTACAATGTATTATTATATTAACATAAAGCTATTAGTCTTACAGTCCTAGTTATTATGATGTAACACACACAGCAATGAAAAAAATGGATCAAAAATATTTTAAATAAAATAAACATAAAAATAACAGAAGATAAGTAATGCCATTGAGCAATTGTTACCACAGTGCCAAGACGTACTTTATCAATGAAGTGCTTGTGACTGGAGTGGCAGCCCATTATAAAAGTGCCGGGGGCTTCCAACAGTTCCAGCAGAGCCAACGGTAAAACAGGAACATAAGTCAACTGCCATCGGAATGGAAATATCAGGTGCAGGAATGCCTACATACATGAAGTCAAGCATAGCTTATCATCATTCCAATTCCACTCACTAACAAGCAACAGAATTAGTCTTAAGTTTAACTGATCGTTAACAAATTAATTTAACCTGCTAACCGGTAACAAACCAAACAGAAAGTGGTAACAATAGGAGTTTATACATAATGTCTACATACAGAAAGTCAAGCGTAGTTTATTGTCACTCCATTCAGTAATAAGCAACACACACATGCATGTGTGCAGATACACAAACCATTTTAGGACTGGAATATGGCTTCGAGAAAAACCTAGGTTTTTAAAAACCTAAAAATCTTCAAAAGTCCAAATTTTAGGTTTTTCAGCTTTTTAACTTTTGGTCCAATTTTATACAGAGTATATATAATTTCACCGTAGCCATGGTCAAAAGTATAAAAACAACTAGAATAAAAGCTACACTAAATTACATAACACAGCAATGTCATTTACATCAAAAGTCATCTTATGGTAGCATTTTATACATGCAACTGTAACAAGTTTAAAACATAAGAGATAAGATCAAGAAAATTAACTAAGGAAGATAATTAGCTAACATGTACGAATGTACTATGGATCAGGAACTGTAGAAAAAAATGCTAGCAGGCAGCCAGCATGCACTGTTGAATATGCAGCAGCGGGCACCAAGCGGGTGAACTCACCAGGCAGATAGTAGCACTTTTATGCATGAAAATATGCCATGGCTGCCATCTTGAAAGTATGGTGACACATCCAAAATCTGACTCCACCGTTCGATCTGTACTTACTTGATGAAAAATCCTGCCAAATTTTATCCATATCCAATTTGAAATGAAGGAGCCTTAAGCTTTCTTGAAGAGCATTGTCCCAACAAGAAGAAGAACAAGAAGAAGATAAGTAGAGACATGGGATCAGCTCCTGATCCAAAAATGATTAGGAAAATTATTAAAGAAAAATCTGGAATATTAGCTAATAAATAACAGGAAAGTTGAGACCTTGGTGACTAGAGTAAGGAGTGGATAGCTGGAAGCAGTAAACACTATGCGCTGTTGCATCAAAATACTCTCAATGACTAGAAGAACACACTGAATATCGAGACACTTGAAGATGACGCTGATGTCAAAATCAACCGGTTCACGGTCAGCTGACAACGTAGCTGGCAGCATCATAACGGTGTCATACAATTGGAATTTCTACACAAACAAGAAGCTCAGCTGTTGCTGTGATAGCTGATCAAACTGCGTATTTATGTTAAACAAGAGTCGTGCTATTGCAGGGAGGACCACACGATGCCTCTGTACATTTCAATACGTATTGAATTTTACAACGACATCATGCGGTTTCTCTGCCATTGCACGGCTTTCCTGTATAGTCCTACATCAGCGACCGTTCAAAACTTCAAATGCTGAAATTACACACTATGCTAATTTTCACAGCCATGATGTGAGACACGGTGATAGCCGAAAATCACGCCACACGACCAGTAAACACCACGGGACATTGTCATTAGAGATATAAAACAGCAAAGATCACTTTTTCACCATTACAAAATTTACAACTTCAACGTTACGCGTCAGAGGAACCCTACTGACAACTGCGATCATTTGGCCTTTGTTTATTTTCGTTTACTGTTGTAAGGGCAAGTTTGCAAGATGTTCATAGTCATACTCCGCATCTTTCATCTGGAACAGTCTACCCAGTCTATACTGCAACTCGGAACTTACTTTCAAGAAACATTTAAAGACATTTCTTTTTAACAGTTGTTTCTATGCCGCCTGATTGACTCCTCCTTTAGCGCCGCTGTAGCTTTGCGTATGGCACTTTACAAATCTGAGTATTATTATTATTATTATTAATACTGCTTGCTGTTACATACTCACACTCCGCGATGGCGTCAATTAGAAGTACACCAACAACATCCCCAATGCGATCTGATTCTCTTCTGAGACTTTGGCACTTTTTACATCACTTACTTACTTACTTACTTAGTTACATGCACTGTGTGTAGGGACTAGCATTTATTACGTTTTTTCAGCCCTATTCCATGCTCACTTGTGTGTTTGTGTGTTCACTTATATGTTTTTTTTCTATGATGTTAGTTAGTTAGTTAGTTAGTTAGTTAGTTAATAAGAGTATTTGTATAGCGCAATTAATCGGGATGTCGCATTGCGCCCCGGAAGCAACATTAAAACCAAAACGTTTTGAGTTCACACTGAAAACTGTTATAACTGATGTCTTCGTCACGCAAGTGTACTGGGAGGCTGTTCTCCAAAGATTTTAATAATAATAATAATAATAATAATAATAATAATAATAATTTCACAAAAGAAATAATAATAGCAATAATAGTACACATAGTCATGTGTGCTAGGATTGATTTTGGAGTAATTCCCACTCACCATCTGAAGATTTCCACACAGCGGAGCTGGAATCATGGAAAGATGCAGAGCAAATTCCTTGACTACTTTCTGCCAATCTTCACAGTCATGTCTCAACTCCACCGTCAACCTGAGGACCACCAACACAATGAGATCTGCCTTATAGCTAGTGATTTGAAGCAGGAACAGGGTACCTAGACTCAAATAGTGATCACATACAGTGGCATAGCCATACAAGGTGCGTACGCACCCCCTGTCAGGAAAATACGTCAATTTTTCTTGTGTGATTTCTCAATAATTTTAAATAGTTTTCCTCCTTGGTCGGGGCTCTGCCCCGGACCTGCTGTGAGATCTTACAAAGTTCCTCCAGACCCCCTAGTCGGCTGGGCAGGAGATGCTCCCTCGATCCTAATTGGGCTTCTCGACCTGGGTGCCTTCTTAACCCTATGCCCAGCCCAATACAAATTCCTGGGAACTACACTACGCACCCTCTGTCAAAAAATTCTGACTATGCCACTGATCATATAGCTTAGGCACAAGATGTTCACTTAAAAATTACTCGTCGTCATTCATGACTAAGCCTATATCGGTTTCATCAGTAATCAGTGTAAAAACGGTATCAATTACCTGGATTTGGAACCCTAGGTAATTCAGCAGCTGCAACAGGAAATGCTCAGTCACTGACAGTGGACAGATGAGTACATCGCCAGATGTACACCAAAACAGCGACTTATAGGAGATCTGCTCAGACCTTACGATGGTGGGAGTATCTTTCTGAATTCTCAGTTGTAAGTTGTAGAAAGCAAATTATAACGATGATTATAAAGTGTTTACCGTGACAGGCAGTCCTTGAGTGCCGTGAAATAAGAATATTTTGATATGAGAACATAGCATCGAGGAACATAAGCCTGACAAGTCTGGTCACCACTGGTCAAGTCTGTCATTGACCTAGATACGTGCTTCCATGACCCGGTTTCCACCTGAGTAAAACCAAACAACATCAACATAAATGAGAAAGCCTAGCTAACGCAAAGGTAAGCGTGCGGCAGCCTTGGTATATATGACTCAATTCACTAAATCTGCCCCCATTTAGGATCCCATAGCAATATCAACGTAATCTATACATTGTTGAAAAGTACTTTCAGTGCTCAACAATTCCCTCGCTGACAATGTGGGTCTATCTTCATTCGTTTAGCCATTGTTGCCTTCCAAACATGTGAACCAGCGCAAAATTCCGAGAAAAATTGAACGTACGGCAGTTCAAGGTCATCCAACGTCAATGATTTTGGTACCAATCAAAAGCGCATATGTGAGTTCCTATTAGTGATTAATAGTAACTTCGGTCGTATCTTGCACCATTTCTGAGATACGGCAACTTATTGGCTGAAAATTGCGTACTTTTCCTACCCCTCTGTCATTTGGCACCCCTGCTCCCTATCTCCCCCTTGGAATTTCACAGTGAAGTTAAGCATCAGGAAACTAGAGTCATGGGGCTACTCTGTGGTGAAGGTTGCGTGATCCTGTGACGGACAGACAGACGAATGGACAGATGGGTGATGACATATAGCATGCTATAGCATATATGCTGTCGCGCACTAAAAACACCAGAGAGTCTACAGTATAATATGGACGACACACGCTCCAGAAACGTGTACCACAAACTTGTGCAAGTTTCTTGAGCCAAACAGAATGCAGCTCTATAGAGCAAGTAAGGAGAAACTAACAGTACAACAAAAGTCCACCTCAACCAATTAATGTTGCTACTTTACCTTGCAAAATAAAACATTCTCTTGGCCGTTAACACAACAACAGCAAAAATGGACAAAATTCCACACACAAAAAAAGTATGTTAGTGCATACAGCTGAGTTGTCTATGGCAGTAGTAAAAGTTGATACAAAAGTTATTAATGCTAGTTTAACTCAAAATCAATGTTTACAATGTGTAACACCACCCTTAACACATGTTGTTAAGATACTACAACCATGCAACACCACTGAAATGAGCAATGATGGCATGATCAAATTGGGCGACATCCACTACCAAACAGAACCAAATTTATCAATTTTTCCTGAAGAGATTTAACCAATGATGACTCCAGTTTCTGTTCACACATTCTTTCAGAAACTGACTTGCAGTGTCATGTTTTTTCCTTTTGAAAAGCTTTTATTAACGTCCGAATCAGATATGATGTCATCTCCTCGTAACAATGTTGCAGTGTTGGGCGAAAGTTTCTAATGGTTTAGTACACTGAGGTATCAGGATGATTTGTGACAAAAATTACGGAACTGTGTCTAAATTTGTCAAAGTTATGCCTAGAATACTGTGGCCTCTTTTTTTCCAGTCACGATGTAGATATAGCTATAGCCCAGAATAGTGTTTATAGCACCAGTAAATGTTACCTTGCTGACTGAATGCTTGGTATACTGCGTCAAACAGACAGCATATGTCCGCCGACCAAGTATATTGGTCAGTGCTAGATAGTGGATGCCGTCGGGTTGTGGTTCAGAATAGACACGAAAACTGTCTGTATGCATAGCACAAAACAAGCACAAACATATTATGGATCAGTAACTGGCAGACGCTGCTGGATATGCGCCGGGCAGAAGATGCATGTGCATTTGGTAGGTTGCAGCACTTTTCTGCACCAGATGACGTCATGGCCGATATCTTGAAAGTATGACGTCATATCAAATCCAACTCCATCAATCAATGCACGTTTACTTGATGAACAATCCTGCCAAATTTCATCTAGATCCGATATGAAACGACAGAGCCTTAGGCTTTTTTTCAATACAGACAGAGTGTATACAACTTCATAATAGTGGTAGTATAGCTAGAGTAAAACAGACGTGGCATTTTATTACTTGCACATGAATGCAGCTTGCTAACTGTCGCACTGTTCCCAAACACACTCCACTTAGTTCAGACCCTTGACGTGTAATACACTGCACTAAATGAGCAAGCAACAACAGCACAGTGGTACCAGTACCTGGAAAACAGAAGGTGGTAAGTGATGCCAGAGTTTCATTGCTAAACGGAAGCTGTGCCGGGTGTAAGGTGGTACTCACACCATTCTGAGGCACAAAGTCAACAGGATTCAGCACGTATCGCATAGCGAGACGCCGATGCAGTTTCTCCATGGAACGTTTGCTGCACCCAAACACTGCGCCCTCGGCATTCAACTCCAGTGTCACGTTACCGTTTGATTTCAAGTCATCAGTCAGCTGAGCAGTAGTTTTCTCAGATGACGGGCTGTTCTGTTTCGATGAGGTTGCCTTATTTCTGTACCGGGTTAGTGAAGGTCCGCTGCTATTGTAGGCTGGAGATGACGGAGATAACTTGTTCAACTGCGGAGGGTAAGAATCATCACGCCGTGATGGCGGAAACAGTGCCACATGCCGTGACATCGCCGCAAGAACCTGCGGCTCGAATCTTGCCGTATACAGATCCTGTCCACCATCCCGTGGCGACTGAAACAAACAAACAGCAAAGAGTTCTACATCACTAGGGACCATCCGCAGAATGCTGAATTGAGCCAAGCTGTGGAGTTTGCCTATTTCTACAGCATTTCTACACGTTTGCTGAATTTTGTGCAATTTGATACCAGCCCAGCACAAGACATAAGGCACAAATACAAATATTTTGGTCAGTTTCAGGCAGCCGTAGCAAATTAATGATTGTGTGGATAATCTGCCGTTGTGATATGCGGAATTTGGCGAACTGCAAAAAATTTGCCACGGAAAATTGTGGTCCCTAATAATACTCTCTGTACATGACACATTTTCAAGTGTAACATCATTACAAGTATAAATATACTATGGGAAATCATACTTTGGAAGACAACAGAAGAAAAAGACTTGGGTGTTGTTGTATCAAGCAATCTGAAGCCATCCAAACAGTGTCAACAAGCCTACAGTAAAGCTAGTAGAGCACTTGGTTTGATCCATCGGTCAGTGTCATTCAAACTCCTTACGTGTTACTGCGACTGTATAAATCACTAGTCAGACCACATTTGGGGTACTGTTATCTCTGCTTGGGCACCCCACTATGTCAAGGACAAAGTCTTGTTGGAGCGTGTGCAACACCGGTTCACGCGCATGGTTCCAGGAATGAAGCATCTGCCATATCACACTCGTCTTGCACTGTTGGGTTTATGGACACTTGAAGAAAGACGACATCGTGCTGATTTGCTGTAAGTTTTCCGTCTGTATAAAGGACCATCACTGACACCATTCTGCCGATTTTTCACACTGAGTCCTGTTACTAATACTAGAGGTCATTCAGCCAAGGTTCTAAAGAATCGCTGTTCATTGGATTTGAGACGATTCTTCTCAGAGCGGGTTGTCGACCGATGGAACAGTTTACCACAGCATGTGATTGACTCTGGAAGTATCGATGCGTTTAACAATGGTCTCAATACTATGAGAAAAGATTCGATGGGTGGGCTTCTTTATGGACTGACTTGGTCCGTCTAGCCCTACGGCCTCACGTTTCTGAGGATCCTCTGGAACAGGTGCGGCCGCACCTGGTACGTTACCTGGTACGTTATCTGGTATGAAAACAGTAATTACTTTCATAAGAGATAACTACTATTTAAAGAGAGAATATAATGTTCTTATCAAGTTCGAGTGTGGCTTGTTAGTGCATTGATTAGGACTTGGGATCAACAGGTGGTGAGTTCAACTCCTGACCGTGCACTGCTGGGTTAGTACTTCGATGAGTGACCGACACTTACCGAGCAGTCGAGATCCGATGATTCGTCTACACCCAGTACAACCATCATCTCGATTAAAGAGTTCGGCAGCTTGTCGAATGACTCCATTTTCAGAGCAGCGCGATATAATAGTGCCGTTGAACGCAAACTGGCGCTTGTTGCAATAACAGCGACTGCTGAAGTATACTGACACTACGTCATTACACTGCCTGCGGAAACAAACAACAGAATAATTAGAATAATCAGCTTTCTAACGAGTAACGACTGCGAAACAGGAAACGTACATTTGTTTACAAACTAAACCAGGGAAATGTTTACAAACAAACCCACGTAGAATATTAAACAGTTTTGACACTCGTTTTCATCGCGCAACATAACGGTCATGTAAAGAGCGACATGGAAATCGGCGTAAAATTTGCGTCACTCACGCTGTGAACACAAGAGCAAGTTCAAGATTGACGATCCCTCAACGACAAATATAAAACAAGATACTGTCGAACATTTTTTCTATTTTTGCCAGACGTATGTACTTACTTCCACGCAGTGTGATCGGCTAATGGCATGACGCTGTTGTCTCTCTGTCCGTCAGTATGTCCGTGGCAAATGTGTCTGAAAAGTGAATAAAAGTGACGTTCCGCTAGGAACACGATTTTACAACGTTCAAGTTTTCAGCCCTCTACACCGAGTACCCATCCCCTCTAACTCCCCACCTAACACCCCGCTTTACTTGATCACGTGACTACCAGTACTTCTGTTCATGTTGCTAAGAAAATTGGAGAGTAGACCTATTTCCACAGATTAATTAATCCTCCATGCGCAGTACGATCGGCTATCTCAGCAACAGCTAGGCTTTTTGTCCTGGCTCGTGTGGTTCATGTCTCGCAGGAGAATTACGCGGCTTTGCGTATACGTATACGTATAGCGACGTGCCGACGACGCGGCGAGGTTTCGCTGCAAGCTGCTATTATGCCGTCGGTCAGCGTCTATCACGCGTAGCTCGTTATCAGCGCTCGTTAGTTCGACGAGCGTGAAACGAATGTCAACGATCACTGTGACCATACTTCAGCCGATCGACTAGTCTAGTGCAGCCTATAGCTGTGTGGGCGTCAATTAACCCGCCCGTTCGTTATCATCAGCACCACCACCACCACGAGTAGTATCGGCAGATTTCGGCAATATAAATAATTATTTCTAGATATTCTTGGAGAACTGTCGTCAAACCAGGGCTGGGAAATGGCTTCGAAAAACCTAGGTTTTTAGGTTTAAAAAACTTTTTTAAAACCCAAAAGTCTTAGATTTAGGCTTTATAGGTTTTTTTGTAAATTTCTGGTGAAATTTTATGCGGATCATATTTAATTTCTTATTTTGATTTGTATAGGATTTTTCTGGCTCGCGCGCTGCATAGAGGCTTGGGCCTACCATACATAGGCTACATGCTGTCGTGCGCCAAAAAATACTGTGATCAATTTAATATTTATTTATTTATTATACCATCTACGTATATATTATATCATCATATGTGTTTGGTTTCGTTCGTATGTGAAATCAGATAACAAAATTATAACGTAACATTTTTCTTAAACGAGCTGCAACATTTCTTCATTTCTAGCTTTATCAGCTTTATTCCAACTGTCTGCCTCCATGACCACAGTTCCATGGCTTCCATTATTTACAGTTTATATCAGGTGAATGGCCGGCACTTCGTTGTATCCCCACTACAGCTGTGAAGGGACTATGCGCCAAGAATTGCGCTCGCCAATATGAGTCACTAACTGTTAACAGCAGCGGGCCGCAGCGATCGGACTTTATTTGTCCATTTCAGTGATCGTGAAAACTGCACTCATTAAGATTGACTTATCGGCCGACGATAAGTTCGGCTTCATACTGTTAGCAGTCGCCAGTGCCGTTGTGATGATATCGCGTCGCGTCAAAGTTCGGGCACCGATTGATCGGACAAAAGCCTTGTCCACGCTGGCGACTATACTACCGGAGCGGGTGCCGCCACTTCTGGTTGCACTGTGTATC
>Ga0056131_1000424_pt1 | contig 10450 bp, 10 predicted proteins | sample WorMetLIZISLAND1_2_FD_67480 | JGI IMG/M metagenome (GOLD analysis project Ga0056131, IMG submission 67480) | Marine gutless worms symbiont microbial communities from Max Planck institute for Marine Microbiology, Germany - Olavius clavatus LIZARD... ...
GAAAGACACCGCGGCCGCCTGATGACGTCATTTCCTGCGGAAGTACGGTGTACTCGCAGGCCATGTCGGCACGGTGTAATTTATCGGTGTCCCGTGACGGGCAGCGCGCCGCGCACCGGTCATCTACAGCGTGACCGTTGCCGTATGGCGGACCGTAGCGCACCCTGAACCACAACAGAACCACAAAGTCAATTCAGTCAATTCAGCGGAGAAATGCTGCCATCGAACCATTACCTAACGACCACCCACGAGCTTTTCACAACAGTACAAGAAAACAGCGGCATAGCGTGGGACGTGGGTTATCGGCATCCGGGGCGAATTGCAATTCTGCCGCTCCCAAAAGCCGTACTCATTTATCTACTGCTACTGTCGACTTTGCTAAACTGGCCATTTCTCCGGGGAGTAATTCCATGCTACTCTGGTCCCTAAAAACTGAATATTTAAGAATAATTCGTGAGATGCCTGATATATCCTCCTCACGTCCATTTTGCCGTGATCTCCTCGAACGGAGATCGTGCATTTAAATACAAAATTAAAATGCAACCGAGTATACAACTTTCTTCAGCGTGTATAAACGGTATATCAGGAATATTATACACATCTTTATTTCGCCAAGCGGCAGCGTAAGAAAACGATAATAATATCAACTACTGTCTTTTCTAATCGACTTCAGACTCATCTCTTCGTTCAATAGCCGCGGCCTTAATTTGCGATTCGGAACAGACGCCTATTTAAATGTTCTAACTAACTAACTAACTATTAAATGTTTACCCATCTTACTATATGCCCTCAAAGTCTGCCGTTAACCAAAACTGACCTCCGTAGCCTAGACTTTGTTGTGATGCGCCTTTTAATGAAATTGTTTTGTACATCCAACAGTGACATTGTAAACGAATGTCGTGTGTAGGCCTACTTTGGTTTTAAATTACCAAGTGAGATTATGTCGACGCGCACTGACAAATTTATGTCTAAACCGACTATGTAGTAGAAACTTACTAGGGTATGTGCTTGATCTTTTGTTTCTGATTAGTTAAGGTTTTTTACTTACTTGTCTACCAGTTTATGGTGAATAAAGATTATTATTAGGCCAGGCGATTGGGCGGCCGAGGAAATATACAGAGAACAATTAACCAACTAATAGGAGGAGGACGCAGTGACCTGTGTTTGCAGACGCAGAACGTTAGCAGGAAGATGAAGCCGACCGCAATGCCGATTATGACACCGACCGCCACGGCGAACAGCATGCCTTCAGACAACATCAGAATCATCATCAGCAAAGAGCGGCGGATACCATGCAGAAAATCACTCTCATCCGTCACTCAGTCGCCTCCTCATCAGTCGCGTCATATTTCTCCGTTCATCCGTTATTGGTGACCGCGCGCCTTGGGGCTCTTAATGACCGGTAACCAGACATTCGCCCCCAGGACAATAGCTCCCCGAACTTTTACCCCCTCGGTTCATTGACCGCCCCGGACATTTAATAGTAAGTTGCTAAGATTATAGCGTCACTATCGAAAAACTGCAGGGCCACTTTACAATGTCAAGCAAGATTCAGTTGTCTGGAAATGAAATGTTAAACAAGAAGGTCACTACGAAAAGTTAGGAATGATGAAGCTGTTCGCAGGGACACCGGCAGAGTGTTCCATGCTCGCGCTGCGGCCACAGGAAACGCCCGGTCACCAAGACCGGATAGTCTGCTTGCCCCCGATATATAATACAGGGCGAATTGCTACAACGTATTACATTAGTTATTTTTATATTGTAGGCTATAATGTCGACATTATCACTGACACCGAAAATATACTTAAAGTTAGCAAAATGGGAAAGTCTAGGCTATACTGCATGCTCGGTATTACCGCCCGGTAATACAAATAAATGGAGGGAGCGAATGGCGGCGGGGGGGGCGAATGTCCTGCCTTCCAATGGCCGGCGGGCGGACGGCAATACCTCGGACCACCCATTGTGCGATCGGACGCAGGAATGTCAGGAACCACGACCATATTATACCAGATCTGGTGACGCTGACGCAATTTTGCCCTGAACCGCACTGGCGAAGCCACGGGGATCTATGTCCCCAGTTTTTTGAAAATATGGGTCTCATAATTCGTCCAAATTTGCATAAAATCAGTAAGGGTGGAGTGGGGTGTCAACAACTCTCAGGAAAATTAGTAAAATTGGTGCCACCAGATGTCAGATTTTAAGGCTAATAGAGACCAAATTCGATTTCGGCTGGCGCTTCACCACAGACCCCACTGGGGAGCTTACAGCGCTCCCTCAGGAGCTCACAGCGCTCCCCAGACCTCCTAGCTGTATCTAAGGGGCCTATTTGTAAAGGAAGGAAAGGGGAGGGGAGAGGAAGTGAAATGGAAAAGGGAAGGGAGAAAAAGAACGGGAAATGGAAGGGAGAAAAGAGATGAGATGGGAGTGAAGGGGAGGGAAGAGGGAAGGGAAGGGAAAGGGAAATTAACTTCCCCATCTCTTCAATGGTATTTTGACCACTGATCCTCCCCGCCCCACTTTCAAGAACCTGTTTCCGTCACTGCTGAACCGTACGCCGGCGGTTTCTAGGGCAGCGAATGGCTATGAATGGTCACGGAAGTGTCAGAAAAACAATGTCAAGATACGTCTTTGATCTGAGATCACGCAACTGTCATTATAACAGAAATGCGAATCAATAAATAAATAAAACCAACTTCATTAGTTGTTTCTGCCTGACGTATTTTCATTTTTTTGTGGCTTAAATATTTTGTCCTGTGTAGTTACAAAAACCATGTTAGGTGCGTTAGGTGTATACGCTCTTATTGCAAATGTCCTATTGTACAAGTTGACCAGAAATAACGGTAATCGGTTGACATGTTGATCTTATTGGCGAACACAAAGTGGGAACTTTTTCTGAGACACAATGTACTGAATTACTTCCGCATCAAAACAAATTCTTTCTGCTCTAAAACACTGAAAGTCAGCCGGGCAGTTTGGAGTGTAATGGCGTCGTTAAAGCAGCCATTCTGCCGTCACAAAAGACATCAATGCCGTCACGGCCATGCATAATGAACTAACAGCCCAAATCTCGCAAAACCTCGCGAGAATTGGCAGTCTTCCGATAGCCGACGTGGAACTTACTTACTGAACGAAAATCGACGCGACTGCTTCTGCTGGGTTTCTTTCGTCACTTCGACAGCGGCTGCCCAAACAGAACAGCAACAAGTGCCTCATGCAACATGCATGAATCTCGTTCTACCGGCTGGTCGGTAATAAACAGAAAGCATTCGAATTAAGCTCATGTCGAGCCGTCGACGATCCTATCCATTTATATTTATATAGATCGGCCATCCAATCCGCTGCGTTACTATATTACTGCTGCTCTGCTCGGTATGGTGAAACTCGCTCAATCAACTTACTAATCCCACAATCACAAGCTCGCAGAACAGCCTGCAGTATATGTATCCGTGGCAAAGCTAATAAACTTTGAAAAGGGAAGTCCGACGTAACTCACCTCCGTACAAAAAAAGAACACCCCTGCAATAAAACTTCCTAGGATAAAACTCACCGTATACCGATGACGGTATAAGTGCAAGAACATTTTCATTCAATAGACAGTCATTTTCTTTAACATTAAGAACAGCCATCACTTTAAACGAAGGAATACTATCCGGCATAATGCTTATTCAATGTCATCCAAGGTCATCGATTTCCATCCCAATAAAACGCCCGTATGCTACTTTCTATTAGTGTCTCAAAATAATCGCGGTCGCGTTATGACGGCGAATTGGTCGAAATTTCTTCTTTTGAGAGTTGGGTATGCCATTTTAATGCCCTTTTTCGTGATGAACCCTTGAACCCCAGGTCGACGAATTTTAGCCACAAAAACCTGAACATCACTGTACCGTTTGGTAAAACTCGTACGTTCATACAATGAACACCGCACGCTAAACAAGACGCGCAGCTGTCCCTGAGAATGCCGATCGTACATTCGTACTGTTCCTTTAATTACACGGAAATTATAATATCAGTGGACTAAAAAGTTAAGAAACGTAAGTAACGGAGCCGTAAGTGTGTTATTAATTTATTCGCCAGATGGCAGCAAAGTCGTTGGTGCAAGAGGTGGGGAGATTGAGGGGATAGGGTCGGTGTAGTGGGTTTGAAAGTCGTAAAATCGTGTTTCTAGGGGACACTTCCTACTCCTTTGTTCAGACACTTTTTCTGCAGGATGTATCGTTTAGCCGCAACGCACAGACGGACAGACAGACAGACATCATCATGGCAATAGGCGGTCATAGGCCTACTGCGTGCACTCGTGCAGTACGATCGGCTAAGAATTATAAAACACATTCCACCTGCAAAATTATTATCAGTTATTAGCTCTTTTCCTGTTTTGATGCTACCATTTCTGGGGTAGTAAAGGTTGTCAAAATGTCTACGAGATGCAGAATACTGACCAAAAACTGAACTAACAAATTGACCAGCAAGATTTTGAAGTGAGGTTAGAAGTATTCGAATGCAACAAACCGGTTTGCTTATAGGGAGGCTCGGAGCAGTTAGTGAAGGAGCCAATCCACTCGCGGCCGTTACAGACGATGTGCCAACGCTTGAGTGTGAAGTTGCATGATACGACCAGTGATTCGCCACTACGAGACAGCCACGCGTTAACCGGTGGAATGACATCCGGACAGCCCGTCACTAACAAACATGCACGTACAGTCACTTCCGCATATCATGCTGTCACTTCCACAGACAAATCAGACATGCACGCCTCTCGACATTTAGTCGTAGCACGAACGTGTTTTTGTCAAAGTCCATACAGTAACAAGGTCGAGCCAAGGCCCTATTTCGTAGTAACTAGTACTGCCTGGTTTCCAGCATTTCCGTTCTCACCTGCAACGGCAACGGTAGCTACGGAACGGAAGAACGTGAACGGTACAACGGCACGGCACATCGGCACAACGGAACGGCAAAACGGCAACGGAATGGTGGAAACCAGGCATAACACTTAACTAGTGACTTAAGGGGGCGCTGAATTTGCAAGGAATTGGAATTTGCAAGGAAAGGGGTGGAAATTGTAAGGAAAGGAATATTCAAGGAAAGGCCCCACAATTCGCATCCGTGCGAATTTGCAAGGAATGGATTTATCCAGGAAATCAAGAAGAAGTGGAATCCGCAAGGAACAGTATTTGCAAGGAAAGGAATTTGCAAAGAACGGGGGTGGAATTTGTAAATATGCCTGCCCACGTTTTTTTCCGAAAATCGCCAACGATGCATCGAATTCTTGAAGCTCCCGTTGCTCTCATGTTCTACCTTTCTATATCGGAATTTTACAAATTTTCGAGAGAATCACAGACCCGTTTTGGTGTCTTGATTTGCCCCATGTTTTCCGGGCTTAAGACTCTTCTATTCAAGGAAGCCTACACTGACAACCTCTGAGAACGATTTCATGAAGAGTGAATTGAACTGAACTAAACTTTTCAACCTGGGTCCGCGCCTGCATACCTTCATAATGGAGGAAAAGACGTTGACCGCGTGCGGACGTCAAGTTCACGTCGGCGGATTTCAATCGAATGACAAGTTGGTGACCGAGCGACGAATAGACAACAGTTCGTCGATGCCTCACCTCACACAGTCTCACCGCTCGTCCGCCGGCCATCGTCCCGCGCTCCTCCAGGCTCGCGAACATCGGGCACCCCGGCCCGCTCGACGCCGCCGCCAAGTCCGGCCACCCGGGAGACGACCCGTCGCCGTCGCGGTCGGACCCGGACGGGGTCGACGGATCGCTGGCCGGCGGCCAGCCGAAGTCGTAAGCGACGACGGTGATTCGCTGACCGGGAAGGGCCGTAATGAGCCACGGACAGCCGCCGTCCGTGGAGAAAGCAGAGAGGTAACCGGAGATGGCGGACAGTGGTCGAAATCCGGACCGTTCGCTGCACGTACCGCGGCCAACGACGCCCGCCGACGGCGACGATGGAACTCCTCGCCCGCTGCCGTCATCGACGCCGTCATCGACGGGTGAACTTGGACGCAAGCCGGCGACTACAACAGCAGTTTACAAGCAAACGTTCAGAAATCTATCAAGTTACGTTAAGAAGAGTATAGAGCCCTTAAAAAACTTCATATCAGAGCTACGTTGCCATGTTGGATCGCACAGTGTTACCTGGCATCAGACTCATGGGAAAGCACCCCGCCTTGTTGTCAGTCTTTGGGGACAGAAGTGGTGGCCAGGAGCCTGGTTGGACTGTACGTCAGCGATATTATCCGTCATCCCCACCACCTAATGTCAATGTGCTGCTGAATAATACCATTCAAAAATGATCTTTTTGCTGTTTTCGGTGTGTGATTCACTACAAGTCGCCGTAAATGTTTGTACAGATTACCATTTTCAGCTGTGGTTAAACGATACATCCTGCAGCAAAAGTGTCTGAATATGCGCCCTTGAAACACGATTTTACAACTTCCAACCCTCTACGTCTACCCTATCTCCTAAAATTCCTCACCCTACCCCTAAAATTTAGAAATTTTAGTTATTTACTATATCTCGCTTTCTTGATTAGTGTCCATCGTGTGCCTGGGTCCAATGAACAAGGAGAGTATTGTAGCGGTTCTGCAGCGATCGGATCGCTTAGGAACGCGATATAAATTATCTACCTTACTTTTTTTAGTTTTTTGTTTACGTTGCTACGAACATGGGAAAATAGTGTCATCGAGGTGACCATTAATTAATGCGTTTTACGCAGTACGATCGGCTGTCTCAGCAACAGCTGGGCTTTTTGTTACGTTTATATTTGCTGTTTTATTAAAAGCGATTTGCCTTCTCTGCCTATCCATCTAAGCTTAGTTGAGTTTGTGATACACGTTGTTCCTATCTTTCTTGTTTATGACTCTATCGCTGCCACCGTTAAGTAAAACTGTGATTTTCAAGATATTACAAGGTAGTGTAGCTACGCAAACCGTGTTAGGTGGCCTCACTAACTACACATCGTCAAGTTGCAAATTTCCTAGAGTGTATTTAAGACTCTATCGCTGCGGCGAAATAAAGAGAGATTTCTCAATATGGAATCGGTGCGAGCTTCCCATCTCGAATCGTGACAGCATTAAGCCGTGGCGACTGCGGCAGCCAGCACCCAGCACGGTGCCCGTCGTCCCGACGTCGTTACCATCCGCCAGCAAAGAGACTCAATCGTGATGAATGGCACTTTTAGCCGATCCAGCACGAACCGACTGGACGCGACACGAGAACACTTCAACGTCTCGCATCGTGGCACGATCTGGCGCCCGCTTGTGATCCAGGACCGGGACGACTTCGGGTTGCGATCAGACTTTGGATGACGGTGATATTTTTTTGTGATCCGAAATCAGGTTTGCCCCTCGTCAGCACAGCCTCAGCAAATCTATAGCGCCACGTACACGCAAGTAGTAAGATATGGGGACTTATAATCCAAATTAACACATATTAATTTCTTAATTAAATAATTATCTTACTACTCATGCAGCTAAATCTGCCAGCTATGCCCCGGCGCCTCTGAAGGTACCAGCATATGGCGCTTCATAAATTAGATTATTAATTAATTAATTATTATTATTATTATTGTGAGTATCCTTATTTTTGGCCGACTAGCACAAAGCCGCAGGCTCGAAGATATTTCATGGTGAATAAAGTTATGTCTGTATATTGTAAGCAAGAAATAACTGTTTTGAACGACGTACTTTACTCTGTGTGGAACGTTCCCCTCTGGAGGGCATTGGAATAAGCTTAGGTTAGGTGATAACAGCGTCATATTATTATTATTATAACAGCTGTCTGTCTCCAAGAATTCATATTAAAGCAGGACATTTTTAAAACATGCCATCTCTTCGTCATTGCACTGTTCGCACACCTAGTCAGTCAGTCGCCACGTCGAGAATCCCCTGCCCCTCCTCCGGGCTGTCGATTTCCAAGCCAATACCATACCAATACGTTCCATTTTCACTGAGGTCCTCAGTACCATTCCATCTCGCTATCAACGCCCAGACAAAAGCCAGAAAGGCAGAAAGCGGAGAAAAGTGGAATGAAGAAAAGTGAAGCGGAGAACTACAAAGTGCCAGGAGACAGCGGCGACTAGTTTTGAAGCCGAAAAATTGACCTGACGGAAAGCAACATGTGGATGGTAAGGTGTGCGGTATGGAAGAAGGGGCGTTCCGAATAAATATTGGAAGAAGTGGGACAGGAAATACCCAGGAAAGTGGTTAGAACGTATAAGTAAGCAAGTAAGTCACCAATGCGCCGTGATTCTGCTGTACGGGCTTCGACGCTATATTACAGCACTGGTGAGAAGGCAACGTAAACCACGGCCACCAAGCAGCCCCTGGCTATTCCAGACAACGTTCTGCAGCTATACCGTACGTTGAAAGCAGTACGATCGGCTTTCCTAGCAACAGCGAGCTTCTTGTTTTTGTTGATTATCTCTTTCACCCACTCGTCTCGCCGTCGTCATCAAAGACAGCCCCATAGTGTCACGCCGCTTCACGTGAGAACCTAATCCCGACATTTTTTTCCAAAACAGTGACAGAGTCGGAAAGGTGTCGGCGCGGGGTAATAGCGCGACGTCGGTTTGACAGACCCCAATCAATATGACGTCACGCAAACTCGTCGCGCCGTAATGGCCCGGATGACTAATTTCGCCAACATTTCGCCATGCTCGGTCATGCGTGCGACGTCGTCGGTGACCGCATTTGCATGTGCTGGAGTCCGGCGATTCACTGAAACAACGAACGCGACCGAATTAAGTGACTGCGGTCCGTGACCGCTGTTGCACTATACGGCCGCGCAGAGTGACTTTACGACCAAGTATCTCACGCAGAGTTACAACGAGCTGCGCAAGGTTACTGATTGCTATGCCCCGCCACGTACTGTATTCCACGACAAATACGCATGTTGTCTTGGTGGTGCAGTGGTTGGGCGTCGGACTCGTGATCGAAAGGTCGCAGGTTCGACTCCCGGCCGGGGCGCTATCGAGTCAACTAGGTCAACTCAGCCTTCCATCCCTCCGGGGTAAGCAAATCGAGTACCGGCCTGCATGGCTGGGGTTAAGGCGGGGTGTGTTCACTTGTGTCGGGTAGCAGGTAATACTGTGTGATCCCATATGGCAAGTGACACTCCGTAGCTGTGCCATGGAATACTTTCATTAACAGCTATACTGTACCTTTACCCTTTTACCCTTTATTTGCAAACAGCACCAGGTCTCAAACATAACTGGGTGAGTGATCTTCATTGCCCGGCCGGAAAAACCTAGATTGTTTGGATCAAGTTTGTACGTCTTTGACTTTAAAAGTGTTTTATTACGTTTTCAAGGTTTTTAAGGTTTCGGTGAACAAAAATTTGAAGAAAAAAAACTACGACCCAGAAGGAACATCCTATATACACCATTCTCCCTGTTACATCGTTTTCTATAAATTATAGCAATACTCAAAAATCACGACTATAATATGAAATTAAATATGATGTGTAATATGTAATTGTTAATCGCAATATCAGTGTACATAATATAATACAAAACTACCGTAGACTAAAAATCATGATATATGACAGAAAATATTCTGACAACAACGTTACTGTGTGTGACAAACGCAACAATTGTGAATGTTCCAACGATTTAAGTTTCAACATAAATTCACTCTTAACTTGCCCAATGAGCTCTTTCACTAAGGGAAAGCTGAAATGGACATACGACTATGAAGCCTACCATTATCATAAGTACAGAATAGTCTTATCTTATCATAATAGGCCTATGTTTCACCGTAAATTCAAGGGATCGCATATCTGTATATCAGACAAGCTTCGACTCCGTACTATACGCCTTATTAAGTGCAATACAAATGCTTACTAATAGTAAGCTTGTATTGCACTTAATAAGGCGTATAGTACGGAGTCGACGCTTACTATAGATGCAAGATGCTGTACGACTCACGGGGCCAAAAATAGCGTTCAATGAACCTGGCCTTATCTCAGATGAAGATAGTCTCTGCTAATTTCGCTACCACGACCAAGACATCCTCCTCCTACTCCCTGTTATCCTCAGCTGAGGCGAGCTGATTAAATAAAGTCTGTCGGCGCCGACCTCTGAGGAGAGCGTAGCGGTATGGCGACGACCATACGGCGAACAAACGATGCAACTTTGAAGGAGATTTCAAAGTCGTTAGAAACATACAAGTAGCCAGCCACAAGCCACTTGGGGGCTAGGGAATTTTATTTTTGGGGGGAAGAACAGATTTGGGGGCAGCTGATAGCTACTTGCGTTACTATGCATGTCGTAAAATGATAGTTGTTAAACCGATGCTTGTTATTTTTTTTTGGGGGGGGGAGTGGCGAACAAAATTTGTCCGCCACTCCCCCCAATATTTAATAACAAATTTGGGCAGCTGCTCCACCTAGATCCGCGTGGCTATGTGCCTATTGCGGACACCCAGCCACATTTTTGGGTGGGAG
>Ga0056131_1000425_pt1 | contig 10450 bp, 9 predicted proteins | sample WorMetLIZISLAND1_2_FD_67480 | JGI IMG/M metagenome (GOLD analysis project Ga0056131, IMG submission 67480) | Marine gutless worms symbiont microbial communities from Max Planck institute for Marine Microbiology, Germany - Olavius clavatus LIZARD... ...
CAAGCCAATACAATTGCAGCAGAGTTGAAACAGGAATGACAAGGCTAATAGCACTTATAGTCACCCAGTATGCCAATAACATTTACAATATAACGCAAGTAAAGGAGATGGTAAAAAAAAAGATGGAATGAAAGAGGATGTAGGATGAACTACGTACAAAAATAAAGAAGTTAATATCGCTTGAGGAAAAGAGACAAAGAGACAAATTTAATGTTTTCCTTGAACCAGATTGTCGATGACTCCGAAAAGCGAAGACTCCATGCTATATATCTCTGTAGTCGAAGCAATCCGACCTATTAATATAAGAGACCTCAAAGTTACGGACGGACGGACATTAGCGTAGCAAGACGGAGCTCTGCAAGTGCGTCGCACAGTAAAATGTTGGTCTTTATGTATGTAGGCCTATGTGTGTGTGTATGTACTGTGCTTGTGAAAACAGAAGGACCCACTAGCACCACTCCCACACCAGAGAATCCGTATGGAAATGGTGGAGTACCACCATATGGAGTGCCACCGTCAAATGGATATTATGGAATGCAACCGTCCCCTGGATACTGGCCTCCGATTTGGCCATGGTATCTGTTCCCATATTCTATGGGGAAACCGTATCAGTATGGGCCACAACCATCATACGGAGTCCAGAAGCCTCCAGCCTATGGCCAATTGGTAAGTGCTGTGTCCTCTTTTTTAAAAATAATAATAATTCACATCTTCGTCAACGTTACCGTTAGCATTGGCACTGCTGTTAAGAACATGGCAGGTTTGGAAGACCTTGGATATCTTTTCAAATTCATTAAGATTAATCAGCAATATCAGGAAGGACACCCTAGCCTATAGCATGAAATGCATACAGGCTACAGTATATATCATATGGTGTGTTGTTTGTGAAAACGGACCGTCGCGCGTTTAACTGTACGTATTTACTGTAACTGTAACTGTAATTACAGCATTTATAATGCAGCCTCTACTATTAGACCGATGCTACATTACATCCTAGTTAAACATCAGCGGCGCTCTCTCTCCCCATGTTCCCCTGTGAATAGGTGGATGGCCTTTGGGCTACGAAGAGCGAAGGTGTTGGGCTAATTGTCCGTGCAATTATTAGTTTCCAAAATTTCCAACTTATGTGGTCCTGATCCATCAACGTCACTAATAGACAGACGGACGGACGGACGGACGACACCCAATCTCAAATCTACAGTGCATCGCGCTGTAAAAACGTGCACAAAACTACAATAGGCCTATTAATATATATCTTTATTCGCCATTAAGTCAGCAACACACAGGTGCAGACATAACACAGAGAATAGGCGACGGCTACACAAATAGTTGCACTTTCCAGAATCATCGGCTTACTTTTTTAGTTTTCTTATTCGTGATTTTTTTTATTTTGTGTGGCATATAAGTTATGGCTTTTCGTCAGTTATTTAGTACACATTATTTTTTTGTATTGAAAACAGAATCCGTATCAGTTTGAGCCACAACCAGCTGATGGAGTCCCGAATCCACCGGCCAATGGATGGGTACGTGTTATGTTTTTATAGAGATAATTCATATTATCATCAGCGCCAATCTTTACATCAGTCGGTATATGTTGTGCAAATTGTTTACAATTGAAAATTAGCAGCGACAACTGACATTTTCTGTGTGTAAAAGAAATCCCGATAATAATTGCCACCAAATCATTTTTTTCACTCTGAGAATTCCCCCCCCCAAAAAAAAAATCTGTGTCAGCTATGGCTTTGCCCAGTCGACCAGTCCCCAGTGGAGGAGGAGGAGGAGGAGGAGGAACGGAGCCTTTGTTTGTTGGGGTAGGCCTATAGACACCCCTACCGTATCGTTTCTTATCCCCAAAACAGAACTCGTATACACAGCGTATAAGTAAACGTTTATTGCTGAGACTGTAGGCCTAACCTTGTCGGGAATCTTTGTGGCATACTATAAAGTACTAAAGTACTAATGAACACGTGATGTTGATATATTGATATTGTTGTTGATATCACATGTATAGTTCTGTTGTGGTCGTTATTGTTGCAGTAGACTTCGAGCGACACTTGACAGCAATAATGGAACTCAACCTGGACTTCAACCCGGGTTTCGAGCAGACATTTAAGCCAGTCTGAGCTTGTCTTTCGACGTACATGTATATCGTTAGATTTGCAGTTGCAGCTCACTGAGCGTTTACGGACAACATGTAGTCCATGTCGTAGTTAATAAGCTATAAACGTTTATTGCATTTACAGACTACAATGACGAAATTCAGCTAAATTAATGAAACTAGCAGAAAGCATCGAAACTAATGAGCTATATACACGTACGAACGTATACGCTGTAGTCTACTGCACCAACGAGTCAACGACCAGGAAGCCAGTGTCTGGCCCCCACTTCGAGCCTCAAAGGGTCTGCTTATGCACGGAAGAAATATATTTTGACATAATTTTTTTAAACAATGCATACAATAGATACAAAATGCAATTAACACAACAGTGTCTTCTTTGTTTCTCTTCCGTTGTGGTGATGGCGATGAGGTTCATGTAAGCTGTCTCCGTGCTGTTCTATCTTGGCAAACGGCTAGTACTGCATCCTTCAGCTGTAGGCCTACATTCTGCAGCTGTAGATCTTCCTTGGTGTTGTCTAGCCACTTCTTTGCTTGTCTTCCGCGACTTCATGTTCCCGTTACATGACAATGGAGGGCTCTTGCTGGTAGTCTCTCGATTTCCACCCTGGACATATGATCGAACCACGACAGTCTGCGCCTCCGGACTGTCAGAGTTCGGTCATATATCCAACAATGTACAAGTACACTATTTATACATTGTCCGCAGAGTATAGGCCTAACGATCACTGAATAATGTTGCTAACTACCCGTGACTCTGTGAGTGGAAAAGTACTCGCGAAACATCCATGAGCAACGGGAAAATAATTATAAATATCTTTATTCTTTGAGCAATCGATAGATCGTTGGCATTCGATTGACCCATAGAATGTACAAGTCAGCGACTGTGCATAAGCGTAGGAGCCGGGAGGGAGCTCAGGGGGCTACAGACCCCGAGTCAGACAAAGCAATATTTTTCGGGCAATCGGGCAGAACACGCCAGCCAAAATAAAGAAAATCTATTTATTAAACAAAAAATAGAAGTCATTTCATCCACAAGATGAAGAGTCCGAAATTCGTTTTTTAGTAATTATTGGGCGGGATATGTCCGGTCAAGCAGTTTTCACGGGGCGCCGTCGAAATATTTTTCGGACAAAGATGGCTCAGCCGGCTGCGCGATCGATCGATTGCGCAGATTGGAACATTGTGCACACGACAATGTCATTGGTAGACCATGACGTCACAGACGACACCCGTAAAAACGCGGTTGATGCGGTCTGGCTGGGCGACGATTTCGACGTAGACGAAGCGACCACGCAGCGGTCGACCGTCAGGGGCTACTCGGGCGCACTGGACGTGCACCGTCGGCCGATAGAGGGCGCCGTTGACGCGCGTCACCGAGCCACAGAACCCGCGCGCCGGCGTCACCGAGTTCTTGGAGCTCGGCAGACGACCGCCCACGTAGACGTCGATCCGATCAACTTGGTTCCACTGGCTGGCGAAAAGTACGGTGTCCTCGCCTTCAGCAAACACCCACGTCGTTGTAACACATTATCAGTGGCAGAGTCTACTTCTTGCGAGTGGGGTGGCCACAGCATTTGTCAAGCAGCACATTTCTCATTGTGCTCAGCGTACATGTACGGGTAGTAAGAACACTATACAGTTTTCCAGGTTTGTGCCTGTAATTTATTAATCTGTACAATGTTCATTCAAAGAAACACACATTCATACTGTTTTAGCTGTGCTTTAATCACGTGCGTTTGTCACGTGTCATTCAATATTACTTGACTTGGGTAGTATCAAAACAAAAACGAAACAAAACAAAACACTTTAAAATGTCATTAACTTCCACGCATTTTACAGTTACGGTAATTGAAATACATGGACCAATTTCAGAGGCAAAATACACCATAGCTCACTCAATCAAATTTTGGAGGATCACAGCTCCCTGCCGCTGTAGCACCCCCATGACATGTTTTTTCTTGAATACACACCGTTATTGGTCTTCTGGCCGTTGATAACGACGCCAGAGACGTCCATTCGTCGACCGAGGTCCACCCTCATTGTTGGTCGATCAACATGCAGGCTACTCAGCTGTACGCAGTTGGTCACGTGATCGGAGTCGTTAGCGGAAGTGACGTCACGAGGCGTGGCCGGAATCCACGCGGCTTGACCCACGTGACGTTTTGAGTGCGAGCGCCGAAAACTGTTGACCCATTTCGACTTCTTGTAAGCGACGTTCTCCACTGCACGTGACATTTTTACAATAATATTTATTACCGTATGATATAAAATAATGCAATCTTAAAAGCGCAACACAAAACGTATACAGCGTTCTTGTTCACTTGCCTAGTTAGTTAAGTTAAAAACACATTTCTAGAGTGCCATAAAAACTAGGCTACAGGCTAAGAAACAGAGGCACTGGCTACGTTACAGCTATTTGTCTCCGAATGGGTCTTGGTCGCGAAAAAATTTTCTGTCGATCTCCGTGAAAGTTACTGCCGTGCCGCCGGTGCCGGTCAGCAGAAGAAGAGTCTATCCTTTTTGGTGATTTTTAGATCAGGAACTGATCTCGTATTGCTACTCATCTTGTTCTTCTTGTTCTTCGTGTTGGTGCGACCTCTTTAAAAAAAGCTAAAGCTCCGTCGTTTCAAATCGGATCTGGATAAAATTTGGTGTAAATGTTCTTCACGCATCAACTGATGGAGTCGGATTTTTGATTTGACGTCAACGTTTCAAGATGGCGGCCGTGACGTCATTTCACGCAGAAAACTGAGGCCATCTGGCTAGTGAACACGAAGCGTCTATCTAGCCAGTTCCTTATCTGCAGTACACTCGAACTTGTTAAGGCCAATAAATAATATTGTTTCCAGATGCCTGCCCCGGTGCCTTGGTAACAACCACAATACTGCTATCGAAATTGACCCGACACTGAAGCCTCAGTCCAAACCAAAGGTTTGCTCCAAATAGCAAGTGCATGATGCATCCCAAATCAAACTGAACAAATTTGAAAAAGTCCTTAAAAATTTAGATTTCTCGAATTTGGATTCTCTAGCTTGCTTCCAAAAGCGTTCACCCAGGCTCAGAATGTCCCAAAGTCGATGGCGGCTAAGGTTTCGCCCCAGACGCCACTGCAAGAACTTAGTTCAACTTACAGCGCTTCCCAGACCTACGTGGATTTATTGTGGAAGATCCCAGAGAAACGGATGCGGGAAAGAAGAGAAAGGAAAGAAATATGCTAAGCTATAACAAGTAGGCAGTTCCACCTAAAATACAATTAAGAAGAAGATAACGGAAGACGCCGGAAAATGGAGGAAGACGCCGGCTTTTTAGGAAAGTGTGGTATAATGGTATTCAGAAAACTCCCAATACTTTGGTCATGTTATGACAAGCGTCTGTCTGTCGTGAAAACATGAGTGACAGACGCCAGGAATAAGGCACCCAGAAAGACCCCCACAAGATGACGGCTGAAAGATATTGAGCAGTTTATAAGATTCTCGCCACGGGATCTCATCCGGGGAGCACGGGGCTGGGAAGAATAGAAAGATTGCAAGATGCAGTCGAGACTGCAAAGTCGGCGTGGCACTTGAAGAAGAATGGTATGTACGTAAGTAACGCTTTGATTACCACAATCTATAGCTAACGTCGGTTAATAAGTTTTATATTTTGTTTCCGGGAGGAAGAAGGTGCTTCACAAACTTACCGCAAGGCATGAATTCGTTGACTCTCATGAACTCGTTTTTGCATTTTCCTACAACGACAAATTTACGACGCATTAGTGACATTACGTCTGCGCATCGCGCGCACACACTGATAGATCCACGCACATACGCACACAAGCGGTTAGTTCTTTAATACGTCATACTTCCAAGATGGCCATGACGTCCACCCGCCGCTCGCTACTGCATATGGAGCAGCGTCCACCAGCTGCTCGCTAGTCCGCCGAGCGCGTGTGATGTCATTGGCTCGTTGTTATGTCATGACTGAAACAGCTTAGGCTACTTTTTTCGTCCGAGAGCTGAGATGCCTCTAGCGCTGACCCCCAACAGAAATATGACAAATACAGACGTGCTTGAACGTAGACAAGAGGTAAGAATGTAACTGCAATCTCGATAATAGCGTCAAACAGAGACTGGAGCTGTAAACAACAGACAGTTGAAATTATACGAGAATTAGGTAACCTGAATACGGACAGCCGAGGAGTCCGGCACGCAGACTAATCTTGTTTGACCAGCCGACCGGGTAGATACGAACATAACGGGCAACGAACGGCGAGTTGAGGAAATGATAACGTTCGATGTTCTTGTCAGAATTACCGCCGAACTCCTAACACGCCAAGCAACAACATCATCATCATCATCAACTGCAAACGTTATACACGACTGCTTACCTTTTTGTTCGTATTTTTTGCGTATGGGATTGAGAGTAATTGACTGTTATAGTTGTAAGTTGTAACTTGTACGTTGTACCGTGTACGGTACATCTTTGCTTCCGTGATATTATGTTATTGTGTCATTACATATAGATGATATAGTGTCATACAATGACAATATAATGATCATGATGATTTTTGCACATCACACTCAGGTGTTGCCACTAGCACACCTACCTTTGGGTCGAGGTGGCTGGCGTCGTTGTAGAACACCCAGTCACGTGTGTCGTTGCTGTATGCCAGTTTGTACCTGGTCACCCACTGTCGTTTACTGCTGTCACCACGACCTCGAGTTACTACTCCAGTCACCAAGCTAGCAGGACCAATGTCGAACTGCAGCCACTGGTCGCCTAGCAACAGCCGCATCCAGACATACACTCAGCATCTTCCTTCAAGTACACTACAATAGCGATGGATATTCCAGACGTGCAAATTTGTATGGTTTCCGGTTATTCGCAGCACGGCTTGACTTTATTCGCCAGATCGCACCAACGTATATGGTTCATAAGGTGGGAAGTTTTAGGGGATGAGGTCGGTGTATAGCCAGTCGGGGGTTTTAAGCTGTAAAATCGTGTTGCTAACGGGCAGTTCCTACTCACTTGTTCAGAAACTTTTGCTGTAAAAAAACTAAAGCAAAGTAGAGAATTTATATAGCGGTTCTAAGCGATCAAGATCGCTGCTAAACCGCTTACTACAATACTCTCGTTGTTCATTGGACACATGTCATAGCTGCCACATACGGCGCGTTGACATGAAAGCCCTCGCAAGGTACCAACTTATACTGCTTGGTGAACAGAGGCACATTGGTGTGAACAACTTGCCCATGTAAGATGTACTGTTTAGCCGCAATACAGTTCGTTACAGACAAACAGACGGACAGACAGACAGACGACAGTACGATGACAATGCAGCTTTTGCAGATAGGCGTGGTAAACTGGCGTGGTAAGCTGATAATGAGTTTTTCATGGTGTAGTAGCTGGCCTAAGTTGACTTTGGCCTGCAGTTGCACTACACCGAGATAAACAACAATTTATGTATACAGAGAAAAAGAGAAAACTCTCCATAGCCGAACATACTGCGTGAGCACTGAGCAGTACGATCGGCTAAAAACTGACCATCTTCTTTCTTTGCACACCAGGCCTTGTTGGTGACTATCAGACCGTCTTCGGCCTTGCAGGACCGACGTCGTCTACTGGATGCCTCCGTTGATGCCGTCACTCGAACGAACGGCGGCAACGTCATCAAGCTCTTGCATGCTGCACGCAAAATAAAATTATCTGTCGTAAGTTTTAGTAACTGACTTTAGTACTTGTATTCTCTCATTTCAACTTCTGATGGTTGCATTTCAACAAATGTCTTATCTTAACCGCTCTCATTTAGGGGCCATACAGTGACCTAATCAAACCTGTGTACAAAATATTGTATATACAGGGAATCCATTAATGTTTGCACTCCTGTAATTTTGATAATTTCGCCAACGGTTATTAGAACTTTTTGCTGCAGACGTCTTTCAGTAAATCATGGCGATTACTATTACTTCAAAAATATCAAAAATGCAAGTTTTATGATACAGATACAGTATAAAATAGGCCTATTCTGGACATAGGCAATTCCAATTCCACTTTGGACTGAAATACAATGGCACACACCTTGGCATCCAATGATTTCCACACGCATGCTGGGGTGCTGATGCCAGGTCAGCGTGTGAAACTTGACAAACCTCGCCATTACAGGTGTATTCAGGTAGACGTGATGTGTTGAATATGAGTCTGTGTTGCCGGTGAACACCTGCCATTAAACAATGCCGCTCACGTCTTAACACATCTCATTTAGGGGATTACACAGTGACACATTAAACAATATCCCAATAATAATAGTAGTAATAATGACAGATGCGTACATAAGAAGACCCCGAGTTCGCACCGCAGCCCACGTTGCCACAAAAGTTAACAAAAAATACCACACATTTTAAAGGATCAAGTGAAGTAATTGGCCACATAGGCCTACATGCTCTTAAGCGGCTTCCGAGTCCATTATACGGCGTCTTATTTTATAAAAGTCAAAAGTCTGCAGACATCCCCTCTCGAATCCGAGCCGAAGTGCATTTTATTATTTTTTGATGTGTTATATTTTTGTATTCTTTTATATTTTCCATACTGTACACATTTGCTATCTGTCAGTTGCATAATAAAAATATTTCGTTGATTAATTGGTCATCATAATAGTAACAACAATAGCACTATAAAATGCTTTTTTGCAGACATGTCGGCTTCGCGGTGAGTAATAAAAATGGCAGCTATAACGCTACTATTGCGACTCATTCAGTCATTCTCGTGTTGGTCGTATATCATTTAGACCAAAATCACTGAGAAAATATCACAAAAATGTCATGCTAGACTTAGGCCATGGTGTACTGTTTACGAACAGTGTATGGACCAAAATGCATAGCTTTAATCTATGGACACATTGCACTAACAAAGAACCAGTTTACCTTGTAGTTTTCAAACGAATTATGACCATTATTTAAACATTGTTTCAATAAACGAGTCTAAGCACAGAAAGTTTTCTTAGTCAGCCACTCACCTTGGGCGCCGTAAAATACAACTGTTAAATATAGTGGGGTGATATCCTCGCGTAATGGATAGGGCGCTGCACTTGCCTCTGCACGAGTTTGACTCTCAGCCTCAAAATCATAAGCCTACGAAAGTCTCTTGCACCTTGCTACACCAAGGAGAATAATTATTGTACCGGCGAAAGCTGATATGAGGTAGACAGTTACAGATTGGCCCCGTAAGTAAGTAAGTAAGTCAGTAAGTAAACCGTGGATTTATACAGCGCATATCGTTTTAAGAAAACCTCTAAAGCCCTGTCCACACTGTCGCAGAAAAGTGCGACTGTCGCAGAAAACGGCGACACAACGGCGACCGTCGCCGAATTCGGCGACAGTCGCACTTTTCTGCGACAAATTGTCGCACTTTTCTGCGACAGTGTGGACAGGCTTTAATGCGCTGTCCCGCGTCCATGGTCATGCAGCTTCGGCTGAGCCTGAGGAATCGGAGATAGCGCTGCGATTGCGTTTCAGTCTCAACGTCCCGAAGAAGAAACTTTGCCTTATTAAGGTAGGGGCCAATCATTAATATAGGCCCACGTGCCTACGTTGGTCAAAACACACGCAAAATAAAACGCATTAGAATGAGAGGAGGAACTACGGATATTCGACTCCCGTAATTTTTTTATTTGTGAGAAAAATAATGACGGTATGCGAAATGATAAATTAATTGATTGATTGATTGGTTGATTGATTCTGACCTTTCTGTTGCCGTTAAAGTCGGCGGCGTATTTCCACGTGTAAGCGTCGATGCTGTAAGAGACGACGTACGACGTGACCCACTGTTTCCCATCACTGCGTCCCTGCGTCATTACTCCGGTCACCTACACCAATCATCAGTAATGACGTCGTTTTAAGTAAGTAAGTAAGTAAGTAAGTAAGTGACGGCGGTCTGTATAAGCAGAATCAGGGCGCGTTGGGACGGGAGTTAGGAAACCAATAGGTGGCCACAAGACATCTGTAATAACGAAACTCCTCTCTATACTTCTAGTACCTTACTAGTTTTGGGGAGATTACGGTAAGTGTGGGTCCAGCATGATATCACTACCAGACTGTTCCGATGCAGCTGTGCAGCTAATCGTGTTGCCTAATGATTCTACCCAGACTCCTAATCGGCTACAGAGAGGAGTACCTCACCATCTATGTCTTGTCATCAACGTCTTGTCCTTGACGTCGTCGCTTGCCCGCCCACATAGATTTTACGGCTGCACCACAGGTTATGACAGATGTGCATTTAAGCATCTTTCTGCATTATGCGGAGTACCATGTAGAGGTCTGCACTGGGACAGGATTTCAGTCCCAATCCTACCCCACC
>Ga0056131_1000427_pt1 | contig 10443 bp, 9 predicted proteins | sample WorMetLIZISLAND1_2_FD_67480 | JGI IMG/M metagenome (GOLD analysis project Ga0056131, IMG submission 67480) | Marine gutless worms symbiont microbial communities from Max Planck institute for Marine Microbiology, Germany - Olavius clavatus LIZARD... ...
GGCATTGAGAAACTCCGAGATCCATACAGACTGTACATAGACATAGGCGGTGATTATGTTGAAAAATGAAAGTATGCTAATCGGTCTATCTTTAGTTTAAATATGTTAGGCTCAAAACTTATTGAACACCCCTCGTACATCAAAACCAAAATAAGAGTAAACAGTTAAGTAAGACAGAGACACAGAGAAACAAGTATAAATGTACTATGGATCAGGAACTGAACTGGCGTTAAAGCAGCAGAGCCGTGTAATAACCCACCTACGGATGATGCAGCCGCCACGCCACATCAGAGCAATTCCACCAAAGTTCAGTTTCCAGCCAAACTGTCGAGCGGTCTCTGCCATCAACATGAAGCCCTGAGCGTATGAGATAATCTTTGACGCATACAAAGCCTAAACAAACAACATGCACATGTAAACCACATTAACATTGTTATGGATATGCATCATATGGTCGCTGACAAAGACTCTCGTTGATAACATGACGTCAGCGCTATATATAGAACTACCTGCTGAAGCTAGAACAACGCGTGTGATCGGTCACATGAGACATTAGTGGAGAGTTAGGAGAGCGTGCAGAGTGTGACAAACAGCAGTTATATGAACGTGCATTGTCTTTTCTTTTAGTTTTCTAATCCTGTAAATAATGTAAATAAAGAAAATATGGAAAAGTGTTTGATGTCTCTTCGAACCTGACAAACATGCCCATGTAAACCACATTAATGGGCATTTTTCAACTAAACCTGGGTTAGCCAGATTATCCCCTTGATTTTTGGTCCATCTTTATTATGGACATCAGACCTGTAGCCAGCAAAATGTCAGTGCCCCCAGCTGAAGTGGCATACTGTAGCCAGGAATTTATATACAGGGTCAAGAAGCGAGCAGCCAAATGCGCCAAGACTGAATCGAGGAGGCGGGGATGAAAAGCAGTGTCCCCCTCTAGCTGACTTGAGTGTTTGCAAAGTCGGCCTGGCATCTGGTCGTTCACTTGGCAGGAACTGGAGACGTCGTCCTGGTCGTCCTCGCACTCGCTGGACAAACCAACTCCGCAACGACACTGGATCTGTTCCTGCCAACCTCTGGAGACAGACCATCCTACGGGGCCTTGGTGAAGTGAGGTGACGGCCCGAGCTGGCTTTGCAATACATATTTGTACACATTCGTTTATTACGTTTGGCAGCAGATGCTGGATATATAAACATTGTTACATAAAATTCAAAATAAAACAGAATACACAAATAGCACTAAGAGTCAATAAATGTTAATAAAATCATCACAAAAATCTTCAGAAATATCTGTCGGAAAACTGCGCAGAGCATACAAAACAAAAGACCTCTTAAATTTCTCAGTACGTGCAAGAGGAATAGAGTATTGCGACAGATTTCTAAGTCTAGACAATATACTCTCATCCCGTTTTTCAGGAATGAGGTGATGGATACAGGAATCTGGTCGGATCATTTTCTTGAAAAATTTGTAAGATAAACCTTCACGTCTATCTGCCGGAGAAAGAGAACCAGCTTCGCGGCAAAACTTGTGGTAACTGCATGTACGTTTAGTAAAACGTTCTCCGTAAATGATTAAAAAGGCTTGTTTCTGCCCAGTTTCCAACGAATCTTTCTGTTCTGCGGTCAAACTGCTATGCCAAACTGGAGCGGCATATTCTAAGACAGAATGAATAACACTGGTAGAAAATAGTAACATGTCCTCAGGTGGCGCCGATGCCTTTCTTAATTGCTTTAAGAAGAATGATGATGACGACTGCAATATCGATAACAATAAATATTTTGACCCGTTTTGAAACGTATAAAACTCAGGTTAATTCCATACCAATTTAATATCTTTAACCATCTGTTTCTTGTCACCCTCATAAAGAGCAGAAGGCGGACCATTCAGAACTCGTGAAGCCTCGACTCGCTCCGACTTTAACGACGAGAGACAACGTGCAAACACCGCCTCACCTGAATCACAAGGTATGCGGCTTACATGCACTCAAACAAACATAACAGAGTTTTGGGACTAAAGTTCCAACCCAGTAATAATAATAATAACAACAATAATGATAATAATAATAAAATGTGAAACGTGTGTTATAAATTAATTTTATAGTTAAGTTTAGTTAAGTTTTCTTTGTTTTTTCTTTCTCTCTCTGGCAGTCTCTGCTACCATTTTGCTTGGTGAACCAAAATAAAGAATAAAATTTTTAAAAATACACAAATTTGTGCAGCACCATAGTGGTGAAGCTCCAGAGGAACTGATCACCACAAGTGAAAATAACTTGCTCAATGTTATTACTTGACAGCGGTCCTGGTGGGACTTGAACTCGTGACCTCTCAGGCAGCAGTGCAACACTTAACCACTATGCCACCGAGGCACTCTAATGTGACACAATCCAACGTGATCCAAAACGTTCTGAAACACAAATACCTTAAACGTTTAACAGAACTAGGCCAGCTCTAGGTTGCCTGAGCGACATGAAAGGCATCCAGCCCATAAAAACTTCCCCTGTTGCAGTGCCAAGAGACAACGAGGTCGCTATGGTCCACTGATGCTCCGCGCCTATTTGATCCAAGGACATGCGTTGAGACAGCTAAGCGTGCGTTCACTGTAGCAGCCCTTAATTTCCGAGAGCCATAAAAAGGCTGTCCCTTTTAATAATGCAATAACTTTGTCTACTGCCGACCAATTCTCAAAATATTTGTCACATAAATAACACAGAAAATTTGCAACAAGACGTTATATATAGTTAGCCCACCTATCACGGTTTGTGTACTTACACTACCTTGTGAAATCTTGCTAACAATTTTATTCATGTTACTTCTCTACACCACCACAGAAAAGTTGCTCTTTAACAATAGTCAAATGTTGTCAAAATTTCACAAAAGGATTCTTGAAAGCTATGATTATCTTGCATAATTCAACTTATGCATCACAATGTAATATATTTTGCCAAGGATAAAACTAGTAACCAATAAGTGTGACTGGAATTCCAAACTGCAGTGATGCAATGGCAGTCCACTTGCCAGTTCCTTTCTACAACCAGATATAACAACACGTACGAATGTACTATGGATCAGGAACTGTAGACAGAATTGACAGTGGGCAGTCAGCGGACAACACGTGTGCATTCACCAGATGGCAGCACTTTTCTGCATAAAATGACGTCACGGTTGTCAAATTGAAAGTGTGACGTCAAATTCAAAATACGACTCCGTCAATCGATGTGTATTCACTTGAAGAATAATCGTTTTATCCAGATCCAATTTGAAACGATAGAACCTTAGGCTTGTTTTGAACAGAATCATCCCAACAAAAAGAACCTGAACAACGAGATCAAGATCAGTTCCTGATCCAAAAATATCCACCTAAACCTGCCTCTTAGAACTCATAAAGGTAATGTCACACCTGTCCACTCTCTGTAAGGTTAAAGGTCGTGTACAGCAATTGAACTCCATGTCACAGCAATGAGACGTCACTTTTCTATACAATCAATGTAACCTAGCATTTACTCAGTTATTCAGGGAACAAAGAACTAATAAAGGTAATGTCACACCTGTCCAGCAGTGTCAAGTATCTTGTCAATCAGTGACATGCCGTCGTTGTCGTGAAACTTGAGAATGTCGCGAGTGATCTCGATCAGAAATGATTCCAGCTCTCCACGATTCCACTCACCAAACACCTGCAACAAATCATTAATCACCTCTCTGAGTATCTAGAGTAAAGGTTAAAAAGAACACCAACACTTTCAAGCAGAGACTAAAAACATTTTTATTCTGTAAATTTTACCAACTACGCCTCCCAGCTGGTTTTACGCAATGTATTTACTGTATAGTTTGTTAGACTGTTCAGCCCAGCCGTAAGTCTTTTCCAGTGCAATAAATAAGTAAGAAATTCAACATACCTCACTGATCTCATCATTAGTCATGCCCAGTGCCTGCTTCATCAACTGATACGCCTCACAGATGAGCTGCATGTCTCCATACTCTATTCCATTATGAACCATCTTCACAAAGTGACCGGCACCTTCCGGTCCCACCTGGTGTTTACACACAGCAAATACGTGTATTGTCATTCACCTCAAACACTACCAACGTTATATTGGAAGATAACAACAAAAAGATACAAAACCTGAGACGTGTCCAACAAGGTAGCCGCTACAAGCCGCTTCGATTGTCTACGTTATTTGACACTACGCTAGCGTAGATATCTACGAAGCACTACGAGCCGAACGTAGCGTAAAATTTCTACGCTACGATCTACAGACATCCCATGATACATCGCTATAATGTCCACTTCCATGTTGAGTTTTGTTTACATTGGTATTCGACGAAGGACTGAGAATAACCAAATAGCACTAATAATTATCCAGCCTATTTGGAATAGCCATTTTTTGAGATTACTATTTACTACTTATTTTCAATGCTGCCATTTTTTCGACAAAATTTGGACCAATAATAAACTGACGTGGACACACCCACCATAGTTTCGAAGTCGGCTTAAATGTAGATATCCATCAAATGAAAAATCATAGTGTATCGTAGTGTTCTGTAGCCGAAATCTTGCAATATCTACCTTGTTGGACACGCCTCTGGTCACACTTAACAATGCACCGGACTATCACGCTAATGGACTACAAACCACAACCTTAACCCTAGTCCGTTACCCGATAGTCTGACAGCCCGTTAGTCCGATGCAATGTTAATGTTACCGCGTAAACCTACGTTTATAAGCAAATATGCATTAAAAGGAAACAGATTTGAAACAATGGAGCCTTTGACTTTTTTGAAGAAGTTGCTCCAACAAGAACAGATCAGTTGCAATATATATGAGATCAGCTTCTGATTTTAAAAAGAATAAAAATATGTTAACTCCAACTTAAAATACACAGTGACACACACATATTGAGCATCAAATACAATAAGGTTTAAATAGAGATGTGCATTAAAACAAAAAATATTCCGTTACTGACATATATGTAATATAACGAAACAAACAATATCATACCCAATCACAGCATGGTTCGTCGTTTGACTTGGCAGCTATTGACTGAAATATGTCCTTGATATGTGGCCTGAACACAATGTTATAATACTTAAATTATCATTCTATAAACATTGTTTACAGATCGGCATTTTCACTAGTTTTGTTCCCAGGTGTATTATTCAACAACGATATGACGCCATACCAAACCATACACATCCCCATCCCAGAGCCATCATCTTTCACACGTACCTCTTACTCTGGGACACCCACACCCCACTCCTGCAAAGTGATCGCCATCCCTGGACAGAATATTTGAAAACAACAGTAGGGACAGTAGATAATCACGGAAACACGGAAATCATGGAAGCCGTGATTTTCGTCAAATGCCGTGATTTTGCCAAAATGCCATGTTTTTTTGTCAAAATGCCGCAGTTTTACGTTTTCACGAGAATATTTTGTTTTAGTCAGCATACTTTGAAGTTTATTGTGTGAATTTAACACAAAAATATTTACCTTTCTTTTGCCTCTGCTACCAAAGTCTGTGTGGTTTGTTACCTACTGGTGGAATATGTGACCGTGACGTCATCGTAGTATGTATTTTACCTTGAATAGATATTTTTCTGGAGTTGGAAACCACGAATTTTAGCAAATTAGCAACTATATAAACTGCCGTGATTTTGCCGTGATTTTTGCAATTTTCACAAAAGTGTGCCGTGTTTTTTTGCCATTTTTTGCCGTGATTTTCTACTGTCCCTAAACAACAGCTACAATAACAACACCAGTAGTAGAGCAAGTTGTGGTGAAATATGTAGTTTAAATCATACCAAGCATCGGCAGATCCGCCCGGCATTAGAGAAGGTCCATAGCGAGCGCCGTCCTCACCTCCACTCACACCACTACCGACATATAACAGACCCTTCGCTTTCAGATCACGCTCTCGTCTCTGCAACCAACATTTTAACATTATCAATTACAGCCGTGCTATCGCAGGGAGGACCACATGTCGCCGCTGTAAACTTCGACAGATATCAAATTTTACAACAGCATCGTGCGGTTTCTCTGCCACACCATGGCTTTTCTGTATAGTCCTACATCAGCGGCCATTACACACAGTACGCTGATTTTCACGGCTGTGACGCAAGACACGGTGATAGCCAAAAATCTCACCACATGACTGGTAAAAGCCATGATGATCAATATTATCGACGATACCGATAATATTGGCCCATCTCTACCGTTGACCGTCACAACCACAGGTCAAAGTTCACAGCACTCACTATAAACATCTAACGCAGGCTGTGTGAACGCAGGTAACATGTATTGTATTTGTATTTGACGTCCCCTCCCCAAGGCACTCCTGCAAATTATCCACATATACTTTATATTTTAGAAACTACAATCATAGGCCTACATTTTGCTGCCGATAATATAGGTCTATCTTCTTTAAATGCACTGACTACATTGCTTGAGTAAGGCAGTAAATTAGTCTAATGACAAACCTTGCTGTAAAATGATTCTGAGTGACTTAACGTGATCAATCAAGGCAATGCCGGGAACGGAAGGTGCGAGATGAAAGCGAATCAAATACAGCATTCATTTACTTCCCATTAAATTGTTCAGACACTTCTGGCTGAAGGTTGTATCATTTAGCCACAATGCACAGCACCAGAGAGATGGATTGGTAGACAGACAGACAGACAGATGTTATCAAAGCCAATAATACAGAGTGCAGTATGATAGGCTAGTAATAATAAAAATAATAATAATAATAATAATGATAATAATAGTAATAATAACAATGACAATAATAATACCGTTGTGTCGGTGTATTCTGAGTTGCCGCCATCAATTATTATATCTCCTGGCTCGAGCAATGGAACCTGCAGACAAAGACATAGATATAAATAACTACCAGCATAGATAAGCTGAAACATGCAGAACGAACCTCACTGGATAGCTGCAGCAGGTCTTTAAGTAAGTAAGTAAGTAAGTAAGTAAGTAAGTGATTTATATATTGCCAAAGTCTCAGAAGAGAATCAGGGTGCATTGGGGATGAGTGCTAGGGGGCAGGGTAGGCTGACTGAAAGTAGTGGGTCTTTAAATGATGTCTAAATGAAGAGTGTTTGAGACTGCAGAATGTGAGGCGGTAAGGAATTCCATATTTTGGGAGCTGAGATAAGCCGAATGCCCCGCTTGTTGCCCAACTGACTGTGTCAAAAGTGACAGATGATGGCGACATGAGTGTGATGTGACGAATAGGAGGAAAAATTGTCTATGTAAGTCTTTTTGATCTTTGGTTGCATTGCAGTTTTAACAACCCCAAACCAGTTTGGCCACTGCTAGAGGGTCACCGAGATGTGTGTACAACAGAGAAAATACCAGCAGGTAGTTCCACTATTCACACAATGGCAGAACATCCGATAATTATGATAAAAAGACAATACTTGCCAGTTTGCCTATAAAATCATCAACAGCAGACCCAGCCTTCACAAGCAGCATGACACGACGAGGTTTCTTGAGCTTAGCTACCATTTCCTCCAGTGAATGTGCTCCAATCACTCGAGTCCCTTTAGCTTCATTCGCAAGAAACTCATCTACTTTCTGAACTGTCCGGTTGAAAGCACACACCTGAAATTATAACTCAGACATGTGACATGACAGTTATTCTTTTTTGCAACTTAGCGCGGACCAAAACAGTTAAAAATGAGTAAGTAATAATAAATGCACAACAGAAACCAGTTTTGTTTGCTGGGCCTATTCGTAGTTTACTTTTACACATGCAGAACAGAACCAGGGCTGGAAAAACCTTGCTTTTTAAGAAAAAGTTCTTAGGTTTTTAAGGTTTTAAAAAGTTTTTTAAAGGTTTTTGTCTACAAAGTAGACTGGACAGAAAAACTACGACCTAGGAAGAACATATTACCCATCAATCTCTCTGTCAATTGTTTTTTCTAAATTACAGCAAAACCCACAAATCATGATCAATATATGACATTAAATGTGATTTGTATAAAATCACACAAGAAAATAAAACACCTAAAAACTTAAAAGTTTGGATTTTGAGGTTTTTGTGTTTTTTTAAGAAAACCTAAAATGCTAGTTTTTCTCGAAGCAATAACTTTACAGCCTAGAACACAGAACAGGTGGTTCAGCAATTGTCAGACTGACAGGTAAGAGAGCCAGTGTCTAAATTCCTCACCCACACCTGTCTGCAGAAGAAACTAGTTGGGTACTCCGGAACTGGAAAATCAAGAAAATCAAGGATGGCTGCATGGTGTAGTGGTAACCACGTTAGTCTCAATCATCATAGTTGCTCTACACCGGGCAGAGTTACTGCTTGGACGGCTGACTGTCTGCTGACAGGTAAACCATCGCGGTATGTACCCAAACACCTAGGTCAACTCAGGCCTCCATCACTCCAGAGTAGGTAAATCGGGTATCAGATTTACCTACTCTGGAGTGATGGAGGCCTGTCTGGCTGGGGTTAGGGCACGTTCATTTGTGTCGGGTGGCAGTAACACTGTGTGATCCCATATGGTAAGTGATGCACCGTAGCTCTGAGATGACTTGTTCAGGAGAGCTATATCATTTAACTGTTTAACAAGAGAAGTCAGGAAAGTAATTAGTTACTTAGGAAAAGTGGCAACAGTGTTAACAGTCCATGTAAGTACTGGAAACTGACAAAAAAGTAACGAATGTCACCAAACTCTGATGAAAAACCTGCCGCGAATAATAATACTTACGACAAAGCCGTGGTCATTCATGTTCAGGATCAGATTCTGTCCCATTACTGCAAGCCCAATCAGGGCAATATCAGCCCTACATACAAACACACACACAGTTTTTCAGTTCTTCCCTGGTCAGAATCTGTTTCAATTTACTACAAGAAACTCAATTGGTACCAATTGTACTTACTTATTTACAGTTTCAAATGGAAGTCTGCTTTTGATACCAGTTGCTCCCTTTATTCTAAGTCTCCAATCATCCTTATTCTAAGCGTCATCATACTCAGTCCAAAACACTTAGTACCGATGTGGCAGCTTGAGCTGTAACCCACCCACTTACCTTAACCGCTGTGTCATGTGGTTCAGTTGTGAAGTAGAAGTTTTATGGGCTGGATGCCATGAATCCTAATTCCCATTGCCCAACCAACAGCCTCAGAGCAATAAAGAACGCACCACCTTTTATACAATCTCTGTTTCTCTGATATATAAAACTGATATGACAACTAAGTGCTAGCAGCATGACTCTACAATCATCTGGAAAAGACGTAAATGTTATTTTCTGTCCACACGGACAGACAGTTAGTCGCACCGTTTGCTATTTTCCATCCGTGGATTACGGTTATTAGATACACCAAAAGCATCACATTCTGATGATGAATAAAGGTCATCTAACACAACAGGACACAACAATTTAAGTATTTCTGCACATTCAAATTATCAGTTGCAATCGTTACTTGTAGTCGTTATTAAAGTTGTAATGCATTAATTATCTGGTCTGTGGTTCTGTCTGGTCATGTTTAATCAGTCCTGCATATCAGTTTAGTTAAGGCAGGTTAAGTGTAGGGATAAGGACGGAAAATAGCGTAATTCATAACTTAACGTAAAAGGACGGAAAATAAAACTAACTTGGAAAAAGAGGCTGATGAACACGGAGCATAAAAATAAGTACAAGTAAATAAGTACCTTCCTAGACGTATACTTTATTTTCTTACATCTTGAAAACGAAATGTGGGGATGTCATCACAATTCACAAGGACAGTAAACGGGGACCATCCACGTTTTCAGCAGCCGAAGACTGAAATTCGCCAAACTATTAAATAATGCAGCGACGTCTTATAGATTCGTTAAAAAAACGTTCAACTTACTTTTCGCTTGCCATTGTCAACAGTAATCGAATGATACAACAACTTTTAAAGCCAAATAAACGCGACTGTTGAAAAACTTCCACAAATAACCAGTGGGCGTGGCACCTGCTGACCTCGGGACTCACAGTCCGCAGAGCAGCCAGTGAACTTTATTGTGTGGATAAAATAAGTAAGTAAGTAAGTAAATCTATAGAGCGCGCAATTAAACTGTTGTTTGTATCTATTGAACCACATGCGTGATTTTAATAAAATTTTCAGGATATGTGGCCTGCCAATATCGCGAAATTTATAAAATATCGACACCGCGATACCGATACCGACTTTAAAAATTACCGAATACCGATACTGACCTAAAATACCGATGCCGACCCAGCTCTAGTTTGTTTATGGTTACAAAGGTGTATCTGAATCAAATCGCTAACATTTCTGAATCGAATCAGTGTCGAGTCGTAGAGTACTTGATTCGAATAACCTAAATAATGTAATGTTTGAATCAAATAGTCGTTCGTTAAAAATTTCTGCAGATATGATACACGTAAATATGTATTTACCCAAAGGATTATAAATATATGGAACAGCTTACCAGTGCATGTTGT
>Ga0056131_1000428_pt1 | contig 10435 bp, 6 predicted proteins | sample WorMetLIZISLAND1_2_FD_67480 | JGI IMG/M metagenome (GOLD analysis project Ga0056131, IMG submission 67480) | Marine gutless worms symbiont microbial communities from Max Planck institute for Marine Microbiology, Germany - Olavius clavatus LIZARD... ...
AAGAAGCACTTGAAAACGTTCTTACTGCAACGATCGTACTCACTAGCACTTTAGTGGTCCTCGAAGTGACTTCGGTCACTTAGGCCACTATAAAAATTTACTGATTGATTGATTGATTGAAACATGCGAAGTAGCGCAAAATTCCGAGACAATCTGAACTCACAGCAGTTCAATGTCATCCAAGATCAATGATTTTGATACCAATCGAAAGCGCATGTCCGACTTCCTGTTAGTTATTAATAGTAACCATGCTCATATCTTGCATCGTTTCTGAGACTTACTGGCTGAAAATTGCGTATATTTCCTACCCCTCTCTTATTGGTGCCCCCGCTCCATAATTTTTATTATGTTCCCTTTGGAATTTCGTGGTGAAGTTAACCAGGAGGAACCTAGAGTCATGGGGCTACTTTGCGGTGAAAGTTGCATGATGCTAACTTCAGCCGTTTTTGACTGATCTACCCGTGTGACAGACAGACAGATGGACGGACAGGCGACAGAATATAGCACGTTATAGCGTATATGCTGTCGCGCGCTAAAATGCTTGCTTCTTTTGACACCTTTCAGAAAAAAGTATGTGCAGCCCGGAAGTTGCTTTTTCGTCTTATGTTCTGACCGACGTGACCGTTGTTCAACTTTGGTATTATTTTTCTTCATATAATTTTACCTCGAGTGAATTTAGAGGCTCTCTTTGACTATGTCTGTCACTGTAGTGTATTGTAACTAAAATTAACAATTGCCACTCGTAATGCGAAGAACTGAAATAGAATTATTGCAGAAAGCGTCAGCTAATTCTTGTTAGGCCTAGTGCAACGAATGAAAATTATTTGCTCATTAGTTTTGATATTGTCCTGTTGCAGGTTTGTATAAAACATTTATGACACGAAATTGCCTTCTATATGCTGATGCCCGTTAAGATACTACTCACTCATTCTCGACCCATCAGTAAGATCTTCACAACCGATTGTTGGGTTGCAAACCCTACACTAGAAAACATTCGTATAGAGTTGTATATTTTATAGCTGATGATTTCTGCGGTTTTTACGGTTTGCGTTTTGACGGTCAATAAGTGAAGGTGTGTTTGGTGATTTATAGGTTGCTGTGTTACGAGTGGAGTTGCTCCATCTTGCCACAAACTTTGTACATATAACGCACTGAACGTCGCTAGTGATTCTGATTTCATGACCTGCAGCTTACACCTTAGACGCATTGCCGCTTGTGCCACCAGTGCGTATATGTTTTTCATGTACTGCTCATATTTACATTTTGGACATTTTTAATGGATGGATTACTGCTGTAAGTGCTGTTCCACTATTCTCGACATTTTTACAATAATACTGAGTCACTCGAAATCAAGCTGCTACCTGTAAAGTTCAAGCTCATGTAATGCACTACCGGCATCATAAGAATAATGGAGGTGTATTACATTGTCAGCAAAACGGAGAAAAAGGAGCGCAACTAGACTGCACCGCAAAGCCAGGCGTGATGGCCGCCCGGCGCCCGGGCGTTGGGTGGGTCGAAACTACGGTCCTATTTTTGTAATTTCTGTTTTTATTGTGCTGATCACGTCCTCATCAGTCTGTGTAGGTTTACTTGGTTGTATGGTTTGGCTGTAGACGGCGAAGACCGAACGCAGTGTTGTGCATCAAACGGCGTGACTGGTGAATGTCTGGGAATATGTTCTGGCAACATCATCAACTTCCCGACTGATATTCGGGACTGCAGGTCGCACATCGACACTTATTATTCATGCTACAACGTTTACCAGTCGTCAACGCCTGTAGCGCCTACAGTACCAGGTAATGTTTACCTCAAGATAGTCGTGTTTCTTTCTCAACTACCACTAAATAATGCGACTTGTGTGATTATTGGCTATGTTGAATTACGTGTTTCTGTTGTGCTGTTGTGTTGTTGAACTTCATACATATAGTGATCTTAAAGAGTAAGCCACCAAATTATTGTCATATATAGATTCATCATTCATCAGATGTTAACCGGTTTTCAAGACTCGTTTACTCGAAAACTCAGCAGTATTTACAGTATTGTATGGTAATGCTTAATGATCCCACCACCCCTCCAACGCGTCATACAGGTCGTGTGGTATAATTAACAGCTTTTGAATACGTTTTGCAACTCTTTTGAAGTATTGTGGGATCTCTTATGATCATTATATTGAAAGTAACTGCTGAGTGTGGCAGTGAAAGAATTTTGAAGATCTATCCTTATTTTATGAACTTATGAATGTTTGAAATTTGATTGTTTATTTTTTGTCGACCACCCCTCTAATACTTTTTGGATTGCTTCACGGATTAATGGACTGTTTACGTTTGTGCTCACAAGAGTTTTAGTTTTGTCCCGTTATTGCTCGTCAGTTTTCTAAACCTGTCTTAACAAATTCCTAGAGTTATTATTGTCTTTTTCAGATTCTTATTTCGCTTTGGTTGTACTCTAGTTCTTTTCTTTATTCACGTCAGCTTCGTTGTGTGTGCTGGCTAGTTACATTGACATACACGTATTTATCATTTTTGAGCACACGTGTATTCGTCGTGACATATCCTAGGCTATCGTGTCGTATAGCACTAGTGTGATACTGTGAACGTAAGCGTTCGACAATACCGCAGTTGTGACTATCGTGTTGTAGCATCGACGGAACGTCAGTGTCCTCCAATCTACGGTTGCATTCCATACACATGTCGGTATGGACTCGCAAAAGATGCTAACGGCTGTACGATCTGTACTTGCCATGAGCCGTGTCAGGTAAGTTGAGTATGTCAAAACGTTTCTGCATGGTGAGGTGATATCTTTGCCTGTCTGGCGAAGTCTGAACTCCGCAAACTGTATCTTGTCCAGAGATGGGAGTCGAACAGTATAGTGCATGCCACACGCCAGCCAGCCGTTATAGGCCTATACGAAATAACAAGGCATAGATTATTATTATTCTTATTACAAAAGAATGTTTAAAGTGATCTGAAAACAGCAAAGCTGTTACAAGGACACTCTTGGCATTAACATATAAGCTTGTATAACTTGATGGGTAAAATTTGGTATGAATCAATAGTTATTGTCATAATCAGTAGTAATAACTACGAAGTGATTGTATATTGAGTTGACCTTACTTGATGATGAATACGCAAAAGAAGTGCCGGCTTTCAGAAGTCACACACTGCTGTTTAGTCATTGTGCACTGCTAATGGATAGACTGGTATGGTTCGTACAGTATTAGTTTACCTGTTATTGTAATGGAAACCTAAAATAAATGTCATAACTGAAATAGCACTGGTCCTTTTTTGATTCCTGCTAAGAGTTACATGACTCACTGTTCACGGAATGGCGTCCAGCCAAAATTTGCTTCCGCGTTTGATAGAAAGTATTGCTTTACAGTAGCCGTGTATGCGTCCTTGATAGGAGAATTCGCGACTTCAAAGAGGTCTTTTTGTAATTTGATGTGTACAGAATGTCGACTGTGATGAAGGCAGCGAGTGTACGATAACGTCCAAGACAGTTTGTGAAGGTGATATGTGTCACCTGGAGTACGAAGGACAGTGTACAGGTAGGATATTCACTCTCAGTGTGTGGTTAATCAATACAACTCTACTACAGTGTGCCAGCATTAATTTGACAAATGGAGCCCTGTGCTCATTTTATGTCCAATTTCTGCAATATCAAGCCTTTTTCTGATTTGATTGCTGTTTTGTTGTATTATATCATCATCATGATGTTGTCATCTTCTTAATTAGAAGGGTTGACGTGTTATGGCCCTCCAAGCAACACGATCCTCAGCACTTCGTTTAACTTCACCATAGTCTTTTAGCATTGGCATTGCCCGATGTCGTCAAACCACATTCTCTTTGGTCTACCTTTGCTTTTTGCCCAGAAATTTTCCTTCCAGTATTACGAATGCATTTCTACCACCACTTCGTCTTAATACGTTTCCAGTATAAGCGAGTTTCTGTCGTGCTATTTCTTTGTAGAATGTTGGTTCTTTATCTGTGATTCTTTTGAAAACATCTGTATTTGAATCTTTGTCTTTCCAACTGATTTTCAGCATCCTGCGATAACACCAATATTCAAAAGCATGTATTCTTTTCATTAAGCTTTTAGGGCCTATTTCCATTACCGCTGTGCGTTACGTTGCGTTGCGTGGCGAGCGACAGTCACTAGCTATCGCTAACTATCGGTCACCACGCGACGCCACGCAACGCAACGCTCAGCGGTAATGGAAATAGGCCCTTATTCGTTGTCCAACTTTCACAGCCACATTTCAATACTGAGATTATGTAGCAATTTAAAAGTCTTTTCCTTATTGTGATATTCACATCTCCTTTCAGTGATTCTTTTTGTTTCCAAAATATCTGCAGTGCTGAATAATTAGTGTGCTGTTGTTCTTTTTCCAGTTCGCTGTGCGCCGTTGAACTGCACTGATTCAAGTGAGGTTTGCCGTTATGGTCATGTCAAGAACTCGTCATCAGGATGTGACATGTGCCCGTGTCTGGAACCTTGCATGGTAAATCTATAGTTGCCTTCTCTACACAGTCACCGTAGATGCTAACAGACACCGGCAGACAGATGACAGCATAGTTTCGTCGTTGTATCTATAAACAGTACATACGAAGTGGCCGACAAATATTTCATATGTTTCAGTAAATTATTTTGATCAACAAGTACGATTGTACTAAGATTAGGAACTGAGCAGCAATGCTAATCCGCGCACGACAGACACTTCGTTTTCATTCACAGCACTTTCCTGCGTGAAATGATGTTATGTCAGCCGTCTTGAATTTATGACGTTAAATCGAAAATCTGACTGCATCAATTGATGCGTATTACTTTTAGAAGCATCTTGCCAAATTTCATCTCGATTCCGTTTGAAACGACGGAGTCTTAGGCTTTTTTGAAGAGGTCGCCCAACAACAAGAAGAACGAAAAGATGCGTAGCGATATATCAGTTTCTGATCTATAAATAACGGCTTCAGAAATTTTGACAAAATTGCTTAACAGTGGGTATGCTCCCTTATAAATTACAATTAAATAATTGCAAGCGTCTGATAAAAGTTCTATAATGAACAAGCAAATAGGGGTTAAGATTTTCAAATATCTGTTCTTTCTGACCCTAGTCCCAAGTCACGTGGCATGGCTCATGCTCAATTGCACCTGTTATTACCATAACGCTCGTACCGACGCCGTCATAACGCAAGCACAGATACATTCAAGTCTGTGGTGCGGTTGAACGCGTCTCATATAATACGCGGCAGGCTTAAAGTAGGAATATCAAAGAGCACATAATAGATGGCCATACCGACTTGACACATTGTCATAATCTTTGTAGGCATGTAGTGGTGTGATAACGTTTTTACAGTAAAGCAATTTTAGTGACATTACATCAGAAACAGAAATACGGCTTTTTATTGGTTAATACAAGAAAATCATTAAAATATATCAAATCGTAATAATATTAGCAAATAAACTGACGATGACTGAACCTCATTGCACGTATGATTGATAAATAAAGGAAAGTCTTCTTGTGAGAATTTATCAGGGGTTGTGTGAATCTGTGTGAATAGAACGTCACATGCCGACAAGGCTCCGTCTGTCAGGTGGTCAGACGAACGTCATGTCAACATGGATCATGTTTATCTGAATATTCTCCATCATGTGTTGGTAAGTTCACGTCGCTTGTTTATGTTGGTCCAGTTTCACATACAGTTTGATATTGTAATTTGCGTGAATGGTAAATATCATCGATGGCATGGCGGTCGCACCACTACGCGTATGTTTATACGTACGTTTACTCGTCACAAAGACAGTGTGAAGACAGGCACAGAAGAATAAAAGCCAGATGAAAACGTATCATACCACACAAAAAATAAAGCTGAGTAATATAGCAGTTCCTCGAATCAATATAACACTGCTTTATCTACCGCACGTGGTCGAAACTGAAAGTTAACTGACAAAGATGCTGAAACTAAAAACCGATTACTGGAAGTCCGTCAGGTCAGTGCGGTAGATACAAAAACCTGAGGTGGAAAGAGCCTTGAAGGGAAGAGTGAACGAGCAATATTGCTATAGTGATATAGATGACAATGGAAAAATGTCTGGAAAACGAGGTGGAGGTGACTTATCAAAAGAAATGTTACAGTAACTTGATCATAATAACGCACCAAAAACAGCCATCTGCGTGATCAATCGCTACCTGAGCAGTAGGCCTACCTTAAAATTAGATTGATCCTGCATAACGTGTACATGAACTAGTTCTTACACTCGTTTGTTGTTAATGTTCGGGAAGTTTTAGATATTATAGTGTTACTGATGTTGAACTTTTTATATACTTACTGGTGATTGATTGAAACATAACGATACTCTACATGTCTGTATTTGTGCCTGGTGCACAGTTGAATGTCCGATATTTGCCTGTAAAATGGACGAGGAATGTCGCTATGGCTTCGAAAGGAATGCCGATGGATGTGAGATCTGTGAATGTCATGATCCATGTCAGGTAACTAGCTAACGTTGCCTGCAGTAGTATAGGTATAATCCTGTGTCATGTGCCTATGTCATGTGTTACATCTGCAATCTACATATGGATAGTGTAAACTGATGGTGGTCAAAGTGGACGTGGAAGCGTCGTTGGCGGCCTCAGGAAAGTGTCTACAATCATTTTGTGGCGTTTAGTTTCACAAATTCTTGGCAGAACTGAGCTGGACTCTCTTAAAGAGTCACAAAAGTTTTATTTATGACTCGATGAGCGGCATTGTAATAATAATGGTCATTGTATACAGTAATATATGTTCATATACGTATAACTTTGCCGTTTCAGACTTCACTCAGTTTGCCTTAAATGTTATCAAAGCCAAACATTGTCCAGTGCACGCTGAAATTTTCTCACATTTAGTCTTTTTCTGTCAGATGCATTAATTATCTACACTTGTTGATGGATTTCAAGACAACGTGTGGTCGAATGACGAATTTACTCTTGTAAACGCCTGCTGACTGACGGTACAAGACTCGTAGACCGTCAGTCAGAACAATTATTGGTCATTCTGCTGTAAGATTAGGCCCTGTGTACAACGCAGTGTGACGTATGAACTGATAAACTATTCGGTTGTGTTTCTAGGGTGTAACGTGTCCAGACGGTACAGTGTGTCAGCCGTCAAATGTGCCAATAATGATCTCAGAAAATGGAGCTATTCGGCGAGTGTATACAACAACTTGTACTCGTAAGTACCTACCGAGAGTACAAAACAAATTTTCAGTTGGTTAGATTTAAAGAAACCTAACAACCTTTATATAGATATATGATGCTAAGTGTTAATTAGTAGCACGTGATTACTGAGCACCTTCTCATCACGTAGGCCTGTGTATTTCTGTTATTAGTTAAACTTATATAAATTATTTTATTTTTTAATGTGTCTACCATTGATGGTGAATATGTGTCTCATAAACTCAAATGAATCAGTGTTAGCTAGTCAGTAGCTACTGAAACGTTTCCTCTTGATCGCCGTCTCAGGCTGTCATGTCATGGGATGCATTATCCATTCCGTAATGGATTTAGCGCGCTCTGCATAATTATGTGCTGTCGCGCGCTAAAAATAATCAGTCAAAGCTGTGGTCTGTGATCTGTAATCTGCTCAAGTAACAACTACAGCAGGAAAAACCGAAAGAGTAGGCCTAACAATATAGTGTGCAGCTAATGAAGAAGCGTAAGGATCAGTTGTAGCTACATTTATGTTGCACATTCAGGTATATTGAACAAACCTTCACTTCAAGTGATTATTATTACCAAGAGGACATTAATTTATAAACGCGTCGAAAGAGTGCATCAATTTGGTGATTTTCGGTCAACTGATTTGTTGTCAATCCGATCAATATGTCTTTCAAGTTTCAAAGCAAATCAAATAGGATGAGATATAAATTAAGAGCAATATATTAATAACTGAATGGGGGCTAGAATTGTATTTGACACTGTTTCTGTAGATGTTTCAGAATTATCGACGCCGTCAACGTCGACAGTGAGCAGAACTCGTGATGAACAGTTCAGAAGTATGCTTGTTCGTTTGTTTGCTGTGTCTGGTCTCAGCTAACTGATTATTTGAACGACTATGCATAGGCGTAGCCGGGGAGGGGCACTAGGGGGCAATAGCCACCCTCCCAAGAATCTAAAATTGCCAGAGCACCATAAACCGAATCGAATCGAGAAACGGGAACCAAGCGACATTTGCAGGCGCGTTTTCTGGGCTCTTAGCGAGTCCGAAATGCGTTTGAGGTCACGGCTTTGTCCTACACCTTGCTGGGAGAGCTTACAGTGCTCCCTCAGACCCATAGCTGGTTAGCTGGTCCCCGACAACCCCTGCCCGCTCTTGGCTTTCGGCCTCGAATTTTGGCCCCAGGACGCCAGGAGTGCCCCCTCCAAGACAAATTCCTGGCTACGCCCATGCGATTATGTAGATAATAATGCTTGAACGTGAAAATGCTACATGAAGAAACAATAATGAAATTGATACAATGAGCAGTCTAAAACAGCAAAATATATGAGAACATCGAACACAGGTGGACTGTATTATTTTCTGGCCTTACTTTTTTGTGAATTTTATGACAAGATATTTTCGTAGTTGGTTTATTGTGACCCAACGTCTTCAAACTGTCAAAAGAAAGACGCCTTCTTTAGCACATTATACACCTATTGCTGTATACGCTATTTCTTGTCAGTGCAATGAAATAAATCGATTTTTTGGTCCATTACTATTAAGTTTTTAACATTGTCTTGTAGCAGGTTTGTATAAAATTTGATGACACAAAATGGCCTTTCATATGCTGATGTTCCGTTACGAAACTGCTCACTCACTCTCCACCCATCAGCAAGATCTTCGCGAATCGCGACAGATGTTTGCGTTAAGAACCATGCGTTAAAAAGCATTGGTAAAGAGGTACATAAGCTGAATATTTTACAGCTGATGATTTCTGTAGTTTTTACTGTCTGCATTTGACAGTGGATATATGAGGGTGTGTTTGGTGATTTATAGGTTGCTGTGTTGCGAATGGAGTTGCTCCATCTTGCCACAAACTTTGTACATATAACGCACTGGACATCGCCAGTGATTCTGATTTGGTGACCTGCAGCTTACACCTTAGACGCATTGCCGCTTGTGCGACCAGTACGTATATGTTTTTCATGTACTGCTCATATTTACACTTTGGACCTTTTTAATGGATTACTGTTGCTCAAGTGTTTTCGACATATTTTACAGTAATACCGCATTGTAAATTACGCTGCTACCTGTAAAGTTGAAGCTTGTGTACTAGAACAAAACACCTTGAATCTCGTTGAAAGTCATTCAAGGTCATACATTTGGCACCAACTAAGAGATTGTGCGTGACTTTGTGCGATTAACAATTTTTTGGTGTGGCCTACTTTGTTGAGTTTCAGAGATATTGAAGATATTGAGGGTTTGTATGCCGAAAGCCATTTTTCTGTAGCCCACGTCTATTCGGCTGAACTTTCATGGTGTTTTCTTTGGAGTAGACTCATGGCATTGGTGTCTGGAACAGCGACGGCTGATCAGCCGTGAAATTATTTTCGAAGTATTTCAACCTATCTGATAATAATTGTAATTCATCATCACAGAGAGACAGACAGAGACAGACAAAACCCGCAGTATCTCTGAAACACTGCGAAATAGGGCTAAGGTTATTGTTAACTGCCTATATAAAGTCTCGCATGATCTTTGGGTTGGTCACGAAATGTATGACCTTGAGTGACCTCTGCACGAGACTCAAGGCTGTGTGTGCCAATACATATCTATTCATTGTATTTTTCCATGTTTAGCGTACGCCAGCTCTTCATTATCGACTACATTCATTTTAATACTTCCTAACTATGTAATCAAAATTCTAACTTAGCAAAATAAATACTTATAAGTTAACTGTTACCGCACACACAAAGTAGTAGACAATAAACAATTGCGTTTATAGAAGATGATACGTAGCGAAATTTGCAACGGCATTGTGCAGTTCATCAGTTCTTGACTGTTGTTCAGTTGCCAATGCGGCGATGGGCATAGCCCGTTACTGCCGGAGTGACATGGACCTAGGCCTATTGAAGGTGGCTTTGTAAGCCCTGGTGTAAAGAATCTGTGAAGGCTTCTGCTTTAGTGAAAGCAGAAGATTGTTCGAATCAACTGCTGTACGTGGAAAAAATGAGTTTTTGTACACGGCTCAGGTGCAGCAGTGGAGGGGATAAAACAAGTTTCATCTGAAAAACGGGTGTGACGAGGGACGCTCGAGGTGGTGGTTGAGTGAGATTCCAGACAGACCTTGATAAGCCTTGTGCGATAGCATGGATTTCTTGTTCGTTTTGTGCTTTTCACCTGTATATGGTTGTATGGTTTGGTTGTAGACGGCGAAGACCGAACGCAGTGTTGTGCATCAAACGGCGTGACTGGTG
>Ga0056131_1000430_pt1 | contig 10412 bp, 8 predicted proteins | sample WorMetLIZISLAND1_2_FD_67480 | JGI IMG/M metagenome (GOLD analysis project Ga0056131, IMG submission 67480) | Marine gutless worms symbiont microbial communities from Max Planck institute for Marine Microbiology, Germany - Olavius clavatus LIZARD... ...
TTTATATGACGGTCCATGGTCCATGGACCGTCATATAAATGAATGAATAAATGCTGGTCCCGAATCCAGGACATAATCTCCCCGGACAAAATCCCTCTCAGCTCTCTGAAGCGTCGTTGTCACATAAAACAATGTCATCTCAGCTGCTGTCGTCGATCTACCGATGCCTCAAAAATTGTCTTTTTCAAAAATCGTATCGAGGCCTCATCAACTGACTTCAGTCAATCTGTCTAATCTGCACCCTGCAGCTTTTCTAAAAATTTACGAGTGATCGAGTGACCGCGCATGCATCCACTGACCGCAGAATTCACAAATAGTATCCGCATATTCACGCCGCTTGAGTCGAAAATCTGTATTCACCGTACTATAGACAAAGAAAACGAAACAACGGAAAACAAGCAAAAAGTATGAGCAATTTATAAAAAAAATCACAGTCGTAGTATGAAAGTGCAATACTCTATGGAAGCAAGTCTGCATTGCACATGGTAAGTACTGTCCGCTCCAAAACCTGCATGTATACTTGTTTGCTGCCATTATTTGGTGAAATAAAGCAGTTCATATAATAACGGAGCTACAGAAGCAGTTCACCATCAGTGATAGAACCATAATTTGATTGCTGTAGGAATCTCTCCAAATGCTCAAATGAAAAGTTGGAGAGACATTCATGACTTTATGGCAGCTGAAAGACAATAGAAGTGTGCATGGGTATACGTCAGACGCAGAGCTAGCTTGAGTGACGTTTCATCAGCCGTTAAAGCTTCATCAATCCTCGTCTACGCCCAGCAGATGGCTCTCGCGTCGCCTGAAGATGCTGCTGCTGGACACGGCGTCCAAGACTAACGCGACGATCATTGCGAGAAATTGATCGATCCACGCCTCGCGATTTAATTTCACGGTCGCCCAGTTGTCGTCCGTCCGCCCGTCCGTCGCCACCCCGCCCGTCCAGTCCACTCCACTCCAGCACAGTACGTCCGTCAACCAGCGCTCTCGACGTCCACCGGGCTGTTGGGAGACTTCCGTGATCGAGGACCGGTCGAAGTCTCTCGGCCCGGGCACGGGCAGCCGACCTCGACCCTCCGGCCGTGCCGTGCTATCCCGATCCGCCTTCGACCATACATCGCCGGCGCTCGACGCTCGACGGACGGACGGATTCTATTAACACGGCGGACAGGTTGACGAGTCGCAGCACAAAGAACCGAACGCAATTAACGGCCACGGGGACGACGCCTCGCGGCTGCTAATCTTGGGCGAAAATTTAATGCTGCCCGGGCCGGCGGCTGTGGTCGGACAGCCGAATGCAGATGACCGAACGCATGTGCGTTCATCACCCACCCGACGGAGCCCAGACAATCGTGATGCTGTCGCGATGCAGATGAGCCGAGGAAGGCAGCCACATCGTTCTGGTCTCGACAATGAGCATTCAGTAAACGCCGCAGCCGCCGAGGTCAATGAAACAGGTCAACGCGTATCTGAGTGCCTACTTGCTCCCGTATATCGTACATCAGATGCGGTATCTGCAGCTTAGGTAAGTCTGTGTCCCGGCCAGTGCAAACTTCACTGCTGATGTTAACTAGGCCTACCCAGCAGCAAACGGCAATCTGGTACATATAATTTGTCTAGCGCTCATTATTGCGTTTAGAGTTCTCGCAAAACCTGTTTGCGACAAATCATCAACACATGCATAGTAGGCTAGTTCTTCGACAGACATCAACAGTGGCTCTGGATTTTCGATCAGTTCCTTATTATACAATGTATCGGAACAAATTCACGCATTTTCGACTTACATATATATCAACTAAGGACTATGTTCCGTTCCGTTTATTCCAATCCACGCACAACTGTACTTATTTAAAAAGTCGTTTTTCACTAAAAACTTAATACGATCACCTGAAACTCATGTATATTGGAAAGACATGTAACAACAACAAAAATAATAATAATAATAAATTAATAATATATTAACAATATCGAGGAAATGCTCACGCTGCAGAGCCACTGAGATAGTCATTAGTCACCCACTTCATTTCATCAATAGCGCGAACAGCGCGAAGCGACCGCCGACCCCCAGACCAAGCAACCCATTTTGACCATGAGTCTGCTGCGGGCTGCAGTCGTCGACTCGACACCAACCATCGACATTTACTTAGCCAGAAAGTTGACCACGGTACTAAATGACCACTATGTGGTTAATCGCGCCATGACTACCGACACAGTATTTTAGCACAGGAGAGAATCATAATCGGACGTTAAGTCTTTCTGCAACTGGAACTGCGAAGACGCGAAGCGGAACAATTATCCGTAGAACAAAGCTGCAACGTGATCTAACGCCTCGACATCGTTATGTTCGCTTCCAGGCCGCTAAACGCCCGGCAAATCCATGCCATCAACGTGATGAATGCCGAGTGTCGACGCGCACGACTCGACGCTGTGGATTATCGCGAGGCGTGAGTATTCGCACGGGCGACGCGGTCCTGTGACCACCGCCGACGTCTTGCCGTCGTCGTCGCTGTGAAACAGAATGGTCTCCGGGGCCGGCGCCGAATGAGATGATATGGTACTTTGCTTCGATATTAGAAATAAAGAAAACAAATAAACTTTACAGCATTTGAATAACGGCCGTGCACCCATCGTCACTATCTCGATTCCTCAATTTATTGAAAATTCATCAAGAAACACAGAAGTTGTAGTCCGAAATAAAGTGGCACAATTTTTACGGCTCACGGTGTATATACGAATGAAACTTGTCAAGCAAGCAGAGAGAAGCCCGAATTGTAAATTCTATGATGATAACAGTTTATATAGAGCGTTTGCAGATAGGCGTGGTTAGCTGATGAGTTTATTACGATGTAGTACCTGGCTTAAGTTAAGCCGGCACTACACCGAGATAAACAACATTATACATGCCGTGAAAACACTCCATTCTGCAACACATTACGGTCAAATTAACTAAGTCAGACGCTCAGAATTACCACCAACTTACGACAGTCGCACTGGATTGACAACAACACCGGACTTAAACTTCTGATTTGCTCCCTGATTCATTGTGGTCATAGCAATAATTTTGTTGTTTATTCCGCACTGAAAATACAGATAATGGTGATGACGATGAAGCGATATCACTGTGGTATTTCTTTTTCTTCTGCGCCTCATCCGTCTTCACTTGCTGCACACTTGCTGATCTTTTGCAATAGTTCCTGTTGCTCAGATGCCCCGCTGCTCGTTGTCCGTCACTTCCTCTCCGCTTAAAATCCTCTTTGATGTTGTCCGTCCATTTATATTCTGTTTTCGCCGCTGAATGAAGAACACCATATGTCCTTACAAGACCGCTACGTCGCCGTATCGTAGTTCCTCTGCAGTCCGGCACCTAATAAGGTTCCAGTCAGCTTGACGCCGAGTCTCGTGATGTATCGCCTCTCTGACCCGGTCCAACGTCCTCGTTGTCAGCTACGGCGACGGCGGCGCGTGACAAAAGACGCATTCCGTTCGACGGCTAGCGCGCGTTATGGACGCTCACGATGACTAATGGTCACTCATTTGAGCCGCGTGGCGAACGCAGATTTGTATTCGAATGCAAACGGCAGCAACGAAATCCGACAGCGACGCCTGTGACGCATAATAAGCGGCATAATCGCACTTCCACCTGCATTAACGCTCGTCTTGTGTTATATACGAAACACTAACCGAAATATATATAATACTATTGACTTACTTGATAACGGGTCGACATTCGTCAGATAGGTCGCACAGACTTCATCAGGACTTCTCTGTCCGTGCTCTGGTCGGCATCATATAAATTAAAAGGCATTTCTCCTACTTTGATCGTGTTTATTCACCTTTTCTTCTGCCTACCCTGCCTCCCTCGTCCATGCCCATACGATTCCACGTCTATGTATCTTTGTGTATTCAATCTGGCAACGTGACGAAAATAGTTTAGCCGTCTCTGCCAGTTTGTTTGTTTACATCTTTGTACCAGATCAATCAATTTTGGTTCTCTGTATTTCGGATTCTTGGTCTTCTTGTTCCAGTTTCAATTTCCCGTATACACGCCATTAAAAACTTTCAACCTGTTCCGTGGATGCTGCTTTAACAACCCAAGCTTTAAAACCCAAGTTTCGGAGTTGCACAATGAAGTATTGAGGACCAGGGCTTTAAAAACTTCTATCTTCAAAGCTTTGCTCAAATCCTTTGCCGGTCACACTTTGCTCAACATCTGACAATTCTCCCTTTTAGGTTACGTCCGCTTCTATTCTTTTCACTGAATTCACAACACCACCAAAATGTACAAATTCGTCTGTCTGCTTTAAATATTGGTCTTCTAGCTCAATCTTTGAACTTCTCTTTCCATATCCCGGCAACCGCATTTCACTTTTTGTCACATTTATTTAAAACTACTACACAATGTACAGTGTTACAGACAGACAGACAGATGGACGAGTATGATGCCAATAGCCGATCACAGTGAGTGCAGTACGATCGGGTAATAATAATAATAATAATAATAATAATAATAATAATAACTATCATATTTTGTCTATCTACTACTATTACCTTCAAACTCGCTAGTCGATGACAAGCTTCTGGCATAGCCGGTAGCGAAAAGAACTGAAATTTGACGACTCTCGAAAAGAATTAGACGGATATCGTGAGGAGTGTCGTGAAGGGTCTTCGCTGAAGTAATTGGCAATTTGTGACATGCGAGATGCTCGGATTCAGCGTCTGGCGAGCCGTAGATCGATGCTGAAAATTCTCGTTATACTACGGCTAATTGCACGTCTCAAGGAGAAGTGATGGCCATTGGCCAGCCAGCTAGCAGCGTTCTTCTTTAACGAAAGGTCGGGTTTCCGAGCACCCTACAGCGGGGCATTTTGCCGTGCATCGGCGTTAATGGTGCTAAGAAACGCCGGCCACAATGACAATCATCTGCCTGCATCGTTTAACTTGTTTAACTTGTAAGACTAAATGCACATCTGTGTAGTGTGTCCCAATTAAAATTGGCCCCAGCAGCGTTTCGTAATTATTTCCAAAACCACGAAAAATATTCATCAAAAGGTTTTCACACAAGTACCGTCAACACGCTGTCTTGTTATATATCAATTGCTGAAAGAATATGTGAATAAAAACTAGAGTTGTCGTTGACTAAATCTGTTTCGAAAAAATTGATAAAATCGGTTCTGATTAGTAGTAGACATCGCACAACTTGATCATGTCGTCATTGTTCAGTTCATGTGGCGTCGAGCGGTATTGGTATCTCAACATGCATTAAGGACGGCGTTACACACTGTAAACATTGATTTTGAGTTAAACTAGCATTAATAACTTTTATATCTACTTTTACTACTGCTGTAGACAACTCAACAATATGCACCAACAGATTTCTGGCTTTTTGTGGAATTTTGACCCTTTTTGGTGTTGTTGTGTAACGGCTGGCAGAGCGTTTCATTTTGCAAGGTAAAGTAGCAACATTAATTAGTTAAGGTGGACTTTCGTTCCACTATGAGTTTCTGCTGCTTCGTTGATGTTGCTTGGCAAAAATTCCGACAATGCGTTTTAATTTTCTAAAGTTATTAGACAGTATATTGTTATATCTTTTCCGGCGACGGTACTTGATAACGTCGTTTCTAATGACGTCACGATTACGTCATCACTACGTAGTGGTGCGATAATATTAGGAACAAATTTTCTATGTTCTTAGTAAAATAAGTCCTCAGGATAATTCACGCTAAAAATTACGAAGCTGTATCTGCATTTGTTAATATTATGCAGAAAGAAAACCGTGGCCTCTTTTTTCCGGACACGGTGTATAGATACAATAAACGGTCAGATAAAAATCAAACACGTCAGCAAAAAAACATAACTAAAATGTTTCTCCTTTCAAATACGTGTTTAACTAAAATTGTAATACGTATCTGTGATAAATCTGTGATGTCAACAAGGTAATACTCGCAAGCAGTCGAGTCAGACTTCAGAAAACTGATTACGTACCTGCTGGGTTGGAAGTGAGCAGTAACAGCATCGTTAGTGGCATCAGTGACTTCGTAAATGACGCCATTTCCGCTGTACGTCAACTGCCTGGTCACGTGACGTCGTGAGTTCAGTTACGCCATCAGAGGAGCTAAGCTGAGCACACAACACAAGCATGAAGGCATTAGAACGATGTCAGACAAGGCAGAAATGGCAAGATTATGCTTATATGAGGCAGACATGGAAACGGATGACGATTTTTGACCCGTGACCCGACCCGGCTCGACTTGGTAGTTGAGAGTTTTAAAACAATACCTGGACGACGGCTTGACAGCAGTATCAGTTAGTTACCTGTTAGAATTCCTAAAACATTAAATAACGTCAAATCCAGAAACGTCGTGACGTCAAAAGGACAATCCGCACGTAAGTACAGTGTAAGTCGGAGCTAAATATTAATTTAGGGACGCTAACTAAGCAAGTAAACCAGCACTACTGTGAGGGGAATCGAACCGTAACCGAAACCGCGAACCGAAACCGCGAATATTAGTTTGCTGAGATGGTGTTACTCTATAAAAACAACGCCACGATAAAAGTGCGGGTTAAAATTTAAAACCGGGTCAAACGCCGGGTCTGACACACTAACTCGTGACCTGGCCAAAATCGCTGACCCGGTGACCCGGTTACCCGTGACCCGCTTCCGTCTCTGATATAATGGTAGCAACTTAAGGAAATATTAACAATAACATTAAGGTAAGAAGAAGTAACTATAAATTAAGAATAAACCTAATTAATACGTAGGTAAATTACGCAAATTACCGTTACGTAGGTTTATTCTACTTAATTCTTAACTATAGCCATACCAGTGTAGTGAGTGTAAATTAATATGTATAAAATTTCTGTAGATTAAAGAAGATAAGACAGAAGAAATCACGTTGTTTTAATAAACATAGTACAGTGAATTTTCCAACGATTTAAGTTTCAACATAAATTTAGGCCTACTCTTACGTTGTTATTGCAGGCGCTACGGAAAGCTTCATTAACCAGTGAAATGAACCTCGATGTATTCTCAAGCTAACACTTCCAAATGCATGCTGGGGTTATCTTTAGATTTCGGAACACTCACAAAAAATTATTTAACTTAGCCTACGGTCGTCATGTCGTAGTAGGCTTCTCCGTCTATGGCCCTACTGTTTGGAATGCTTTACCTGATTACCTTAGAAATCCCATCCTTTCCATTGATGTCTTTAAAAACTTTTTTCATTTGCTCAGTATTAACACGGCACTACAGCGCATTAGAAACATTGTGCCTCTGCGCTATATAAACTCATGGATTGATTTGATTTGATTTGATCTGAAGAGTTAGAGGTGAACGTTTTTTTCGTTTCACAACTTAGTAAGTGCACTATTTAATGCCGACAGCACTGCTGTGCAAGCAAACATAAAACGTAAACGAAACGATACGATACTCACGATTTTTAGAGGTGGGTCGGAGATCGGAATGAGGCGGTCAAATGAGTACACGTCGTAGTAACGACGACGGTAGTCTACTAATCGATACTCGGCCGGATATTCACCAGTTTCACGACGTCGTCATTTCGGAAATTACGATCGTCGTGGAGCGCGCCTGCCCAGCTGCGTGCGCTGGCATCGACTGCAACTGCTGGCGCTGTATTCGCTGCAGTAGCCGCCGTATATTGTCGCTGCTGGTGCGCGAGCGCCGCGCTGCCGGCCTGATTCGGCCCGTCCTTGCTCGGTCCGACAAAGGCCAACACGGTCGAGTAGCCACGAGCACAACGCGTTTTCAATAGACGAAGGAAATACGCCAAGACCGGGCGTCGGAACTGAGATGTACTGGTTGTCGCTGTGCAGAGACGGCCTCGGTTGTCTTATTACAACGACCGACGACCGGATGTACGCGCAGACGCAACGTAATCGATGTTTTCTTCACTGATTAATTAATTAGCTTACCGGCAAGCAGTGCAAATGTGTGTATTCAGTTGTATTCAGTGGTGTTGCCATAAGAACTTTTCAGGGAAAGCAAATAGGGTTGTTATCGAAACAAATCGTACATGTCGAGGGATGAAAAGTAGATGAAATGTGCTCTGCAATCGCTAAATACTTCCACCAGCTGATTACGTAGATGGGAAAAATTGTCAATTCATTCAGTGTGAAACAATTTTAGGACAACTCAGCCTTCTGTCCTCCGGGGTCGGCAAATCGAGTGCAATGACAGCTGCATCTGATTAGCAGATCGGTGAAATCAATCGAGTTGGCTTACTAAATATTTTGTAAAGATTTCTTCATTATTATTAGAGATAGTTATTTTTTAATTTTCCGTTACTATTACAGTTACAGTTACATTTAACGTCATTATCACTATTCTGTCCCTTTCCCCTGTCTCTGTATAAGACACGGACTCACACACAGAATCAGATTTGGGTGTAGTTGTTAGTGACACTACGGCTGTCGTGCTTTCGACTACGCCGGCCCGACAGTCTGGAACTCGCTGCCTGATGAACTTAGAAATTCTGACAGTTTTGATAGTTTTAAACGGTTCATGAAAACAATTCTCTTTAGCCGCTACTAGTGTGTCCAGCGCATCAGAGGTTATTTTTATAATGAGATGCGCTATATAAATCTACGTTTTACTTACTTACTTACTTACTTACTTACTTACTTAGTCCCCAAATCTGATTCTGTATGTGAGTCCGTGTCGTTCATAGGAAATCCCATTACAACAGTTACCCCAGTTAATCGACACTGTGCCCGGTTAGTACTTGGATGGGTGACCGTCTGCTTGGGGGTAAACCATCTCGGTATGTAACAAGTCACCTAGGTCAACTCAGCCTTCCATCCCTCTGGGGTAGGTAAATCGAGTACCGGCCTGTCTGACTGGGGTTAAGGCGGGGTGTGTTCATTTGTGTCGGGTGGCATCCCATATTGCAAATGACACTGTGAGATGGAGTTCCATTAACAGCTATACACTACCTTTACCTTTTCTACGAAATAAATTTAATGACAGAACGGATAAGGTGGTGGAAAGCAATAACGTAATAACGCACTCTAACTTTATACGTTACAGTGGCTAGTGTCGGAGACATAATCACTATAATTATTGTGGCTCAACGAACGACAGCAGTTAAGCATTTCGTGCAATATCTCCGGACGCGGTAATCCCGTGCGATCGACGTGATGGCGCGTTTCATATTATTCGGCACTTTGGCTGCTGAAAGCCAAGTCGATGGGCACAACGGAACGACGTGGGTGGCGTCTACAATAATGGCCGCCTGATCACGTGACGACAGAGCACGTGATGACCGCGATCACGCCTTATCGCGCAATTTGCGACTGCGAGATGACGACGACGGTCGGCAGAGATGACGCTGAATGATGTTCATGACGACGCCGCTTATCCAGTGCTGAGCATACGGTGCGTCAACTAACTCGTGGTGATTCACAGTCGAAACTCCAAAGTCATCATCATCATCATTGTGATTATCCATGGATGTCGCCAAGAAGCGGCAGGAGGCGATCTCTCCGCAACGCAAAATTCCGGGATTGCCTTTCTTTAAATCAAAACTTGCTGCATTCATTATCTGTTACTAAACACGTCTGTACTGTAGTGTACGCCTACCACGTCTGCAACTAAATGTGAAGTGTCAACAACATCAACTTCTGGACAACGTCAACTTAGCGCCACAGTCCACAGAGCAGAGTGTGTACGTCGGTCGGTCACCGTCACAGGTCATGAAATCATTCGGTTAGTAAGTAAGTAAATAAGTAAGTAAGTAAAACGTAGATTTATATAGCGCATCTCATTATAAAAAAATAACCTCTAATGACATGTCTACAGTGGATAACGCTCGTTACACTCGCATAATCGACCTTATAACGGCCGTAAGTAAGGTTTCGGAAAGATATCGCGTGGTAGCTCCGAAAGCACAGTAACTGTAAAGTGCGCAACGGCCTTCAGTGTCATCCCAGGCTTCCTATTAATGATCAACAGTTCTGGAGTAGATCTGGAACGAACTTCCTCATAAGGACTGTTTAAAACTTTCGCAAGCGCCTGGAGACATGCATGGACAATAATGTGGAGGACACTTTGGTTACTTTAAGTGACAAATATTCCATATCACCTCAGATATCGTAACTTAGTATCCGAAATTAATTGCTGGTCAGAACATGCCTCTCTGTAGCAGTTGTCTGTTAATGTCTCGGTTCTGGAGAATGTTATTATTTTATAAAATTGCTATCACAGACGATGAAAACTACCTGTCTTGGTGATTTTTGTCATACTGTGTTACTTTTGTGTTACTAAAATAGATTGATTGATTGAAAACATGAACAAAATCTACAAATTTTAAAGATTGCACGAACGGAAACTGCATGATAAGTGTAGACGCCGTAGACGGTACACGGTACTTTAATAAGTGCGCTAAGCTATATAAGAG
>Ga0056131_1000432_pt1 | contig 10384 bp, 10 predicted proteins | sample WorMetLIZISLAND1_2_FD_67480 | JGI IMG/M metagenome (GOLD analysis project Ga0056131, IMG submission 67480) | Marine gutless worms symbiont microbial communities from Max Planck institute for Marine Microbiology, Germany - Olavius clavatus LIZARD... ...
ATTTAGACCATTTGCCTGCTATGATCGTCGAATGGGTACGCTTTAATCAATTTTCAAAGATCATGGCACACCCCTTGGGGGTTCAACCAACATTTACATGAACGTTTTGAAATTGGTTCATTATAAGAAACATAAAAATCATCTGATAGGATTTCTTTGCCTTTTGGCCTCTGATAACGTAATTGTTTTTTTTCTTTTAAATTCCTATCAAAAAGAAACACCTTTCTTTCAGAATTAGTCATGATCTTGCGTAGAAGATAATTGTTCGCTATCTCCTTATGCACTGTATTGATTTTAGGGACTGTGCCCGTTTTTTGGGAGTGTGCTTTGAAGTAAGCAATGGTCCCGTTTTCATTAATTTCATGTTCTTTCCTAAGCTCTCGGGTAGCTGAAATTGTATCCTCTATATGATAAGTAGGCTTCCCATTTTCTATAAAAAGTTTGCATTCAGTAAACTTTTCATCCTTAAAAGTGCATATTTTACCGCCAATCATGCCTGCTAGAGCATCTTTTGCACCCTGTCCAAAAAAACCGCGAACTTTCTTGCCTGCTTTCATGCCGCTGGTTGATGCTCCATATTTTTTTACCTTAGCTTGGTTATAGTCAAAATATGGAAATCAAGCCGACGCCTAAGCCCGACCCCGAATTACGCGGTGAAAACCTAACAAAAGGCCTTACCGCACCCCATTTCGTCCGTTTTCAACACCTCTCTGCCCTGGTATGAATGCCCGAAACCGACAAGAAACCGCTCAACTTACCTCGGATGTGTCCTTTTAGCCTGCCAGACCCTGCCTCTTGTAATCTCAAACATACCAGCCCTGCCAACACTTTACAAGCTGTCCCTCATATCGCGGATTTTGGGGTTGACATCCTGATTTTAATTGGTAGAATAGGCGGGTAAGTTAAGAATAGTAGGATTACGCAAGTGGCTGTAAAAATGCGGCCAGACCCAAATGAAAGACCTGCACGACCATATGAAACCGGCCATTTTAGGCATGTTGTTGCTCTTGGCCGGTGTTTTCTTTTACCTGGCTGATCGACCGCCTGACCGGATCTATTTCATTCAGCAAATCGGAACCCATTTCAGTTTGTTTGATAACACCCCGCTCTTATTCGGCAAATTGGGAAAATGGCTGCCTACGTTCTTGCATGTGGTCGCCTTTAGCCTCTTTACCGCGGTGTTGATTAACCATAGCCGCAAAGGCGTTGCTGTGGTCTGCTCGGCTTGGGCCGGCATCAACATCTTTATGGAATTCGGTCAAAAATACAGTGATACGGCCATCAGCCTGATACCCGCCTGGTTCAACCAAATTCCCGTTTTGAAAAATACGGCGCCCTATTTTCAACGCGGCACTTTTGATCCCCTGGATCTTTTTGCAGCGGCCGGTGGTGCGGTAGCGGCGTATATACTTGTTTATTTAACCACCAGAGCCTCTTTGGGCTCCAAAGAATGCGCACGATCCCAGGTATGAATTCACACAGGCGTACTTCCCCTTAATGGAAGCAAATCATTACACGACCATACGCAAATAAAAGATAGGGTATTCATACGTGGTCTTTAGGGGCCAACCTGGAAATCGTGGTGTTTGGTAATTTTTAAAAAAGGCCTAAAAAATTTGTATTGTTCGGTCATCATCAGGTTTGATGATCATTTTTCGGCTCGAATTTTGAGCCACCATATAGCTTTCCGGTTAATATATCACCGATTTTCGGATTCGTAACCGGAAAGTGATTTTGAAAGGAGTTTTTGTAAAATGGCAAATGGCATCGTAAAATGGTTTAATGACAAAAAGGGATTTGGTTTTATTGAGCAAGAAGAGGGGCCGGATGTCTTCGTGCATCACACCGGTATCAACGCCACCGGTTTTCGGACCCTGAATGAAGGCGATCAGGTCTCCTTTGACATTGAAGATGGACCCAAAGGACCGGCCGCCGTCAATGTGACGATTGTTTGAGCGGCAGTTTACATTGAAGTAACGAAAACGGGCATTCCGACCTTAGCCGGGGCGCCCGTTTTGGTGTTTTGACATTGATAACAGATTGGTAACGTTTCATCCGGACGGACGCTCCCGGGCTGCGTCCATTGGCTGTGTTATCAAGGGCTCGCGGTATGAGAATACAGCTTCGCCCTTGCCAATGAACCCATCCGTGGCGTGCAAAATCCGGGTTTAAAGAGCGTTACCGCTTACGGGCCGGCGTTGAGGCCACGATGAGCCGGTTGGGCCGCCGAACGGGGGGATCAGGCATCAACGGGTCAGGGGTATGCCGGCGGTGCGCTTTGGTTCAACCCTTACAGCCTTGGGAGTCAACATTATAAGGGCGGCGGCGGCTTACCGGGCCGCCGCAAAGCGGCGTAAGGCCTCATTAGACAAGCCATTTCCCTTTTTCAAAGGGCTGATTTCCACTTATCTGCCGAAACGTTGCTTCTGTTGTATCGGCTACGCCACCCAAAAAGCAATCCGCTGAAGAATCCATGCCAATTCAGACCCAGCCAAACGAAAGCGGGAAAAGAGTTCAGCCAAGCAGAGGCGGCAGTGTTACCGCCGTTGAGATTCAGCAAAGATTGAGAGCGTTAGGCTTTCCGGTGGGGGCGGCGGATGGAATTTTCGGGCCAAAAACGCTTACCGCGATAAAGCTGTTTCAAACGGGAAAACGACTTGACATCCGATGGGTTTGTCGGCCCGGAAACAATGAAAAAACTGTTTTCAAAATAGATTGGTTGACATGGCGCCACAACGTAAAGAGCGAGACGGAAGGAAACCTTATGATATGGTTCATAATAAAAGCCATTGTTTTTAACTTCATTTATTCGATTAGCAAGCGTAATGGGGAAAAATATTTGGTTCCTCGACATAACACGTGGAATTGTTTATCAGTCATGAACAACGCATTCATTCACTAAAGACGACGGGAGGCCGTTCATGCAATCAAAATCGCCATGTTGCGGGTCACCCCACTCAGCGATATGAGCCGTTGTGTAGGGGGTCTTTAGATCATAGGCCGGTTTGTTCACAAGGATCCGATCGCCTTCTACAATAGTCGGTTTCATGGAACCGGTGGGCACCAAATTCCAATCGGCGATCGCTGACCTAAATGATGTTGCAATCAGTAAGGCAACAAAAATTGAGAAAACCCATCCCCTCAAAAACTTATTTACGTTTGTCTTCCAGCTATTTTTCACTTTTCTCTCCTCTAGAATAAGCGGGGATTAGTGTGACCCAACCTGTAGAAACTATTTTACCAAGCGAAAACCTTCATCCAGCCAGCCCCTTATACCACCGATCATTTTTTTAACGGGTCGGTTCAGCTTGGCCAAGCGGATGGCCGCCTTTTCAGCGGCATTGCAGTGCGGCCCGGCACAATAGACGACAAAAAGGGTATCCAAAGGAAATTCTTTGAGTTTCTCTTCATTGATACGGGAATAGGGGAAACTGATGGCGCCCTCAACATGACCTTTCTTGTAATGTTCTTCGCCGCGGACATCTAAAAGCACAAAATCCTGGCGATTGTTGACAATGGCATGATGCACATCCCAACAATCGGTTTCAAATTCAAGCAAACTTTCAAAATGCGCCAATGCCAGCACGGAATCCGCTGCCGGGGGTCTACTGACAGATGAACTCATCCCATTTTCCTTTCCACAACTTGTCGGTTAATAAATGCGACTCCTAACTAAGATGCCATCAGATGCGTCACCGCCTCTTCCAGACCGTCCAAGGTCAGTTCAAACATGGGGAAGATATTGGCAATCAGGCTGATGGTATGGGTATAGCTCCACTGCCGCTTAGGCACCGGGTTGAGCCAAACGACATAGGGGAAGGTGTCAGCGATAAATTGGAGTTGCTCGATACTGGAATGGGTAGAGCGGTCCTCCACATGAATGGATCCTTCGGTGGCCATCAGTTCGTAAGGCGCCATGCTGGCGTCACCCACCAGCACCACCCGGATGTCGGTGTCCATGCGGTCGAACTCGCGCACCCTGTGAGGTTTCCTGTAGCGGGCAGGGTCCTGCCAAATGACATCATAAATCGTGTTGTGAAAAAAGAAGGTGGAAAGCTCCTTGAACTGGGCGCGGGCGTAGTCAAAAAGGGTTTGCACCACCTGAACAAAAGGGTCCATGGACCAGCCGCCGTTATCAATAGCCAGCATCACCTTGAGCCGGTCTTTGATATCACGGTCAAAAATAACGTCGATTTCCCCTCCATTTTTCAGGGTCTGGCGGATGGTTTCATCCACATTCACCTGATCCTTGGGCCCGGCCGGGATGAGATGGCGCAGCCGTTTTAAGGCTTCCCCCACCTGGGCGTGGGTCAGAGGCCCCCTGCGGGAATAATCTTTGTAGCGACGATCCAAGGCCACTTTGACTGCTGATTTGCCCCGCGCCACACCGCCCACGCGCATCCCGCCGGGATGATAGCCCGAATGGCCCACCGGCGAGGTGCCGCCGGTGCCGATCCAACGGCTGCCGCCGTGATGTTCACCGTCCTGATCAGCCAGGCGTGCCTTGAAATAGTCCAGCAGCTCTTCGGGGGTCAGCCCGGCCAGTTTTGACTCATTGATGCCCAGCGCCTCTGCCAATTCTTGCGGACGTTCCAGCCACGCTTCCAACAGCGCCCGGGTCACCTCATCCAGATGGAACACATCCTCGACGGGCAGATCAACTCCTTGAAAATAGTGGGCAAAGATCTGATCAAAACGGTCAAAGTGGCGTTCGCTTTTAACCAGGATCGTACGCGATGCCCTATAAAACTGATCAATGGAGTTGACCAAGCCCATATCCAACGCCCGATGAAGGGTAATCAGCGCCGTGGGGGTAACCGGCACGCCGTTCGCTTTTAACTGATAAAAAAAGTCGGTAAACATATTTGTATAGACCGTGTCGAACGACTTTTATCTCTTTCGCATTGCAGTTCTGCCGGAAGATTGGGGATAAAAATAGCATCGAAGCAGCTATTCCACCCAAAGATCCCAAGAAAATGGTTACTGATTAGCGGCTCAATAATTGCGCCGCACGATGATAATCGTTGCTCTTTTTAAACAGTACCCCTAAAAAGGGCGTCTTGCCGCTCTCCAACGCGCGGGGGGTAAAATCAGAATCGGCTTGCAGGGCCCGGACCCAGTTGATCAGTTCGCGGGTGGAGGGTTTTTTCTCAATCCCGTCAATGCCCCGCAAGCGGTAAAAGGCGGCGATGGCGCTCTGTTTCAACCGTTGATCAATATCCGGAAAATGGGCGGCCAAAATCCGCCGCATCATATCGGCATCGGGAAAGGCGATATGGTGAAAATTGCAGCGCCCCAAAAAGGGGTCGGAAAGATCTTTTTTAGCGTTGGAGGTGATCAGAATCATCGGACGGTGGTTGGCTTTGATGGTCTGGTCGATCTCCAAAATATCAAAGGTCATCTGATCCAGCACATCCAGCATATCATCCTGAAAATCGGTGTCGGCCTTGTCGATCTCATCGATGAGCAGTACGGTTTTGGTGTCGGCGGTAAAGGCCTGGCCGATTTTTCCCATTTTGATATAGGCGCTGATATCACTGACATCCCTCTGGGAATCGCCAAAACGGCTGTCGTTGAGCCGGGTTAGAGTGTCGTACTGGTACAGGGCATCCACCAGATTCATGCTTGATTTCACATTCAGGACCAAAAGCGGCATCTCCAACGCTTTGGAAATGGCGTAGGCCAGCATGGTTTTACCGGTACCCGGTTCGCCTTTTAATAAAAGCGGCATCTCCAAGGCCATGGAAATATTGACGATAGAGGCCAGTTCATCGTCCAGCACATATTTTTCAGCACCACGAAAAGAAGGGGCTTCGATATCCGTTTTCATCTCGATTGGGTTCTCGTCTATTGGTTATCTACGTTTTGGGAAATGTCCGGCAAAAAAGACAAATGGGAGGGCGAACGGTCCAAAGAGAAGGCCCATCAGCGCCCAGAACCATCGGTTGCCGTTTTTCCAGGCGGCAATCCAGTAATAAAGTGCGGCAAACAGTAGTGAGCCGGCAATTCCAATTCCAATCCAACCATTCATGGGTTACCTTTCGTTTCGTAATACTTGGGAGAGATTACCTAAAAGTTCCAAAACCCCCTGGGCAGCCGTCGGCGTGAGCGATCCCAAGCCGCAACTGGGGGTGATCAAACTTTGGGCCGCCACCACTTCCTTTTCGAATCCCAAGGCTGTGATCTGACCGGCCTGATCCTTCCACATTTTTACCAATTGATCCACCGTGGTTTTCTTGATGACATCCGGGTCCGCGGTGGGCACAATCCCCCAAGCCAAAACGCCCCCTTCTTGCAAAAACGCTTTAATGGTGTCGGCGTACAAAATAAGGCGGTCAAAATAGGTAAACGCGTCAAAATTGACGATATCCACCCCGGAATTGAGCACCACCGCCCAGTCGGTATTGGCGCACACATGGATCCCGGCCAGACCGTCTTCCGCATGGACCGCCGCCACCACTTCGGCCAGGGCTGTATGGATTTCATCAGCAGAGATGCTGATCATCTCCGAAGAACCGACGCCGGCCAGGGCCGGTTCATCTAAAAAGAGAATCACCGGACCATTGCTTATGGAAAGCTCCCTGACCTGCCACTGTGCGTTCGCAGCCAACAGCTTCACCGCCGCGTCGCGCAACTGATCATCGTAAAAAATCGCCCGGCCCGCCGCATCTTTCACCCCCATCCCAAAGGTGACGGGCCCTGTTATCTGGCCTTTAACGGCTAAAGGTTCTTGAGCAGGCTGATTGAGATAGACTTTGAGCGCGTTAAACCCACCTGCGGCGGCCGGTGCCAATCGAAAACGCTCAGGTGTCTCAGATGCTTCTTGGCAGGCCAGATAATCTTCATAAAAAGAGAGAATTTCACCATCAAGGGCCCAGCGGTCCGCCGTATTGATAAAACGCTGATCCCCGTCGTGGATATAGCCCGGCATACCATGCATAAACTGAGGGACCATATGTTCATCGGCCGTCCGTTGCGGCAGTTGAACCCACAACGGTATTTCCGGAGTATATCGGGCCACCAGATCCATGGCGGCGCCATGATCGGTCAGCGGCATACTCCCAATGAGCATGGGGTGTAAATGGGGTGTAAAAGTACCCATCAGCGTTTTCCGGGTTGAATCTTGTTGTCCAGGCAATTACATCAGCTTCTTCCACCCGGGTCAAATCGGTTGTAAATCAAACGGCTCATCCTGCATTTGTTCATTGGCCGCCTCCAGTTGCTCTTTCCCGGAGATAACCGCCGTGACCCACTGTCCGTTTGGCGGTTGGAAATAGCGTTTGGCCGTATCCACCACTTTCTTTTTAGAAATGGCCAGAACACCCTCTTTAAACTGTTGCCGCAGCTCGTCCGTCAGGCCCAAGATCTGACGGAAAAAGGCCTTTTGAGCCGCCTGACCCGGCGCGTCAGGTTTATCAATTTCCGATGCCACTTGTAAGATTGCCTGATGGACATCGATCTCGTCATACCTGCCGGAACAGATATAGTGGCCGGCCTCTTTAAACACATTCAAGGTGCGGACAATATGGGGATCGCGGTAGGACGCCAAGGCAAAAAGGCCGTCTTCGGGATGGTAAAGGGCAAACCCGCCGTAGGCGCCCCCCTTTTCCCGAATTTCGCGGTGTAAAAAGGCGCTTCGCAGCAGCTTGGCGATGACAGCCAACACCGGTGCGTCGGTATGATCCATCCGTACGGTGGGCATCACCTGGGCGACAAATGAGACCGTTGAGGCCGTATACCACCCCTCCCGCAAATAAGGGATAGCATTGAGCGCACCCAGTGGCAGACCAAACCCGTTGGCTGCTGTTTGCGGCAACCGTTGCAGAAACGTCGGGTATTGTGTCATCGCTTTGTTTACGGCGCCATCACCGCCGATAACTGCTGATTGTACGTTCGGTTGTCCAAAAAGCACCCGGACGATGTTTGCCAGGCTGGACGTCAATCCGGCGTTGTCATTAGACTGGGCCAATTCCTTGACGGCCCGCAACTGATGGATGCCACTCCAGGCCTCATTAAAGGTATGGGTTTGGGAAAAGTGGCGCGCTGCCAGAGAGATGGCGTATCGATGACCGCTTTGGATTACCGCCGCCTCCAGATGGGCGCGATATTCTTGCAAAAGGGTTTGTAATCGCCCGGCATCGTCAAACAGTGCCTCGGCCATCAGTTCACCAGCAATGTCAAACAGCTTGGATATATTGCGGTCAAGGGCCTTTCCGGAAAGCGTTGCGAGGGGAATACAATCATAGGGCGCTTCAAAATGGGTGCGCGCCTGTATCTTCAATCCGATACCGCCGGTATAGGCTGCAATTCGGCGGGCCATGACGGTATAGTCACGCCGGGCAGTTCCCAATTTGGGCAAAACAAAACAAAAAAACGGTATCAGTGGAATCTGTCCGGCATCCAGATGACCTGCGCCGGCCGTGGTGGTAAAATAGGTTATCCCCGATGTCGGCTGTTTGTAGACGGTTACATGCTCAACGCAGGATTCCGGGTGAACGGTCTCGATTTGGGCCGGGATCTCCTCCTTTTTGAGCATGGGCAACACCGACAGGTCCTCATTGGCCTCTTGCAATTGGGCCAATGTTTGGGTGTCCTGTTCAATTTTTTTCTTTTCATCAGCCGAAAGGGCCTGTGCGGCCGCTTTAAGCCGTTCGATCTCTTTGGTCAGTTTGACAGCGTTTAACTGTTGATCCGGTGTTAGCATAAACCGAACCCGGTGGGGGTTGTGGAGCAACCATTTTTCTATTCGTGCTTCAAAAAACCGCCCCGCGGCCAGCGCATTTTTCAGTTTTTCAAGATCTGCGTCAAAATCGATATAGCGAAGGGGATCGCCGCCATGAATCCAACCCGCCGTAAAACCCAACAGCAGCTTAAGACCGTGAGGGTAAGGCGTATTGGTCACTTCCCGCCGGAGAAGCTCCAATTGGTGAATTGCCGCGTGAGCCAAATCGGGATCCACACCGTCTTTGACCAATTGGTTCAGGCAATCAAGTATCAGCTGTTCCACCTTGTGAACCGCACCCTGCGCCACCCCTTTTAATCCGCAGGTAAACAGCGTGTCGCGGTTATCGGCGTCATAACCGGTGCCATCGGAAAGGGCGTCGCCGAGACCCGAATCCAACAAGGTTTTGCGCAAGGGTGACGCGGCGTTGGCCAAGAGAATATGTTCCAAAAGCACCAGCGCCAACACCTCAAAAGTGTCTTGTATATCGGCGGTCAGCCAGGCCAGGCAGGCTTGGTATTTGCGTGTCGGGTCCTCATCAGCCGCCAAGGGGTAGGGATATGAAACCTCTTTGGGTACCCGCCAGCGCGGTTGCGATGGCACGGAGGTGTTCGGGGCAATGGCGTCAAATTGACCCAACACTTTGTCAGCGATAAATGCCAGATGCGCCTTTACAGGCATATCCCCGTAAGTGTAAAAATAGGCGTTGCCGGGATGGTAATGAACCTGATGGAAAGCCTTAAGCTGCTCCCAGGTGAGATCGGGAATCACTTCGGGATCACCGCCGGAATTGTACTGATAGGTGGTGTCCGGATAGAGCGCGTTTAACAAAGAGCGTCCCATTACTTCGTGGGGTGACGACATGGCCCCTTTCATCTCATTGTAGACAACCCCTTTTCGTACCAGTTGATCCTTCTCAAACTCCAGCCGGTGACCTTCCTGCTTGAAGCTGAGTCGATCCAGATTGGGGAAAAAGGCGGCATCCAGATAAACCCCCAACAGATTATAAAAATCCTTCCGGTTTTGGGTGGAAAAGGGATACATGGTCCAATCCGAGGCGGTAAACGCGTTCATAAACGTGCTTAAACTCCGTTTTAGCATCGAAAAAAAAGGATCGCGCACCGGATATTGCCGCGACCCGCAAAGGACCGTATGTTCCAGGATATGAGCCACACCCGATGAGTCCTGGGGAACGGTTTTAAAAATCACGCTAAAGCTGTTTTCGCGGTCATCCAAGCTGATATGCAGATAGCGTGCACCGGTGGCCTGATGCTGTAACGTGTAAATCGTCGCGTCCAGGGCCTTGACCGGCACGATACGTTCAATAGAGAAACCGGAAAGGGTTTGGCCGACGGTGAGATCGGGGTTAAAAGAATCGACGGGTTGTGGCATAGGGTTGTTCCTACTCAATTTGGAAAGACAGATACAAGCACTCGGGTTGGGCCTTAGCACCTTTTTAAATAGGCGGACAACGGCGCCTAATAATTAAACGGCGGGGCAAATCGGTCGGATACAAGTATCACCCGCTACTGTCTTATGACATGAGACCTTTGCAGGACATCTATTTTTGTTCACGTTCAAGGAAGGCGAAAAATGGAACCGGATGAATATATTGAATATTTCCAGGATACCATTTTGAGCCGGACGCCGGAATCGGGCCAA
>Ga0056131_1000435_pt1 | contig 10355 bp, 3 predicted proteins | sample WorMetLIZISLAND1_2_FD_67480 | JGI IMG/M metagenome (GOLD analysis project Ga0056131, IMG submission 67480) | Marine gutless worms symbiont microbial communities from Max Planck institute for Marine Microbiology, Germany - Olavius clavatus LIZARD... ...
AATCAGCGTGCGCCATTTCTTCAAGACCAGGCGGGAGTGCGACAATTGAAATTAGTGAGGCCTAGAGTATATTTAATGGGAAACGATACCGAGATTTTACCTTAGTTGTTATTCACAACACTTGTCAGTCCTAGCGACATGCAACAGCCTCCCTGTTGAACTGCAGACTTAACTCTGTCCACCGAGACATTTGTAAAAAGACTCATAAAAAGTCATAAGTCATCGCTTTGGCTGTTAGAGCCTCTGAGGACTATGTCTAATTGACACTATATAAATATATGCATTCATTCATTCATTCATTCATTCATTCATTCATTCATTCGTTCGTTCATGTACACCCTGTGACAATCCAGAACTTTTCACATCCTTCCTCACACAGTCCCATTAAGTCTATTAGTTTTCTGTTCTGTTTCATTCTGTTGAATCATCATACATTCCCAGTCAACATCATCCCCCATTGAACGTGTCCAAAGTTCCTTAATCCAGCCTCATAAGCTGGATTAAGGCAGCTAAATGGCTAAAATGAACACGATTTATGTCTACCTGAAAGAAATGTAGATCTGTTATGTTAACACAACGACTCCGCAGGCAGTCTGGCTACTGTTACTAGAAAGGAGTTGAAGGCTGTCAGCACCTCAGATTCGGTGGTTCTCCTCGACGTTGTGCACTTTATAAATTTACTTACTTACTTACTTACTCTTAACAAATTAATATTTGTGATTTAATTGTGTTCTAATTAATACTTGTGATTTTATTATGTATGTATGTGTACACATATGTTTAGAAATGGCTTATAATATATTATTCCAGTGCCATACTTACTCAAAACGTTTAAGGCACTGAATGGCTTTTTATGTGCTGATGTGCCGTTAAGAAACTACTCACTCACTCACCCAGTGCCATGATTGTCCGTTGTATTTGTAACCAGAGAAGTAATTTTGCAGGGTATTTCCATTTCATGAAGCTGACAAGTTAAGCTGTGAGTCTGCATTTCCTAATTATAAGAGATACAGAAATTACAAAAATTATCGAGAGTTATACGTGAAAGGTTGGTGAGATTGATTGTAAACACTTTATATGTTGCTGATATTTTAGTTAATTTTTACCGTGCGATGCACTATAGTGCACAGCGCAGTCTTGGATCGCATGTTGTCTGTCTGTCTCTGTGTGTAACGTTGGTGGATCAGGATCACATATGTTCGAAATCTTGGAAACTAATTGCACAGACAATTAGCCCAACACCTTCACTTTTTGTAGCCCAAAGCTATCCACCTACTCCCAGGGGAACATGGAGAAATTTTGGTGAGACTAGAGGTGTGGCGGGGAAAGTGGCGTGCTGAAGCACAAAAGCGGTAATATCTCTGAAATGATTAAAGGCCGGTACATTCGCAGGATCTAGCCGAACAAAAGCCCATTAAAAACGTTGGAGAAAAATGAGCCTGGGCGTATCCAGGGACTGCCCAAATTTTTTGGGTATCCCTATTATCTCAGGAACGGGTAAAGCTACGAACTTCAAATTGTGTAAGCGCATTCATAGGATTGATTAGAACAAAAGCCATTTAAAATTTCGGGAAAAGTAGCCGTGGATGTAGTCAGGGACTGCAGAAAATTTTCATGGCACCCATACATAGGGAGCATCGCGTGGTCATCTTTGCGATAGCTCAGCTTTCTTGTAAGATATGATTTTTATTATGGTGTTTGTGCAGTGAAATTTCTCAATAAATTCCTGGTAATGTTTACTGTTTTCATGTGGCTTGCTTGAAATTTTGAAACGTTTCATATCTGAATTCTTTGAAAAAACTTGTACTTGGTACAAATTGTGTTTCAACACAAAACTGTAGGGATATGTTAGTATACAAATACTATTAACTACTTCTAACTGTGCTTCGTTTTGATGTTGATAATGTTGTAAAATTTACTTCAGTATTAGCATGACAGTAAACAGGCAGGCCACTTCCTAGGCTAGATAATAGCAGTTAGTTGTTCAACTATTTGATGACTAAATAATGCTGTTTGCAATGTCCATTTTTACATGGATTGACATTAAACTGTATTCTGTTTGCACTGTTTAAGCGTGCCTTTATTGAAAGTGCAGTATTTTTGTTTTTCGGACTTAGTTTATATTCATATTTTGTTTGTTTTGCCAAATTTTGTCACTTCAACCATTTTAGTTGCATTTCAGTCATTTCCAGACATATTACTAACTTAACAGACTTTTGTGTTACAGTCTGTGCATTGACTTTATATTGTTGCAGCTGTGACGGAGGCTACTGTGTCCTGGCGGCAGAGGACGTATCGTACAAACTGCAGTGAAGTGGTGCATGATGACAGAAAACCACCACAATACAAACATGTCAAGGCATGTATGATGTTACTAACTACTACTGTTATTTTGGTTTTTTTTCAGCCTCCTTTTCCAGAGTTACTACATGTTAGGCCCCCTCCCCTCCAATAGACATCATCTGAGCTGTGATGATTGTCTGGAGGATAAGAGGGAAGATTATCAGAACTGTTCAGTGTTGTACTGTGTACCACAATGATACACTCACATATCGTATCGTATCGTATCGTAATGTACATTTCTGAGGCGCTAGTTCAAAAACACCAGCGCCGCGGCCCTAAACAAACAGGTAAGTTTTTAGCAGTGTTGCGAATGTTCCTGCCGACAGTGTCAAGACACGAATGCTGGGTGGCAGACATATGAGCATTTCTTACAGATGTTACGGCCTGCAGAGTTAAGTTTAGTTAAGGGTTTTTCTGTGTTTTTGTGTCTCTACTCTCTCAGTTTTTTTGTTTTTGATGTGTTTTCTTCCATTTGTCTTGAGTTGTCAGTACCAGTGCTAATGATTGCCGCAATGTCAAGCATAATGTTCAAACTCTACTCTGTCACTATTTGTGGATTGCTACAGCAGGTTTTTTGGGATATCCGGATTTTTATAGTCTGGATGCCATGATTGTTGCCAAACCAACAGCATCAAGGCACTGAAGGAGATATGTGCAAGACTGTGTGTTGTGCTGTATGTCTGCCACATATTCTTTGTGAAACTTTCTATCTTTGATTTCAAAATATTTCTTCTCAAGTGCAAGCCAGATTTTCTTGTCGTATGTAGGTGAATATTCCGGTAGGCAATGTTGAGATCCGTCGTGCTCAGCTGGAAGACATCCCGCGGTGCAGTTGCCGGGCTAACGATGAAGCACCATGTGGTCCTCAGTCGGACTGCATCAACCGGTCTATGTTGTATGAATGTCATCCACTTGTATGTCGTGCTGGTGACCGCTGCTTGAACCAAGTGTTTCAGCGGAGACAGATTCCTGCGATGGAACCTTTCATTACTGAAAGCTGCGGATGGGGCCTTAGAAGTCTTGTCGACATTGAGGAGGTTAATTGAATAGTTTTTGTACATTAACTTTTGCCTTGAAACTGTAAATAAAACTATTTACATTCTGTTACGTGTAGTTGATCTGCATCTCTTTGAAGAATTTATAATTAGGGGTCAGTGAAATATGTTGCTAACCGTCAGTTTATTTTTTGTTTTTCTCAACACGGCTGTTAATGGCAAAATGTTGCTATTAATTTTCTGATGCCTTTTGTAATACTTTTATAGCTGTCCTGTGTTTTATCTTGGTCAAGTTTTGTTTTTTTGCAACTGCTTTCTATGCTTTGATTTTAGGTTGAATTGGGAAGGAAGTTAATTTAAAAATGAAAGAACACTAATTGTGAAAAAGTGCTAATCGAATTTAACAGGACTTTTTTGTTATTTTATCAGGTTTTGTTTTTTCTATTTGGATGTATTTTATTTCTTTCACATAATGTATTTGACAAATATTTGTGCATTGTAGTTTTGCACATAATTATTCTGATCATGTGACATGAATTAGCAGCCCACACACGAACACAGACCCCAAAAGTAAACATATGAAAACTGAACTGCTGTGGCAGTACTTTTTACCAGCTGAATGCACTTCCTGTCACCCAGCCAATAGTCCAAAGCACTGAAGAATAAATGCATTCGCAGATGAAATGTCAAATTGCTGCGGTGATTCATAGATGATAAGAAGTTGGAACACTTGTATCTGACATCAAAGTGATAGTGATGGCATTAAATGCTTATGTAGAGTATTGGCAGTTGCTGAAGAGAGTCATTTTTTATACTGTGCTTGATGGCATGCACTGACTTGTTGATTATGGTTCTAGCAGTAAACATTCTTGATGGCAAAAGTTCTCTTCAACCACTGTACGAGCTGTGTGAGATGCAAGTAACCTGGGACTGAAATGGTGAGACCTTTGTGTTTCATGTAGATGACATGTTCTTGTGTGTCTCAGGGTCAGTTTGTCTCGGAGTATGTGGGCGACCTAATAGATGAGCATGAGGCACAACGCAGGTTGACTGAGGCGTACCGCAATAATGTCAGTAACTTCTACATGATGGACCTCGACAGCAGTCGGTAAGTGATTACATAACAGATACAGGACACTAATGTTGCTTGCTAGTTCTCTTCAAGCTACACTGTCCACTTGGATATTTATTTTGTTATCGATAGTGTGACCTTTGATTAGTTTGATGCATTAATTGGCTGACAGCAAAGATGTCCAGTCAGTATAATGTACTGCCCCAGCAATTCCCAAAATTTTACTTTCGAGGACCAAACAACTCTGCTTTTAATTAGCACTATTTTTAATTAATTGTTGTACTTTTGTTTTTATAATGACACTGAAATGCACCGTTGGTCTAGTTTTATCGTAAATGGAGCACTACAAGATGTGTGTATGTATGTATGTATGTATGTATATAGAAATAGCCAGTTAAACAAACAGCAAACTGCGGTAGTAGTTTGAATCAAATAAGCAAATGGTCAGCTTTTGTGGCTGTCTGCTGAGTCATTGGTCTAATTGTGATTGTTAAGGATCATTGATGCTGGGCCGAAGGGCAACTTTTCCCGCTTCATGAACAACAGCTGTGAGCCAAACTGCGTCACACAGAAGTGGACTGTGAATGGAGACTTGCGCATCGGCTTGTTTGCCATTAAGAACATTCCTGCTGGTAAGTGAAATAAGTCTGCAGACCAAGAGATATCGTTACTGTTCTGAGACTACTGTTTAATTAAAAATATTGTAATTCTTATTGGCAACATTGATTCTAGCACTGTCAGCAGCATTGACTAGCATTAAATTTTGATGACAGCTTTGTTTGCAAGGAAACATGAAAACCTGATTGTGCTAGCCAGTTGTTAACTCAGTTTCTTAGCAAAAGCAGGCCTGTCATCTATGAGTCGTTGGATGTGATGGTCAGAAAAACTGACAATAGTCTGTAATTATCGATACTAGTTGGTCGCTTTCAGTCACTGTTTGTTCAGCAATTGAGTGAGTAGTTTCCCGGCATTCTGTTTGAAGAGCTCAGAATATGTTTTCCATAGAGTTGGAAACTGCCCGTTGTCAGCTTAAAAGAAAGCATCTTAAAATTGCTACAAAATAGAAAAATGGCATTGAATTGGTATTTAGTTTTGCATATTTGAATAAATGTAATTGAAATATAATGATGATAAGATAATAATTTGATGTAGTTGTTAATGATAGTTCAGTGTGTACTGTGTACGTGTACTCATATGTAGCTGTTTTCACAGTGCTGATGATTATTATGTTTTCAGGTTCAGAGCTGACGTTCAATTATCAAATGGATTGTTTCGGTGGAGAGAAAGTTCGTTGTCGCTGCAACTCAGCAATCTGTAGCAGATATCTCGGAGTTCGTCCAAAGGTTCCCAGCTGTTTGTTTTTATGATAAGTTGTTGATGATACTATTGATGTGTAAAAATACTTGAGATTATGACGTCATCAGAAATCCGACGATGTCAATTGATGCGTGTTTACTTGAAGAACATGCTGCCAAATTTCATCCTGATCTGATTTGAAATATCAGAGCCTTCTAGACTTTTTTGAAGAGGTCACCCCAACAATAACAAGATGAGTGGCAATATGAGATCAGTTCCTTATACAATACTGATGCATTTTTACCGCACAATGCAATATAGTGCAAAGCATGGTATTGCTATTGCATGTCATCTGTCTGTCCGTCTGTCTGTGACGTTGATGGATCAGGACCACATAGGTTGGAAATCTTGGAAACTAACCACAAGACAGTTAGCGCAACACCTTTGCTCTTCATAGCCAAAACGCCATCCACCTAGTCCCAGGGGAACATGGGGACATTTTGGGGAGACTAGAGGTGGGGTGTGAAAAAGTGGCATGCTGGAGCACAAAAGCGGCAATATCTCTGAAACGCATAAAGATAGAGGAAAAGTCACTATGGAGGGCCTATAGCAACTTACCAATGCTCTTTCAAATGGTACCATCCCGGACTCCCTAAGGCCTTCCCTTCCCTAAGATTTGGGGTTCAGAACCCCCACCCAAAACTTCAATAGCTATTATCTCAGGAATGGATAAAACATTGCCATTTTTGGTGGCCCTATTTGTAGTTCAAAATGCACCTATTGTAATTTCTTTCTTTTACGACAAATGAATTGCTTTACTTTGATTGAAAGACATTTTTACATTAATGCAGTACATGTGTTTCATCTGGAATTTAGAAGTGGTCGTGTGGCACTGTAAAGCAGCTAGTGATATCATAGACTTTGACAACTAAAATGTCAAACTGCTGTCGATACATAACTGTGTTATGCTTTGAAGTTGATGTGCGTTTATATAATCATATCATCTCCACTGTGATAATATGCTGATCGGAATTCTCAAAGTTATGTTCAGAATTTACAGTGCTGTGTTTTAAAATAAAGCTAACAGCTGCAGTCATCTTAGGTTGCTTGAAAATTATGATTAATATTAAAATTACTGTCAAAATTATGTCATCATTTGACAATTTCATTGAATGGCATGCTTTTGGACAAAAGTGTTGCTCTTTTTTCTTCTGAGCTGTATGACTGACTGATTTAATGCGTTTGATGTTTGGTGTGCATGCAACTAAAAGACTCGAGCGGCTGCGTATGCTGAGCAAAATTCTCTGAAGGCTCAAATGCGACGTCAGCAGAAGCATCAGAAACGATCAAGCAGAGTTCATCTGTCAAATGCACTAGCATCAATGCCACTTGCAGAAATATTGCCAGGTAGGCTGTGCCCACAAGAAGTGCAGAAATGACACCATGTTTTGCATCTATTTTCTTGCTACTAGTTGAAGTGAATCAAATCTGTTTCACTAAAGTGCATGATTTTGCTAGATTTATGTTCAGAATTCACAGCTACCTGATTCATAGAAATCCAGAGTGGAGTTGTATCTTACAAACATATTCATATATGGTGTTTTATTGCACAAAGTATCAACTTATGGTCAATTGGTCATATGTTTCAAAATGTCCTGACTGCTTGGGCGTCTGTTATTCTCAGCTGTTTGAATCATGATGAGTTTCAGTTGAGGGCAAATGAGACAAATTGGGCAGGTTTGTGCATGATTTGCTAGCAGGAATTGTTATTTTGTTTTTTTGAGTCCAGTATAATCTGCATTTTGTTGTGTTGTAGATGATTCTGCTGAGTTGCTAAGTAATTGTCACTCTTCCAGTGATGCTGGTCGAATTCAGTCATCAGCTGTTGAATTTGAGTCTTCTATCTTCAACAAAGACCATCTCACTGCCTTGAAACCTCACGGACAGACTTTCTCTGTTGCTCCAACTGGTGTGCCTGTCAATCAGCCGTCGACGACAAACAAGCGTGGACGTCCACTGTCAGTTCACTGTCGTCGGGGAGTTCTCCTGGTCAAGGGATTTACGTATAACGAGAAATGCAAAAGACTCGGAAAAATGGCATCTGGCTGTATCACAGGTGACAGGAATGGATACAGTAAGAAAGCCTGTTTGATATCAGACATTGTTTCGTCATTAAAGAGTCATAATAATCAGGAGTCACCTGGAGTTCAAACATGTGTTCAACCCCAGAAAAGAGTTGCAGATGTTTCGATGTTGAATGATAAAGATATGTCACAACTGAGAGGGGAGTCTGGTCAAATGATGGAACATCAGCATAATAGTGGAGATACAGACTTCACACTAACTACAGTATGTCAGAATGCAATTAGTGTTGTTAGAGATTCTGTTGATACAGATGCTGTGGTTGTCCAAGGTCTTGGGCTACCTCAGACAGTACATGTATCCAGTGCATCTTTGAATGGTGACGATACATTGCTGATGAGGAAATGTGGTTTTCTACCAAATGGGATGAAGGCTCCAGCTGTCCGAAGGCGAGGGCGACCAAGGAAAAGACCTTTAGATGGTACGTCTTTGAGCAACCACGGTACTTCTGGTACTGTACCTGTGAGAAAACGGGGCCGACCTCGGAAAGTATCCTCCGAAGGTAGTTCATCTTTGATTGTTGAAAATATGTCAGAGGTAGCAAAGTCTGGTAAAGAAGAGGAATGTCCATGTGTGAGTAGCACTGAGGTTGGAAAGAGTGATGGACTTAAGAAGGCAAATGAAATTGTCCTAAGTTTTACTAATCCTAATACTGTTGTCCGAAGACGTGGCCGACCTCGGAAAGTATCCGCCGAAGGTAGTTCACGTTTGATTGTTGAAAATATGTCAGAGGTAGCAAAGTCTGGTAAAGAGGAGGAATGTCCATGTGTGAGTAGCATTGAGGTTGGAAAGAGTGATGGACTTAAGAAGGCAAATGAAATTGTCCTAAGTTCTACTAATACTAATACTGTTGTCCGAAGACGTGGTCGACCTCGGAAAGTTTCCTCCGAAGGTAGTTCATCTTTGGTTGCTGAAAACATGTCGGAGGTAACAAAGTTTCCGTGTGAGAGTGGCATCGAGGTTGGAATGAGTGATGGACTCAAGAAGGCAAGTGAAAATGTCCTAATTTCTACTAATACTAATACTGTTGTCCGAAGACGTGGCCGACCTCGGAAAAGACCTGCAGAAGCTGTAGAAGCTCCATCGCTAAGTGATAAAACGATGTCATTGATGGGGAAAGATGGTTTGTATGAGCAGCATGATACGAATACTGCAGTTGTGCAAAGGCAAGAATGGCCTTACAAAAGACCATTAGAGGATTCATCATCGAGAGATCTTACATTGATAACAGGAATGTGTAGTTGACAGTTAGAATGATAGTGCAGTGATTGTGACTACACCTGTCATACCACTGACATCATAGACGTATGAGCTGCAGCCCCCCCTAGACTCGGGCAAAACCATTATTTAAGCTAAATTTTTCGGGCAGAAGCCAGCAGACAAAAGTGAAAAAAACATTTTGGAATTCATTCTGTTGTTATTAATAATTACTGGGTGGGGTCAGTGGGCAAAGTCATTTTGCAAGTTAGCATATCAGTTTTTTCGGCCTCTGTCAAAAAATTTTTCGGGCAAAGATGGCTCAGCCCCCCCTGGAAAAAAATTGGCCCATACGCCTATGGCTGACATCCTGTCTCGACCAAGACTTAGGTTCTCTACCACCGATAGTCTGTCTGTTCCTGCCGTCAGACTTTATTATACTACATCTATTGTGTGTACAATTGTCAGGAAGTGGTACACTAATGTTATGATTTGTAGCTGATCATAGTCTTTATACAATGTATATCTGTACGTCTGTGTGTTTGCAACTGTCTAGCTAATCCTTGTATAACTTAATTAGTCATATTAAATCTGTGATTATTACTGGACACTTATCAGTATAGTATTTATCGCTGTTTGTAGTGAATTTAGATATGTTTTTACTAGCTGCGACAAATGGTACTTTTTACTTATTTGATGAGAAATGAATTGTTGGCTTTGATTTGAAGCATTTTTACAACTTGCATATTAATGTTAAATACTCGTATAGGCCTATTGCTGTGCGATAGGGTTGGAAATATTGTATCTGTCTTGTCTAGCATTGTCAAGATTTGGTACACTGGTGCATCATGTTATGATCTGTGGCTGTTCAGTCTTTGTGCAGTGTAGATTGTGTTTTCAACTATTTAGTTAACAGTGGCTGTATAATCCTTGTACAAAGTTTCTGCAATAGTCATTTTAAATCTGTGTTTATGTGGACCTAATGGCAGTTTTTAGCGCGCGATAGCATATATGCTATAGCGCGCTATATGCCATCGCCCATCCGTCCGTCTGTCCGCCCGTCTGTCTGTCTGTCTGTCCGTCACACGGGTGGATCAGTCAAAGACGGTTCAAGATAGGATCACGCAATCTTCACCACAATCTTCGCCCCATGACTCTAGTTTCCTGACGCGGAACGGCACACTGAAATTCCAACCGGAAGATAGGGAGCGGGGACGCCAAATGCGAGAGGGGTATGAAAAAAACGTCATTTCAGCCACTGCCGCTATTGTATTCCGATTCACCAGGCGGCGCTGCTATCGCGCGCTGAG
>Ga0056131_1000437_pt1 | contig 10341 bp, 6 predicted proteins | sample WorMetLIZISLAND1_2_FD_67480 | JGI IMG/M metagenome (GOLD analysis project Ga0056131, IMG submission 67480) | Marine gutless worms symbiont microbial communities from Max Planck institute for Marine Microbiology, Germany - Olavius clavatus LIZARD... ...
TACTTATTGTGTATCGAAAATTGGAACTTACTTGCACCAATCCCGCAGACATGGGAGCATGTTCACAATGTTTGGATCCTCTGATGATCATATTGATCAGCAAAACGAAAGTAATGCAACCTCGGAGATAATCGTTAAAAATAATTTTAAGTTTTAAGTTTTTGTAACGATTAATCGATTAATTAATCGTTAATTTCTGCAGCCCTAGCAAATACCATTGTACTTGTTTGTGTTGCAGTCCGCCTCCAATACGTTCACCGTCACCAGCGAGGCGACGGTCACGTTCTGTCTCGCCATCAGGAGGTCCAGCATCGCCAGCGTCGTACAAACGTCACAGTGTCTCACCTTATCCACCTTCCGTACCACGTAGAAGTTTGTCACCACGATCACCTGCAGCTCAGCGAAGAAGCTTCTCACGATCACCGCCACCACAAAGAAGCAGGACAAGCTCACGATCGCCAGTTGCTGCCGGAAGACGGCAGAATTTGTCGAGGTCGCCACCGCCACTGCCAAAAGCACGTGACAGAGCCGGTTCACGGTCACCGGAGCCGTTAGGTCAACGTCGGTCCCCGTCTTCGCGGTCACCTGTTAAGACTTACGCAGCTGCATCTCGGTCACCTCTGAAGACAAGAGATGGCTCGACTCCACATCGAGCTGTGTCTCCACGACGCAGTTATTCACCACGTTGGACCCCGTCGAAGGCTCCTAGAAGTTTGTCGCCATTGAGGTCTTCGAGAAGTCCATTGCCTAGCCACTTGAAGGCACCCAGAAGTCCATCACCATCGAGAGCTCCGAGATCGCCTGCTCGCATGAAGGCTCCACCCAGAAGTCCGTCACCATCAAGGTCTCCAAGAAGTCCATCGCCTGGTCGCATGGCAAGAAGATCGGTTTCCCCACGACAGTCGGGCTCGTGGAAAAAATCGCCTCCTCCCGTTAAGCATTATTCCCGTTCCAGATCCCGGTCATGGACTCGGAAAGGACGGGATTCTCGATCGCGTTCGGTGACCCCAAGACAACGTGATACGCATCCGCCAAGACCGCCGCGGCCACGTTCACGCAGTCCACCGCCTGCTCGCGAGTACGTGCAAAGACCGCAATCAAGGTCAAAGTCAAGGTCACGTTCTCCGTATCGTAGACAGCATTACTCACCACTTCGTGAAGTCCAGCCTCGAACTCTGCCTTCTCTGCCGCCCCCTCCCAGTGCAAAGTACAGTAGAAAAGAATCTCTGAAACAGCGTCGTCCACGGGAACGGTCTCCCGGTGCTGGCGGTGGTCAATATGGGAGTGGGAGACATTTGCCAGCTCCTCAACCTTTGTTACAGTTTCCATCTGGTACTACCGGACTTCCTTATATGGCAGAGAAGCTGCGGCCAGCTTACAGTGCTATGCCTGGTTTCAGTGAGACGGATCCCCGTTGGCATGATTACATGAGGTCAGTAACCGAGTGGTATGAAAGTCTGGGTTATCCTGGATTTAACCCGCTCTTGCCTCGTACACGAGCACGTTTGCCCTCACCTCGACATTTGACAAAGAGGTCAAGATCACGCTCTGCTGGCTCCGGTCGTAAGAAAAGGCGATCCATGTCACCGGAAACCAGGGAATATGATGCACGGGGCCGAGAGATGGCCCGCAGGTCGCGATCTCGGGATTCGGCGTCCAGGCGTTATTTGTCTACAGACAAGGAGAGCAGACTGCTGAAGCAAGGTAGTAAAAGTCATTCTTCAAAGCACGATCTACGACTGGATTCGCGAACCAGTCGCAGCAGCCGTGTGGAGAAATCAAAAGGCAAGGCTGCACAGTTGATGGAGCTGAGTACTAAGGAGAAAGCTGTCAAGAAAGGTGTGCACAGCAGAACGCGTGATGTCGGTACACACAAATTACAGAAGTCGGTGAACGTTGGGTTACAGCCATCAGAATCTGTGCAACATCCGGTGCCGGTAGAGACTCGTACACACAAATTACAGCAGTTGGTGGACATTGGTTTAAAGCCATCAGAATCTGTGCAACATCAGGCGCTGGTGGAGACTCGTACACACAAATTACAGAAATCGGTGGACATTGGTCTAAAGCCGTCAGAATCTGTGCAACCTCCAGCACCAGTGGAGACTCATCAGTTGCCACATAAAGCTAATGTGGAAGGAAAACCCAGCGTGGAACCTAGGAAGTTAATAACTATTCCTATTCCTAGTATACCTCAGCAGAAGAAAGTCGTGCCAGTGATGGACACTAGCGTGGAAGCTAGGAAGTTGATAACTATTCCTATTCCTAGTATACCTCAGCAGAAGAAAGTCATGTCACTGTTGGATCTTAATTTGACCAGCAGACCCAGTAGATATCAGGAACCTGTGAGAGAGCCGTCGTCCCATGTCAGGAAAGTGACCGCCGAACCTCTTTACCAGAAAGAAGCAACCATTGCAGCTGACCAGAAGCCTAGTACAAGCACCTCTCAACACATCAGTCATTCAGAAGTGGAAACAGATAAGACCGTCTTGGTGGCTAGAGAGACTGAGAAGGCTGTTGTTGAAACTACTGCTCAATCGCCTCCGTCCGTAGAACGTGAAAAGGAGAAAGTTGACGTACCGCCAGCTGTTGTGCCAACATCACCAGTGGCAGAGCCTGTCGACGAAAAGCCAACAACTGAAGCGGAACCGGAGACAAACGATAAAACGGAAATGCCGCCTCCAGTCGATGACGAAGGTTCGGAAACTGTTTCCAAGCCAGATTCTGTTCCAGCGGAGGAAACTCCGGTTCAGCGGGTCACATCGGAGAAGACGGAGGTGTCGTCGGTGAAAAACATTGCCGAAGTGAAGCCGCTCCTTGTAGCCAACATTCCCGAGAAGTCCAAGTGGGAACGTGACGGTGAAATTTCCGACAGCCGGGATTTGCCGATGTATCCGCCTAGAGACCGAGATAGACCGACTGCGGCAAAGACGAGTCTGCCACGGTATGTTTGTGCGCATGCTGCTGTTAGTTGGTGGCGTAGCATAGTGGTTCGACCGCCGGTTCTGCCGGCTTGCTTTCCCTATCCCTGCGCTAGATTGACAGCTGGCCGTGTAACCACTTTGTGGGTGAAGCTCCGCTATCAGTCAGCCAACAAGGCCGACTCAGCCTGCCATCCGTCCGGGGTCGGTTAAATGAGTAGTAATCCATTAATGATGGGTTACGAAGGTGGAGACCTACTGCTGACTAGCTTTGTCGGCCAATGGTCAGGTTTGCCGCCCAGGCCTGTGTGTGCAGGCTGTGGGCGATGGCCTGGTTGGCCGGCAGCTCTGGTTCAGTGACGACAGCGCATTAGAGGCGGCTTGACCGCCGGACCACCGGCCTGACAGCCGGCCTTATGGCGTATGCAACGATGTGCTATATAAATTGACGTTCTTTACCTTTACCTTTTTACCTGACTTTAGTAATAATGTTTTAATAATAATATTAGTATTTACGAGGCACACTGCATCAGCAGAGCTGAATCTAAGGCGCCGGCAGTCACTAGATGGGTCGAGAGAGGGTTATTAAACAGTGTGATAAACTGAATAAGTGAGTTTGATATGATGTGGAGGATTTGATTCCAAGACGGACATTGTTCCAAACTTTCGGCACTATGTAAGCAAAAGCTCCTTGCTCTTTTTGCTAAGTCTGTGCTGGCTGAAAAGTGTAACTGAAGTTGCATTGACAATTTTAGACTGTATTAAATGTTAAAGTTAATAGCAAAATGATGAGTCACTGTGCGGGCACTGTACAAATGAGAGAAGAGTCAGAAAGCGGGATAAGAAAGTGAGAAGAGATGTGATTTAAAACGACAGCAGAAGATGGAGAGAGAGGGCAGCAGTGATGTGCAATGGAAGACTGTCATCACTATTAGTAGCAAACTACCATGCAGATGTATGTGTAAAGATTGACTCATTTCTGTCGTTTGCGAAGTGTTTCGTTTTTCGTTAATTTGTGCATGATTAAATGTAGTTAATATTTTTAATTGCACAGTTAATCAAAAATTTTTAGTCATTCATCAGCTCTAATATATATTTGTTGCTTGGTGTTCAGGTCGGTGTTGGAAAGTGCTGATCAAGCTCTGCGCCACAAGCCACGACAGCTGTCAGTCATGTCATCAGTCGTGAGGTCACCGCCTCCAAAGTCCAGTGTACAGAAGATCGGGGGCGCAGAGCCGAGCCAGATAGTAACGACCGAGAAGCAGTTGACGGGAGATGTCCGAACGGTGGTTCATAGCAAGTCAAGGGACTCATCATCAAAGCATGAGAGACGTCATCGCCGTCATCACCACTATGGCTCTTCACGAGAGAAGCATTCCACTTCCAGTCACCCGCCGGTACGAGGTCTTCGAGGTTCGGGTGAACAGTTGCTGATCACGGTGACGGAAGACGTCCCGGGTCCAGCAGCGACACACAGCGACGACCAGGCACAATATCGAGCGGCTTTTGCCGAGCGCAAGGAATCGATCTTGGACGAGGACCAGTTTGAGCCGGACTACGACGAGGGTGAAATGGCCGTCGAAGTGGAGCACAAATCTCGTAAAGAGTCGACCGCCGAGGACGGGAAGCATTCTCGACGTAAACATCGCCATTCACGCCACACGAGTCAGTCGGACTCGGCGTCCAAGTCTAGAAAGCACAAGAAACACAAAAGGTCAAAGAAGCATAAAAGCAAGGGTAAAAAGCAGAAAAATGAGTAAATGATGTTGAAAGACGACGACTCAGTTGGCTATGTATAGAACAATAACTCTAACATTGTGCAATCTCCCATTTGAGAGCTTGGATCTATTTGTGTATAAGGTGGATCATTTTCTAAAGCATTGAAGCAGTATTTGACCAGTGCCGGCAACGGATGATATAGTTATTATTATTATCAGCATTATTATTAGTCATTTGGTGGTAGGTTGTTCCTGAGCCGAGGTGCAGAGATGGAGAAGTCCTGATCGGTGAATGAATGCTGACGTGGTAAATGGAATGTTAAGACATTTTGTTCTCTTACTTGATGGTAGCTGTCTGGTTGGAGTGCAGAATTGACTAGTGCATTCCAATTTGCGATTCGAATCGGTTCCATTCAATTCACTTGACGAATCGATTTGGTTTTCCAGAAAATCGGTCCGTTCGATTCAACCACAGCTTGGAGTCTGTATGCAATATTTGACTGTGACTGTACTGTCACTGCTACAGCAGCAGGCACAAAGGCAGGAAAAATGAGTGTCAAGACATCGATTTGCCCCTCCCCTCCCCCACTTTTCATCACTCAACAGTAGAGTTGAGGGTGACCTGCCGAACTGAATCGATTCGAATCGAAATTATTTTTGGCGAATTGGAATGCACTACTTCTGTCGGATAATCTAAGAGACGTGACCAATATCGTAGCCGCTACAAGCAGCTCGTATTGGCTGTGTTACTTCACGAGATGCTACACTAGGACGGCTACAAGATGCTATTCTCCGAACATAGCATAAAATTTTTAGGCTGCAATCCAAAGATATCCCATAATACACTACCACGACCTCCGCTTCCATGTTCACATCTGGGTCTGTGTTTCGACGCAAGCGTGGAGAATTAATTAGCAGTCGATTTGGAATAGCCATTTTTGGAGATTAGTATTTGTTTTCATTGCTGGCATTTTTTTCAACAAGATAGCTTTCATATGGACACGCTCACTATAGTTTCGAAGTCATGTTAACGTAGATATCCGTCGGATGAAAAATCATAGCGGCTCATAGTGCATTGTAGCTGAACTCTCGTAGTTGCTATGCTATTGGACATGTCTCTGGCTGACAACTAGAAAGGGCTTTGAATGTGAGAAGTTTGCCTTTAAATTCAATGCACTTGGCCGTGGGTAAACAGTAAAGTCTGGCGAGTATTTGGAGTAATATGATTGTATAGTTGTTGGTGATAGTGGAACTTGGCTAACGATGGTGAACGTGAGTTACATTGTGCACTTTATATGAAACACATACAAGTAGTTATTTATCTGTCACCCATTGTAGTTGTGCAATTCCTGGTGTCAGTGTGTGTGATCTAGTGTTGTGCGAATATTCAAAATTTTGGATCAAATTGAATAGTTACTTGATTAGATCCAAAATCAGTCCAACTATTCAACATTTTTGAGTGCTTATTTAAACGTAATACATACAAGGAAGGGACTGTGTCTCAGTAAGAAAATGTGGCTGTCTGCAGCACTGTTGTTAATAATATTCTTGACTCTTCTTGAAGTCATTATATTCGGCCACTATGACCCACCAAGTACTGGAAGAATGCAACAGCTTGCCTACAGCACAGACCACAGACAGTGTTTTTTAATTCTGATCTGAATCTTTGTCCATTATTCAAAACTTTTGCCATACTCAAAAGTCACTTGTAAAGTAGTTCCAACAGTTTTGTGGCACCCTGTCTGTGGTCTGTGCTGTAGGCAAGCTGTTGCATTCTTCCAATATGATCTGCATAAAATGTCACACAAAAATACACAAACAACTAAAATTTGGACTTTTGATATTTTTAGGTTTTTTAAAAACCTTTAAAAACTCGTTTTTCAAACCTATTTTCCAGCTCTGGCTTTACTGCATTTCACTGAACATTTCCCGGCTAGTGTTGTTGTGTGTCTGCTAATATGAGCTTACTACATCCAGCCAGTAATGTGACTATCGTATAGCTGTTAGCAGTGTTTTCTCATTGACGCTGGTTCATGTTTGCTTGGCTTTATAAGTTATTGCTGGTGTGCTTTGTGCAGAGATAAACACTCGAAAATATTACTTTTTAAGTTTTGAAAAAGTTCATAATTCCTGATTTGTTGTGCCCGTGATTTTGTTGTGCCGTTAAACATGAATGATTCAAATAAATTCTGTGAAAGGAAAATTTTTCAGTGTGGCTACTTGACTTTGTCACTGCCTGTAACTTAGTGGAGTTGTGACATTTTAGATAAGTTTTGTCCTACATCATACCATAAAACTTCTATTTAAGTGCAAACTCCATTACTTCGATTTGTTGTACATCAAGTCAACAAATCCACAACAAGTTGAAGTAATGGCGCTTGCACTTTAAATGCCGGGTCTCATATAAACTCCGGCCTCTTGCAGCCGACCAACGAGAAAGAATGAAAAGGCAGATTTCTACAAGAAATCTAAGCTGTCGCAATGATCGCGCAATGTGCCCCATATATGGCTGCCCTGAAAATTTTCCAGAGTCCCTCGGTATGCCAATGGCTACTTTGCCCGAAATCCTATGAATGTGCGTACAAAATTTTAAGTGCGTAGCTTTCCCGTTCCTGAGATAAATTTGGGCAGTCCATGAATTCGCCGACGCTCCATTTTCTCCAAAATTTTTAATGGGCTTTTGTTTGGATGGACCGTGTGAATGTACTGACCAAATTTGAATTCCGTAGCGTTACCCGTTCCTGAGATAATAGCAATTGGAGTTTTGGGCGGGGGTTGCGAACTTCCAATCTAGGAAAGGGTAAGGCCTAGGGAGTCGGGAGTGGTACCGTTCGAAAGAGCGTTGTGACTTCCTATAGGCCACCCATAGTGACTTACTGTACCTTTACGCGTTTCAGAGATATTGCCGTGCTCAAGCACGCCACTTTTTCCCACCCCACCTCGTCTGCCCAAAATTTCCCCATGTTCCCCTGGGAATAGGTGGATGTCCTTTGGTCTACGAAGAGCGAAGGTGTTGGGCTAATTGACCTTGCAATTAATTTACAAGATTTTCAACCTGTGTGGTCCTGATCCACCAACGTTACAGACGGATGGACGACTTGGCAATTGCAATATCGCGCTTTGTACTATAGTGCATCACGCGAAAATGCCACCGAATTTTGAAAATGAAATTCGCTGTGATGAGTTAACAGAGTTGTAGCTTAACGTGAAATTGTAAAACTTTCTTGACTTGCAAACCTACAATCAGTGTTGTCTAACAAACTGCTGAGCTATCGCAAAGATGACCGCCCGATGCGCCCTATATATAGCTGCCCTGAAAATTTTCGGGAGTCCCTGACTATGCCCACGGCTACTTTACCCAACATTTTTAATGCACTTTTGTTCCGATAATCCAATCGATCCTGTGAATATGCATACAAAATTTGAAGTTCGTAGCTTTACCCGTTCTTGAGATAATAGGGGGGTACCCAGAAAATTGAGCTATCCCTGGATACGCCCACGCTCCCTTTTCTGCAAAATTTTTAATGGGCTTTCGTTCGGATGTACACTGTGAATGAAGTCCGTAAATTTGCACCTTCCTGAGGTAATAGCGATTAGAGTTTTGGGCGCCCTCCAATCTAGGGAAAGGGGGGCATAAAGTTCTGAAGGCACACGCATAACAGACATAGCCTAACGCAACTTACTAAGGCATTATTTAACGTGGGATTCAGACAGATGGCTGCTGTACGACTCTACAGTGGACAGAAACACATTTTGTACGGCTGCAGAGGGAGCCAATTCAGCCGAGGGGAATAAGGAAGTAAGAACTGTCTGTTTGAACGGCGCGAAAGCTGTCATACACCATCTGGTGACGTCTGGAGACAGTTCACACGAGGACACTCGGGGGTGACGCTACGGTCCTCGATAACTATACGTGATATATTATACATACTATGTATATAAACTTATACACTACCACGACGAAAGCTGTCATACTGCTGGGCCACTGGCGGGAGGACAACTGCCGGAATGTCCAGAAATGGTCGGAACGCCAGTCGACGATTGATTGCATATGAAAAACTGATAAATTGCGCTCTTCTTCTTCTTCTTCTTCTTCTTCTTCTTCTTCTTCGTTTTCTGGCCATGCAGGATCACATAGTATTGCACACAGATCGGCGTTCAGAAAACCCACGACGTTTTCAGGATTGTTGTATTGCTGTAAATTGCGCTCTGGCGGTCGCCTACGCAGCCCGACGGCGGCTTGAGCGTCGAGTTGCTTCCTGGTAGGCCTACGTCTCGCTGCCGCCGAGCGTCCAGACGCCGAGTGGGCGGGCGGTCGCCACGATCGATGTTTTGGCTGGTTCGGAACAGTCTCTATAGGCCTAGAAGCAAGGCTAGTTAGGTCGTATACGCCGACGCTATTCCCTCGTTATTTCGTCTTGTTCTAATGACTAGACGCGTGCGTTGTCTCGTTATGCAAACTGCATAGTGTTGGCTATACATCAGCGGTCTCAAATTTGCTTTTGCTGTCCGGTGCCATTACGAAAAAGGACTTTCTGATTAGTATGTATTTCGACAACGCAGTGACAATTATGACACGTGACATTTAAAATAGTCGTACATCAGCATTTCGACCAGAAAACAGCCTGCCATGTTTAGTTACATGTATTTAGTATTTATGTTTAGTTGCTGTTGTATGTGTAGGCTTATTTCATATCATTTGTGTAATTTGTTAGGCAAAATAAAATTTCTTCTTCTTCTTCTTACTTAAGACCTTGCAAACGAACCTACGTTCGCTCCCGTATGCCAGGTTTTGTGCTGAACTGAACACGAAGCTTAATGCCTTTTAACTAAACGTTCCGGCAGTGCCGTCTAAAGAATCAATTACCGCTACACATACGGTGTGCTTTAAGTGATAATTGGGGGCTTTTACCGACCTACTGGTATTAAACATTCTCAGTGCCATCATTTCACAACGCTGGCTCGTTATACAGGGTGGTTCAAAAACTAAGCCACCACGCTTTACGTCAGCAGAATATTGATTGCTTTTAGCCGAATAGTATAGTCGTCTGTAACGCTGTGCATTGTGGCGCTCATCTCAGGGTCGATGTAGGGGTTGAAAGTTGTACCACCGTGTTCCTAGCAGGGCACTTCCTATTCGCTTCTTCAGACACTTTGGCTGTAGGATGTATCGTTTAGCCACAACACACAACGAAAAACCGAACCACCGAAATTTCCGCGTCTGGAATAGCCATGGGCAACGTGGTCACGTGACCGTGACTATTTCAGACACGAAATTGTTGGCGGTTCAGTTCTGCAGCTATTCCGTACGTCGGTCTTGCGACAGCTATACGCTTCTTGTCTAAAGTCTTTCGCTGTCACACCCAGCACTAAATTAACTCATTAAAGACTCAACCTCAAACTCCTAGTAAAATATTAAGCTAGGCCTGTAGTATTCAAAAACTCGTATAGGGTAGGTAATCCTTTGCTGAATTTTTGGGGAGAGACCAGGGGCGTAGCCAGAGGGGGGGACATGGGTGAATGTCCCCCCCGTCATGGATTGAAAAAAAATTTAGCCCCTGAAATAAAGACAGATGGCTGCTTTTGCAACTGGTGTCACACGCCAGACGTTGCTAAAACCAAACGAAAATGTGCAATTTCAACGTTGATTTTTCGAAAATTTTCTGGGGGCATAGCCCCCAGACCCCCATACTGGGGAGGGG
>Ga0056131_1000438_pt1 | contig 10341 bp, 4 predicted proteins | sample WorMetLIZISLAND1_2_FD_67480 | JGI IMG/M metagenome (GOLD analysis project Ga0056131, IMG submission 67480) | Marine gutless worms symbiont microbial communities from Max Planck institute for Marine Microbiology, Germany - Olavius clavatus LIZARD... ...
GTGAAAGTTGCATGATCCTAACTTCAACCTTTTTGACTGATCCACCCGTGTGACAGACAGACAGACGGACGGACAGACGGACGGGCGATAGTATTTATGCTGTCGCGCGCTAAAATGGTTAACCTAGCTGTGTATTTGCCGAAGTTATCGCAGAATTAAAACTGGGATTCCGCTTTTAGAACACTCTGTATAACCTCCAATACGACAATGATTAGCAAACGACATTACTGCGACTGATATTCTAGCTAGTGGGTCCACTGCTCAAGGTACCCGACTGAAGCGGATTAACGTGCCTTCGTTGTTACGACACCATTGTACCCTGGAGTTATGCGCCTATAATAATTATGTGCATCTAGCCTAGACAAAATTGACTGAAATATTGCATCGTAACGTATCGAATCGTTCTTTCTCTTTGTTCTTTTTCGTCACTTTTCTGTTTGGCTAAAGCAACAACGTCGGTGACTAGTGAGCTTTAAAACATTCAGTAGCATATTGCAACTCAGCTGCATCATGCTTGTGAATGCATCTCTTCTTGAATGAGTCATTAATCAATCCTTGAAATGAAGCAGTCAGCATCCTTCATAATGAGCACGATGTGTTCACGCATAAGCCAGATATAAAATTCTCTAAGGTTAGGTCTTGCAGACCTTGACCTTTAGATTATACTGCGTATAAGCTTAGATATGTTAAATAGTATTTAGACTTAATTAAAGCAATATCAGCTATTATATAATTATACGCGATGTCTCCCAACCTCTAGCTTTCATTGGCGTAATTTATTTCTTAGTAACAATTTCGCTGATTTTGTCTTTAAAAAATATGCGCAAACTCCACCTAATAACTCGAGGATTCTGGTAATTATGGTCCACCTTTACTAAACGAAAACACGGCGACCCGCATAGACTACGAAGTCGTCACGATTTAATCTTACTACTACAATACTGTGATGAATAACGACTATCAGCGCACGAAAAAAGTACCACCTTTTTGGTCAGTTTTAGCTGGTTTTTGGGCACAATTATCTTAGCTATGATCAACGAAATTGTCCAGCAACAACGTACAGCACAGCTATGCAAATGAAAGCCAGGGGTTCTAATTATTATCACGGAACACTGTGTAACGTTACGACGTCATTATGCATCGTTGAGACGCTGAGTAATTTTGCGACTGATCAGCTGTAGCGTCCACGTGTTAAGTGTAGCGTACGGCGGATGTCGTCTACCGGCAAGGTTAGCACACAGTTGAGTCTCTCTGAGGGATCTCGCCGAGTGACGCAGTCTAAGCTGGCACTCGGTGTAAAGATACAGCGCTAAGGATAGCTGGCTCAGTCGAAACACAAACTGCCACTGAGGGTCGTACCTCGCCTCCGGTACCACCATCAATGCCAGTCCAATGACAGACACCAAATAACAATCTTCCAGCAGGAAGATGAATTCGGGGAGCAAGAAGATCTCCTGCAGCACGTCGTAGTCGGCGAGGTTCTCGATGTTGCGCTGACAGAGTCGCATACAGTCGACGTAGCAGCCGCGGCGGAACGCATACATCGCTTGAAAATCGGTAGTTCCCGGGACAATGTCGACGCCGAAGTCCCGCGTCTGGATCTCACGAAACGTCGTCAGTCGTTCGACGGCTGACCGTATCAACAAACCAACCAGCTCTGAACTGTTCCACGTCGGAAGACTTCCGCTGCATTGATGGTTGTTCGACTGACAGTTTGCCAGTCTCACCGGTAGCGTGGCTGCTGTTAATTTGAATAGCAGTATATCGGATATGAGTGGTTGTTCGCAATCGAGTAAACGGCGCATGTATCTGCGCAGCTGTCCGGACAATGCTGGCAGATTCTGTCCGCTCTCGCTTCTCTGACGAAGACAGATAACGTGCAGGAAGCTGGCAAACAGGTGCGCGGTGAAGATACCAAGGTACACTCCGTGATGTTGTTGGCGTGAAAACGAACCTGCTCTAATAAAGTGGTAAAGGACAACAACGCCAAGAACACTGTTTACGTCTTTGATGCGAGGAAGAAGCTCGACCTGGACAACATGTTCAGACTGCCGCTGAGCTTCTGATCTCTGCGCCAGTTGGCAGTGAGCGATGGCCATCTCATACCGCATTTCGTCGTAGTACATCGCAGCCAGGTATACATTTGCAAGACAGAATTCACTAGTACTGCTGCTGCTGCTGCCGTTTTGTAGCTCTGCGGACAGGTAAGCTTTCGACAGCTCCACCAATACCAGCCGTTCTACGTTGCATCTCTCGTACAACTTTTGAGCGACTGCCTTCATTAGAGCGGTAGCCTTCGTCATCCGCATGGAGTTCCCATGCTGGCAAGTGCTTACGTTGTCAGCACTGAAAAGGACACTGAGCACATCGAGAAGTTGATCGCTGTACCGCAGTTTGCGGGTATTACCCGTGGCCAGTGTGTAGGCGACATGCAGACACGCGAAACCAAGGAAGTGGACGACAAGGCGATTATCCTCATCACCAAGACGTTCCACGAAGTATCGGCACGACCTTGGTGTTAGAGATATTTCACAGATGCAGCGTTCAATACCGTGCGAGCACGAGTCGAGAGCACGCCACGATCTTTCACGCAAAGACCCGCGTCTCCATTCCGTCACCGCCGACAACGCCTCGTCCAGATTCCCGACGTTGTAAAACAGTCGAACTACGTCGTCTGGGCAGACTTGGAGGACGCACGGCGTGACGTATTTGTCGAACAGCATCGTCGCCAAGCGGTTGACGTCAAAAATTGACCGAAGTTTGGTTAACACCGACTCAACGCGAAGGGACTGGGCTGCAGTCAGCAGGAACAGATTAGCGTCGTCGACAAAGTAGTGCTGGCAATAACGTTGGGTCAGGCAGCGTGATAATGTGTCGAGGAGACTAGCAGCTGCGGTGATAATGCAAGAGTCTCCGGTGTTCCACCAGGCTGCAGGATGAAGCTCAGTTGCCCACAGCATCACGGTCTTGATGTGGTAGTTGCTGATGACCGTCGTCTCTCCCTCCGTCGTTATCTCGGCAATCTTCATCACACTTCTCAGTACGTGGTAAACCAGCTGCTGAATCGGCGTCCAGCGGTTGATAAGCTGGAGTTCGGCCTTCGAAAACGACAGCCTCCACTGACGGTTGCCAACCCACACGTTGTCACGATACAGGTGATGTGCTACCGGCACCAGGTGACAGCCGTCTGCCACCACGATATCCACAGTGCTAGGATCCGGTGATCCATGTTGACGGACGCGACCTGGCCAGCCTGCTGCTTGTGGCGGCCACACTAAGCAGCGAACCGAAAATACCCAATCGAGCGACATGATGTAGGAATCCAGCTCGTCTGGACCTTCTGTAATAACGTTGAGTATGTTGGAAATAGGCATGACTACCGCAGGTCCGTGCTGGAGGTGGCCCATAGGACCATCACCGTGCAGAAGATAAGTATTATCAAGATCATCCTCCTCATACTTCGACCAGCTGTACACACCATCTTCATCATCATCACATCGCCTGAGTTTGTAACGTAATACCAGGTACACGTAGCCTGGAACTGCACTGTCGTCGATTTCGTAGATATTGACGTCATCGTGGAAGTCGGCCGGAAGTCGGATCGGCAGCGGATGACCGGCTGGGATCGCGAGCATGTCGCTGAAGTGGTACATGGTGTCATAGTCGCCGAAACACTGCGCTAGCGGGTCAATGTATAACTCGGCGACGCTGCCGGTAGACGTTACCACACAGTGGGCGTCGGGATTATGACGCGGTTGAGCTCGAACTATTACGGCATTGTTCATTACCGCCCAGACGGCGTGCAGGTTTGGCTGAGACCATAACTCAGTTGTATTTAGTAAATATGTCGTCACTGCCTTCGCCAGAGCTCGATCACCGTTGCTGGCCATCGTTCGACAATATAAAGTGTTGTAAATAGCAATGATAAAATGTAGTTTCGCTGAAAACTTCCGACGATAATCGCTCACTGCGCAGATCCGTGTTACATAAATTAGTTGTTTGTGCGCGCTTGCAGAGATAGGCCTAGATGCACGTGATGGGCGTGGCCGATAATCCTGGTTTGGTTTCACTTTTGCCTGGTTTCAGATAAGGGCGAGCGTGGAAACATGGGGATTTCCCGCCGCTACTTCGTCACTCGGTGGATTTCCAATGGTGACCGCGCTGTCTTTCCTGTTGTGCACATGTATAGGCTACAGACTCTGTCAGAAATTTATCACCCTAAATATATCACACTGCCACTGCACCATTTATTAACCTATGTGAATGTATTATAATATAAAACAACGAAGTTTGTATAGAAAACGAATTGCGTTACACAGACGGAAAAATATTAACAATGATGATATTAGGCCCAAAACGACATTAACACTTTACACTTATAATACTTCTTCTGTCCAGATGGAAGATTCGTGCTTCTTGGAACTAATAGAAATAAAAATACGTAAGGCTAATACTATCTGAAAAGTAAGTAAGTAGCTGAAACGTAAATTCATACCACGCATCACGTGCTGCCTACATAATATTATTAAAACGAAAAATATTTTAGTAACCGGTTGAAATGTCAATTTTACAGGCACGTCAGCCTGAAGGAAACGATAGGCTATACTCGGTTTAGCGTAACTAATATATTACAATCTGGATACCATGATTACGACACGCTGTATATAGACTGTTACTGTTGATTCTGCGTTATTGCTTCCGCCGTTAAGAAGGCGACAGTCGCATGGCTCACAGTGACTCTGGAAATTACTCAAGAGTACGCCGGCTAATATAACTGCCAACCACGAGACGCAGAACAGCAAGGAACAACATCTTACATAAGTAGAACAGGGGGATTCCAGTGCAGACCAAATCTGAGCCAGGGCCCAGATTATACCTATTTTAGCCGATCTTATTCGTTTTGTCATGCAGTATGATCGGCTATAGGCAAAATCCACCAACACCACCATTTTCCTTAATATATCAAGTTCTCAAACGCTACCATATGTAAAATAATCTCGTGATTCAGAAAGCAAAAAAAATAATAAATATGTATTTCGAAATTTTGCGGGTGGGAAGTTTGAAGGACAGGGTCTGTCTGAGGCGCTGTGCATTGTGGCTAAACGATATAACCCGCTGAAAAAAGTGTCCGAACAAAATAATGAACTGGAAGTGACCCAGAATACGATGTTACAACTTTCAACCTTATACACGGACCCTGTCCTTCAAACTTCCGGTTTCCCACCAGCAAAATTTCGAAATTCTAATAATAATAATAATAATAATAATAATAATACTCAGATTTGTAAAGCGCCGTACACAAAGCTACGGAGGCGCTGAAGGCTACTTATTTATTATTTTTTTTGCTTTCTTAATCACAAGACTATTTTGTTCTTCACGTTGATACAAAATCGGGAGAGTATTGTTATCGAAGTGTTATCGATTAATTAATGCGTCGTACACAGTACGATCGGCTATCTCAGCAACAGCTTGGCTTCTCATATTATTTGTCAGACTTCTGATGTTAGCGTTATCGTTGAGCTGATTAAGTTCAATGTCCGACTAACATGGCGATACTTTCTAGCGATTTAGACTCCATGATGTTTTCGGCAATTTTTCCGACACGCTTGTCGAACTCACGATTTCTAGCAGTTTCAGCGTCGCATGCGCAAAGACCTGTAAACGCCGACATCTGTTTGCCCCTAGATATGCCACCAATTTTATCCCCCGCGTGACAGCCACATCACGTTCGGCGGTCGGTACGTCATTAAAGTTAAGTCATCAGTCAGCTACGGCGACAGGTAATTGGACGGCGACTGTGTCACAGTGAGTGACATTTCTAGATTACTGAGCAAGCGACTCGACTCGATCGCATTACGACTGACTTGAGTATACATAATGAAAGAGTAACGCATGTCGGCCTAGACCTATGAGTAATAAAGATAACAAGGCCTGACCTCGTCTTCGACAGAACTTAGTATAGCTATACTGTTGTACGCTACAGAGTATATGACCTGTATAGCCTAACCGATATGTGTTTATCTCCGGTTTGTTAGAAGTTTTACAGTACTATTGGAAGAAGACTAATTTATAGATACCCACCCTCAGACAAGGTTTTTGCTGTAAAATCTTGAATGGTATTACGTTTCATTTATTTGTTCCGTGGGCCATAAAAATGGTGCCAGTCCGGCTAATACGGCATACATGTATGAATGAAACGTTGTACAGTTGAACATTTAAATTTCACAAGGTAGTGCGGCATAAGAATTCCGGTGTGGTGGCAGGTTTTATTTTACCTATTCCGCAGTTCATCTACGAATCCAAAGTGAGAGAATTATTGAAATCGGTCCACATTTGCCAAAGCTATCGTAAAAATAAAAGTGGCAGCTTTTTATGGCCCACGGTGTAGTTTAGCTTCCTTAGTTATTTTATTTTTAAAGGTGTACCATTGATGGTGAATTGAGTAATGAATATATAATCCAAATTTATTTACTGAAAAATCTGATAGTATCACTAACTTTACGGAAACACACACAACTTACAGTCACGCATGCACGCGGGCTTGTACGGATACTGTATAGTTTACTAGAACTTGTATTATTATCAGGCGTAATATTTATGTCGTAAGTTTCAAGTTTAACTTGATAAAATCAGGGTTGGGGTAATTTACGGGTTAGAGTTAGAGTTAGGGTTTTTGCTGATGTATATTACGGCATTTCTTCTTCTTATTAATATTATACAGTCCAGTTGCATTGGAATGGATTGATCCCGTAAACTACCGACGGTACGTCCCGACACGCACACAAGCGACAACAGTTACCTTGGAGAAATCATTTCGACTGACTGCAGTAGGCCTACTGAATACACAGTACTTTCAGTGAAGCTATTCTCATATACGTTCTCCATCTCTGTGACGGCGGCTTCAGCAGGTGCCCGAGCTTTAGGGTCGATATGATTAATTGCGGGTCGTATATTATCGCCAAATCCATCATCGTTTCTACCGCTCGGAGCTCTCGTCGTTGGGCCTTCTCGTCCAGTTCCGTTTGGCGACCAAGGCTGACGGCAGAGAAAAATATCAGCGTGCTCGGAGTGTGAGACGACAGACGAAGCGGAGCAATTTTTAAAGCCCACACTCCATTACTTCGATTTGTTGGGATTTGTTGTCGTCGGACCTCGCACACGTTGTGTTGATGACTAGTCCGACGCGCTTGTGTTGTTCACAAGTCCGATGCCGTCGACACCGTCGGACGTGTGATCAACACAAGCGAGCCTACGACGCGTTGTGTGTTGTACAACAAATCGACAGCTCAAGCGACCTTTATTGACATTTGACCTTGACAATGACCTATAATAATAATACGACTATATTACACTATGGCGTATTTTATAGACCTTGACGCTACATTTGTCTGTATATGATATTGGCGAAAACTTCGCTGAATTTATATGTTAAAGTATCCGAATGCTGTACTAAACCAAAACTCAGAGTGTGGGCACATTTGAGTATTCGTGTCCAAGTTCCAACAGACACGGGATTTCGAAGTAGGCTAAGCATCCATTAACGTGCCCGTTGTCAATCCACGAGTTTGCCGATTCGGACGCCACGTAAAATAAAGAAGTTGTAGCGTAACATTATGACGTAATTAGCACGTGATTCAATTGCAAGTCTTGAATGGCCGGGCCGAGTGTCAAGATCCAAATTCAAATCCAAATTTATTAAAAGCAGAAGGACCAAAGTGGTCACTAACACTGCCAAACAGTAACAAAGCATGATAAATTGAAATAAAACAAAACAGTACAAATTGTAAGAAAAAAACTAATAAAAAAAACTTGAGATAGAAACACAGCTAATATAAAAACCACATACTAAACAGTAAATTCAATCAAATAAGACGAAAAATGAATAAAGACGAAAGATGTTGCGGATCTGTTGTAAACTTGTTGTAGGCTACAACAAATCCACAACAAATCGAAGTAATGGAGTTCGGGCTTTATAACGCAACACATATCGCCAATGTCGGCATTCACGTCCGACTCACATTCTTCTACGATGCGATACGACACGACGCAATCATTTTAACGCGCGCTCAAGATCTGACAAGTAGCCACCGGCACAGCATAATGCCTGGTTTCCACCATTCCGTTGCCGTTTTGCCGTTGCCGTTTCGCCGTTGTCGTTACGTAAATTCCGTAAGAATTACGTTGCTTACGTGAAAAAATTCCATTGCGCCGTTGCCATTTCCACCTGCCGTTGTGCCGTAACCGCCGTTCCGTAGCAATAGGATCGAATCCTATTTTTGCCGTTTTGCCGTAGGTGGACAACCAATCAGCGTTCTGGTCACTTCATCCCTATGTTATACGGAAAGACGTTTCAGCATTTCCCTTTTCACCAGCAACGGCAACGGTAGCTATGCGGAATGGAAGAACGGCAACGGTACAACGGAACATCACAACGGAACGGCAGAACGGAACGGCGAAACGGTAGCGGCAGAACGGCAACGGAATGGTGGAAACTAGGCATTAGTCCCGTCCGCAGCGGAGCGGCGTCGAAGTGGAAGTCAATAAAAAGTCGAAGTCGACTTTTTGTCGAAAGTTCATGAATATTAATGAGGCTTGTGTTAAGGCACCGACCGCTTCGGCACTTTGGTGAACGTTATGAGTGACGTCACAGAAACATCGATGAATGTGCTAGTTGGACAAATGCCAGAACTCTTAGCCTATTTTTTATTGTTGAACTCTTTCGCAATTACGAATGTTTATGTTTGTGGAGAAGTAATAGTCCGCAATACAGCGATCGCCATTAACTTCTCGATGCCATGTCGGCTATCGCTAGCGAACTGAATATTTATCTTTATCTTGATTCACCATACAAAACGGTAGCAGAGAAAGAAGAATAGAAAAAAGAAAAACTTAACTAAACTTAACTACCATTAATATATAACACACATTTCATTTTTATTTTGTAGAATTCAACTTTGTGTCGAAGTCGATTTTTGTCGACTTCCACTTCGACGCCAACGTGGACGGGACTTTAGTCTCAGTCAGTTTAGCCCAGTTTACGGCGTTACAGTACGGAGTGAAGACTTTATACAACTTAATGTAAGACATTTACTTGTAGGACGTGAACTTACCTTTCCGTCTTTAATGCGGAACGCTTCGTAGATCTTCCAGACCATCTCCTGGCCTGCGCCGCCCACCAATCTTACAAGGCGGTAGTGCTGTGTTATTGGATTTGTGCCTTCCGAAACTAGGCTACTGCGAAGCATCGAGAGCATGTTAGGGTTTCGAAACCCAGGGGGCCGGTCGCCCCCTCACCGATCTGACGAGACTATGGACTGGAGTGTAAGGCTGACACCCTGGGGCGGTCAATTTCGCCGTCCATTACGACGTCATCCAAGACGACTGACTGACTCTTAGTGCATCGTCGCTGTCATTTCACACGATGACACTTCATCGCTGTTGACCAGACCACCCAGGTGTCAGACCGTCAGACGACAAACTACTTTCTTCTTTGACGCAAGCCTACCTGTAACAACAGAAAACAAGAAAATCACGCTACCGCGCGATGCGCCCAATATGTGAGTGCCCGAAAATTGTATGTAAGCGCAAAATCAGCCTGTGCGTATCATCGCGCGGTAAACAGATGCCGCAAATTGTGTGATATTTGTTATTAATTCAGCGTTTATTCTAAATAAAGAAGAGCTAAATAATTTATGGAAAATTTTTTACATAGGCCTATATTTATAAAAGTTATGTTACAGAATGAACATCAAATTCAAAAATATGACAAGAAAATCAACTATTGCTGAGGAGTAACCGATCGTACGAGGTTGTCTTGAATAGCCGTGTTGTATGCTGACTATGGCTATTCCAGACAGTGATGGAAACAAGACCTAAGACCAAGACCAAAACTATAAGATCAAGACCAAGACCAAAATTGTAAGACCAAGACCAATTAAGCAACAGCAAGACTACATAACAAAAAAACGCTTCTGTTTTGTTATCAAAAATAACTTTGTGCCGAAAACGTCAAAAAGTGATGTGATGACCTCTTACGTTTGGCACTGTTTCTGCACTTATTGCACGAAAAATACAGGTATTTATTACATTTCAGCATTATCCTGTCACACAGCCAGTGTAATTCCAGTTATGGTTTTCCAGTTACAGTTAGAATTACAGTTAGTAATTTTTTTTATTTTTCAGTTACAGTTACTATTACTATTAACTTATTTGACATTTTATAGTTACAATTACAGTTAACAGATTTTTCAGTTACTATTACAGTTACTGATCCAGTTATTAAAAGTTAACACAAGTGACTACATATAATTATAAGCATCATTAAAATCGGTCTCTTAGGCC
>Ga0056131_1000439_pt1 | contig 10340 bp, 6 predicted proteins | sample WorMetLIZISLAND1_2_FD_67480 | JGI IMG/M metagenome (GOLD analysis project Ga0056131, IMG submission 67480) | Marine gutless worms symbiont microbial communities from Max Planck institute for Marine Microbiology, Germany - Olavius clavatus LIZARD... ...
TTTCTTACTGTTTTTGCATGGCGATGTTTAGCATAATCTGCGCCACTGTGACGTAGTTTGCACATCAGCTGTCAGCTGATGTCTGGATTTAATTGTCCTATATAGTCTCCTTTATTCTACCACATGTCCATATTTCGCATAGAATGGATGGCTCTGCGTCAATCCATAATTTCAGGGAAAAATTAACGACAAAAGTACAGGGGAAAGAACCGACTACACAGTTTAAGAGAGGCGAATTCACGTCTGCATTTTCGAACACCACGGAGCTTTACAAGTAGTATAATAATTATTATTAACACGCGATGCTCTGCAGAGCGCTGTAATGTTGTCTGTCCGTTCGTCCGTAACGTTGAGGTGCCGTTGTCACATAGGGTGGGTTACTTTTACAGTTTACACACGGAATCTTCGCCTTTCTGAGCCCCAAGATAGGCCATCCAGTCCAACAGGAACATCCCCCAAATATCACGTGGAATATGGATGGAGTGGTTGTTTTAGCAGAAAACCTGCAATATCTCCGAAGCGGCTCAACACAGCACCATTGCACCAAGGTGCTATCGATCGTCGATGTGAAGTTACACACTCGCTTTCGATTCGATTAATACCGAAATCAACGACCTTGGATGACCTTAAGCGGCCGTCGTGCACTCTGTTTCAAAATACGGACGTATTGCGTATTTCGGACATTCGGAGCCAACCACGAAAATCTGAATACGAAGATAGACCAATATTATCAGCTGCATGCCTGCACAGAAATTAGTTATTGCGGCATTGCGCAGTCTCCTTGCAATAGCACGGCTTTCATGTCATTTAGGGAGCTCGTTATTCAGATGTAATTACAAATGCAATGAGTACAGTTTATCACAATAAACTGAATGAATCGCAGTAGTAATATTAAGCTAATATTATATTTTGCGGCATCGTGCTCACCCAGCCAGTTGCGGTTGAGATAGATGGCGACGAACGATGGTGGAATTGTGAAATAATCGACCAGAGAAAACAACTCGACGAGGAAAGACAACTTCTCGGACGCCGCGATGAACTGACACAAAAACACATGCAATCACAACTCCCCATGCACAACTCACAAATACACACTTCGTGTCATTTGCCGATCGCTGTATAGTTGCCATATTCTTAAGCAGTGGTTTGCTTCGTCGCCAGCTTCGTCTGCTTATCAGTTTTGTCATCGAAAGCTGGTTGACATTCTGAATCATAGTCTATTTTCTACACGATGTCTTTCATCTTGTTACATTGACAAATTCCGTTACTGAAAGTAAACCCTCAAAATATGTTGAAATAAGGATGCATATACACATAGGCCTATACACATGGTTAATACAACTCCAATGTTGAGCAATATGGCAGTGGATCTTTCTCCCAGAATGTGGTGTTAATAACAGGGATGTAGTAGTTTAGAGATGACATGAGACAAAGACAGCCGACCAGATGCAGAAGCTTAGCTTAAGCTTTTGGCGGATCATCATTATCGTCACGACGACGACAAATCAGGACCAGAAAAGCTAAAGTTACGGAAGAAATAAAGGTGGCTTATTAGTATAGTGGTTAGGGCGTCGGACTTGTGATCAACAGGTTACGAGTTCGACTCCCGCCGTGCACTAACGGGTTAGTACTTGGATGCATGGGTGACCGTCTGCAGGCGGGTAAACCATCTCAGTGTGTGTAACCAGTCACTTAGGTCAACTCAGCCTTCCATCCCTCCTGGCTGGGGTTACGGCGGGATGTGTTCACTTGTGTCAGGTGTCAGATAACACTGTGTGATCCCACATGGCAACAGACACCCGTAGTTCTGAGACAACTTGTTCAGGGTATACCGTTTAATCTTTAACCTAACGTATTGGCAGTCACGTCTGAAAGGTTTGGTGAAACGCTATATAACGGACCTCGGCGAAGTCAACGAAACTCACCTAAATTAACACTAAGACGGCTGCTATTGTTCTGTGCTGAAGTTTTTTTTAACGGGTGGTCCACAAAAATAAGCCAGCAAATTGCACAACTATATAACTTCATCAATTTCCACAAAATATTCCTCTGGTACACTCAGCAGTAAATTTTCAACAATGTGATGATTATTAAAGACCCCACCACATATTAAACGTTTTGCTACACTACCTTGTACTGTATTAGTAGTCAAAAAACTGGAAAAAAATTAACTATTAGACACATTAAAAATTAATCTCTCATCAGTCTGGAACTCACTCCCTTCGGGCACTCGCTCTTGTTCCTCGGCACAAACATGCCGTCGCCATCAAAAACCCACTGTTTCGCCCTGCAGACTTTCAGTTCCCCCTGGTGGCTCACACAAGTGTCTCAGATTCGGCCCCAGGCCGACACTGCGCACTTAAAAGGATTTTACTTACTTACTTATTGATGACGATGAGGATGACTAAGAATTGATACTGATAATGTATTTTACGTTTACATAACTTTAAAGTTACTAAAGACGTTGTAATCTTGTTTTTCTCCTATCACAGATGTGAATGAGTATTCATCACTGACGATCAAACAGTGCGGGATTGACGTGGAAGGTAGGATAAGTGGAAGACGAGTACCGGTACTGGCGTAGGGTTGTTGACGGTGGTATAGGCTTGTGAGAGGAAGCTGAACCTGCATTGCTAACGAGGGACTGGCATTGTCAAGCGGCGACCACACGTGAGCTTGGCGCCGTCCGTCGCTGACCCGGCGTGGCGGGCCACGTACAGGCAACAAGTCGTCGCATTCACCGTGCAAACTATTAATACTTGATGCGCGAGACTGTCTAGCGGACTATGTAGATCGATATATCGCAGAGGCGACAGTCCGCCCACACGCAAGCCGTCCTACTGCGGCATTGTTATACAACAGGCCGTCACACAGACGCCGCCGACGGCATCTGGTCGTCGCCTCCGCCCCGCGGACCATACACCATACAATAATGATATTGGCCTTCGCCGACAAATTGACGTTTCCGGTCGTAGCTATAGACATTCACGCGTGATGCTGCAAGAGTTTGCTGCATTCAACGCGACACTGACGACCACGCAGCAGGAGCTCCGTTCGCCTGCCTCGAAAACACTAACATACATTTTAGGCTACACGAAATATCGTAACCCTATCACTGTCAACATTTTTTCAGCAATTTGAACCGGTAACAGCATACAATAGGGGCCTATATTATTTTATAGAGACGACGGCACCAGTCACCTACCCGAATAAAAAAGTAGATCATGAAGAAAATGTTGAAGGCAAGATCGACCTGTTGAGTGGTACTGTTAGCCCATTTCTCGCACGACTCCACCGACTCTCTGAAACGTACAGACAAAATACACGACGAGTTCAACCGCCGACAACACTCAGCCATCTGACAGTGATCGCATGGTAACGACGTAACACGCAACGACGTCTACCCGCAGTTGTTAATTGCTGACGTAGACCAATATCGACTATCGCGAAGATGCACTATAGAAAAAAAGCAAAGTTAACAATCATTTAACTGTCTCGTAATACGTTAATGGAGAGTAGAGACCTCAAGAAAACAAGTCAAGACATTTGTAGACCGCGCCAAAATCACAAAAACGCCACACCGGAATCCGCCCCTTAGGAGTGACAATGTGGCGTGCCGGTAGAATGATTTTGGTCTCCTCTACGCGTATAAAAATGAAAGAAGAAGCTCAGCTATTGCTGTGATAGCCGATCGTACTGCATGTACGATGTACGATCGGCTAAAACAACTACTGCGTGATATCTATTTTAACGCTATTCATTGTGATCGCAGCGTCTCGACCTGTGAATAAAAATGTTAATACAGGCGTTGTTACAAGAGCAAAACGACGTACAGATCGAGTCGGGCGTTCACAAAACTACTGGCGAACTATCAAACCGGTGGTTACAAATTTAGGCCCATGAGCAGCTGGAAGGGAAGAATTGGACCCCAGCCTTTCGTTTATGAAGCGTGTCGACTGACGACGAAATGTCACGACAGGTAAACAGTAAGTAATCGCTATAAACCAATACACGCACGTGGTAGTGAAAAAACGCACGCTCGCGTTTTCTTCGACTCGTTTTTTTGTGGTGCGTTTTATATGATACGGTTTGCTCTAATTGTAATGTTTTTGTGTGTGTTTTTTAATGTTTAATAATCTATTTGTATAAATTTATTTGTTCTAACTTTACCACCACTACTGATGAATAAAGTTGTGTGATACATCCTACAGCAAAAGTGTCTGAAGGGACAAATAGGAACATGCCTGCTAGGAACACGCTGGTACAACTTTTAGCCTTGTACATCAACCCTGAGAACCAGAATGCACAGCGTCACAGGCAAACGGACAGACGGACAGACGGACAAAACAGACGGATGACAGGATTACGCCAATAGCCGATCGTACTGTGTAGCAGTACGATCGGCTAAAAAGTAATCTTTTAGTGATACCGTTCAAGTACAAAATGTCTTATAACATATGAAAGGCTCGCCATATAGCCTAGAAATTTAACGAATATGTTCTGCCCGGGAAGTATTACTCACAGAAACTATAATTATGTATGGTTAGTAAACAGTGGTAGAAGTGTAATAAATAAATTATAAGTAAGTAAATAAATTTATAGAGCGCGCAATGTCGGAGGAAAACCACCGAATCTGAGGCGAAAGTGGGCCGGAACGCGCCGCAAGTGAGTTCATTTCAATCATTTGGCCCTACAATATCGTCATCTTGCGTTCCTCTGCCCGAGTGTCTGTCTTTGGCTGCCGGAACTCTGCTCCGAAGTCTTAAATCCTGAGACAGTGTCGGCGACCAATCTCGCCCATGCAGTCTCACTACTTATACTACCATTACAGATGTGTTTTAATGTATATTTTCTTATTTTACCATACATTATCACGATTGAAATAGTCATCTTTCTTTATTTTGTATTCACGGAATGCGGTAATTAAGTTCCCGATCTTGTAACAGGGACCCTTACAGGGTCACCAATCTAGTGACAGGACCCCAAACCACAGAGTTCCTGGGTCCCCAATTTTACACTTACATTTTACATTAGTAACGGTAAATCTCCTAAGAAACTCGTACAACTGCGACACTACGGAACCTTAACTTAACAAGCCTATGGCCCGGTATTAATGTGAAAATAACTTGTACGACGTCGCGGCATAGTGGTATCGTACTTGTGACCACGATGTTATTGTTATACGATCGGTCAATGCACTTGATAACGGGGTCGATTTATAATGACAACGAGTTAGGGAAAAATATCACCAGCGGGTCGTGATGTTCACTCTTGTTCCACAAAGCTGAGCTTAAGTGCCTGAATGCTGGTGAATACAGATGATTATCGGGAATGGTGTTACAGTGGCAGAGTCTATCAGTTATGGATGTATCTGAAATCCCTCCGAACGTCTCGGTGGATGCGAGCCATTATCGCAGTTTCTGCGGAGACTACATTGATTAGCTGTCGTCGTGCAATCGACTTCACATTCGTCTCAATTTGTGTGTTCCCTCGAACTGCATGGCACTGAACGCGTCTACGATATTCGGTCGCGACTACGCACACACGCTGGCGCTCAGCCGATGTCGGCTTCTGAAAATCGATACAAACTGACAGCCAGTTGACAAAATATCGCACATGAAGTCGATTGTCTGAAAGAAAAAAAGAAAAAACCTGCGCGAGTTTTCCCACTTCATCCCATATTTGTTGTGTATCCTGCATTCCTGCCAGTTATAGTTAGTATATAAGCTTATTCAATTTGATTCGTAGGCCATACATACGGGCAGATTGTTTCAGTCTGTTGAACTTTCTTTTAGCACACGAATTAACGGGCGGCATGAAATGTCGTGATAAGTTAGGGGGAGGGCACGCCTCGTTACAGAAACACCGAGTTAAAAGGCAAAGCTGAAGGTCCAAATCCGGGTAATAATTGCTATAGCGAAGTGCTTTTCTCGAAGTGGAATCGAGCCGATGGCCCCGCAGCGCACAATTTGTAATCATTTATTGAATGCGCTAACCGACAATTGGACCCGCGGTGCAGCCAACACAGATTGTTTCAGTCAGGCCCTACTAAGCCTTCACGCCATAGCTTATAAGCTACTGCTCATTTCCCGTCCTGCTGAAGACAGAAGGCTGACCTGGCCTGAGCACACAGTATGTTAGCAACTTACTGAAATTTGCTTGCAATTGAGCATCGAACCGCAACTTTTCAATTAATTACGAATAAGATCCACCATCGACTACTAACAACACACTACCAATGTTATAACGCCGCATATCGTGTCGGACATCGGGATCGTTTGTTGCAATAGGCAGACGTGCTACGCTAACACGATTCGTCAAACAAATGCGCTTACAGTCTGTCATAAAACTGCAGCAGCAGATAGGGTTGCAGTAGGCCCTACTTGGCTGTGGCGGCAGGTGATAATTGTTCCGAGAACGGTCGATGTTCACAGAACGTCGTGCATGGAATGAGTGTATCAGTCAACACCTGCCCGTTCGACGATATGCGAGCCTACGTCATTCTGAAGTTTACGATCAGTAGGTATTAATACAAAAGTACCATGCAGGAGTATGCAAACATTTCCATCGGTCGTAATTCTCTCTCATTATCACAGCATTTTTACATCGCGTCAGCATAGCTTGCTATGCAGAGCGCTGTACTAGCTATAGTAAACCCGTCCGTCCGTCTGTCCGTCTCTGTCACACGCTGGCACTGTATCAAAACGACTCAATCAATCAATTTATTTGCCAAGTAATACAAGAGCAAATATAATGAACTCAAGCCACGATCATGCGGTCTTCACGGTGGGATAGCCCCATGACTCTAATTTCCTCACGGTTAACTTCACCGCAAAATTCCAAAGGGAACATAGGGAGCGAGGGCGCCGAATGAGAGGTGTAGGAAAAATAGGCACTTTTAGCCAATAAATCGCCGTATCTCAGAAACGGTGCAAGATAGAACCATAGTTACAATGACCGACTAATAGGAGGTCGCATACGCGCTTTCGATTGGTATCAAAATCATCGACCTTGGATGATCCTGAACGACCTTGAACGGCCAAAACGCACTCTGGTGTAGAAAAGATGCGTCTTTTGGAGGCCACTGCACAAAATTGAATGAAGATAGACCCATACATGCAGCGACAAAAATGTAAGTCAATGACTCTAGTTTCTGGAAATATAAGGTATATGCGGATACTCGTACGGGTTCCTCTTGGCGGATACCTCAAATGAGAGTGGGGTTGTTGACGACTGCAATTTTTGGCGATTTGAGTAGCTACTTCTTCGGAAACTTCAGAGATACGGCCAGCAATATTATACGATGATATGCTACCCTTGTTGGCCTGTGACTGATTGCAAAATAAATGACCTAGAATGACCATGAGTGGCTATTTCATGTAAAACTCAATTTTCGCACTAGCATTTTTATATTTAGAGGGTTCGACTTTCAAGCATAATTACGTGAAAACTAACGAATATTATCAACCCATACTATCAGCGGCAGAAAATATAGGTCAAAAACTCCAGTTTCTGGCAATATAAATCATTTGTAGATATTCGAAGGCGTTTCTTGCTGGGACGTCTTCAAACCTGAGTGGGGTCGTTGAAATCGACGAATGTGCTGTTTTCCTGTTGCCATATCTTCGTAAGTTTCAGAAATAACGTCGGCATTAATTGCGCGTTACGACGACACACTGTTCTGGATTTCTGCCGCCGCCAGTAAGGATGACCTTGAATGTCCGATTCAACTTAAAGTGCGCTTTACGGACGGCACGCTTGCCGTACGTATGTTTTGGCTTTCGGAGCTGGCCATGCATGACTGGAATGAACATGGCCCTTAACTGTCAGTGACAAAAATGAGGCCAGTGAACTGTGATTTCACAACATATGAGGTTTCTACGAATTATCGCCGGGGTTTACTGCTGAGAGGACGACGAACCGGAGTTAAGCCGCTAAACTTGGTTATTACTTACATTATCATCATCATCATTTAATTATGCATCATCATCTCTCAGATGTCTTGAGATGTGTGGCCATTTGGAATATATATTATTATGAAAGCTCTTAACGGCTTTCTATTTCTAATGATACAAAAACAGATGACCTTGAAAGTATATAATGCTTGAAAGCTTCATCGGCCACGTATGCCGCACGGTTTGTTAGCTAAAGAGCGTCGATTCGAGTTTAGCTAGTCTATTATAATAGTTGTACAGCGGATGCGGTGTTCACTGTTCAGTGAAGTGCACGATCAGCGAGCGATCCGAGAAAGTACGTTGTAGGCTATAGCTGACGCGCTGTCTCTCTGCGGTAGCTGAACTTCTTGTTCGAACTAATTTTCCAGCCCTGGTATGGAGATACTCCGAGAATAGGCGTTATTTCGAACTCCCAGATGGCAATCTAGTCCGGAGGAGATGCGTGGGTTATCGGCGCCTGGGGCGGACTGCAAGTTTGCCGTCCCAAAAAGTTGTGAGATGCCTGATGCCCTTATCACCCCATTTTGCGTTTTAGCACCATTTTTGCCGTTATCACCCCATTTTTGCCGCCCGCTCCTGATTGTCGCTCGGGGCGGTCCGTTCCCCTCTGCCCCACCCCGCTACGCTACTAGTCTCTTCCGTAATTCGTTTGTTATGCGATGTTTTTATTAATATGCGTGCTGCAAGCGTTAAATATTCCTTATTGTCAGTCGACGTCGATGTCTGTATGTACAGCAGTTTTCTTGTCTAATCCAACTGACGCAGATTTTTAGACCTTGGAAATGAAAGGTTACGCGTTGTTCTCGGCCGAGCCCATTAAGACAAATCCGACAAAAACCGTATCTTTTTAGAGTACGTATGTAATTCCAAAGTTCACAAATCTCTGCTAGCAATGCAAGAGGCAGGAGGCGGGAGTTTCATAAGTCATAAATAAATCACATTCACGTGAACTGCTGCTGTATTATTGTGAAAGCAACCAAATCATTAATCACAGCAAGAAAAGAAATGATGACGACTATAATTCTGGAGTTGCTTTGCCAGGACGTTATAGACGTATTGATTTATTGCTAGGCCGACATATCGACCAGTGCCGTGTCGACAGCGACAGAGATCAGTCGGTCGGTCCGACAACCGATCAAGTCGGCGACAACGAACCCGACGCCGCAGGTCGCTGAGTTCACGGCTGCGTTACGTCTCGTCGAATATTCGCTCTCGTTCCCGTTTTCGCAACTCTCCTCCTATGACCCTCTGCCAGGGCCTCTGGCAGCTAGGCCTATCTCTACACAGCGAGGCGGACCAAACGGAACACACGGGCAAAGCTCACGTGACCCGCAGGTCGACAATGCCGCAATCGTGCAAAACTGGACATACAACACAGCACAACGCGAACGAATATATCTGGGCGACGAAAAGGCGCAATATTGGATGCTGCACGATCCATCTGTGCGGACGGAGCGGCGGGCGGCACTGACGTGGGCATGCAGCCAGCATCTCGTCGATCAGACATATCCCGCCGACTAGACGCTGCACGACGGCCATTATGCGTCAGTTCCACAGCAGACATGCAGGCACGATACTGACGTCATTTGTTACGTCACCGACCGCCATTGATCCCACGTGTTCGGATGGAGCGTTGCAGTCGGATAATGACGCCACACTGAGCGGTAAAGACGCTGATTTACCGCCGGCTGCAGCATGGACTGGAGTGACAACGCGAGATACAGTCGTCAGTTGTCGACGCTCGTGGTTGCTGCTGGCCAGGGTCGCCAATCGCCAGCGGCTTTTTGCAGTAATTTCCAGAACGCTATGTAGGCGGTTTTCACCTGTTGTCGACGTATTATATTCTGGCAAACTCCAATGCCGTTTGCCATAACGTAACAACGCTGTCACTTAACATATTTATAAAAACGTGTTAACTGCTGAATTTTGCGTCAGTCATATTATATGCATATAAGCTGCAGTTTGTGTCGGGAATTCTTTCGGCATTTCCTGAGCCACGTAGCAACAACTATGTATGGCATTAAGTAGCGGAAAAAGAGTTGGCAACAGTGGCGACGACGTTGGTCTATGAATAACGAAGCATCGCAGTTGGATGGGCTTGATTGTACCGTCACGTCAGCTTGTACTGGTTCGTGCTTGGGACACAGCCCCCAGACCACTATAGGCTCGCGTTTCCTCGCTCGTTATGTGGCCCCTCAGAGTTAGAGTTGACAAAAAAGAACTGGGGGTCGAGAGGCTGGGAGGTTGGGTGCCCACTTGGGGTGGGGCCCGACAGAGAATTTTTTGAATTTTCAAGTAAATTAATGCAGGGCTTTATGCATTTTTCATTGCGAAAAACTATATACTTGTTGCCAGAAACCGGGACTGGGGGCTTAATCGACCCCT
>Ga0056131_1000440_pt1 | contig 10331 bp, 5 predicted proteins | sample WorMetLIZISLAND1_2_FD_67480 | JGI IMG/M metagenome (GOLD analysis project Ga0056131, IMG submission 67480) | Marine gutless worms symbiont microbial communities from Max Planck institute for Marine Microbiology, Germany - Olavius clavatus LIZARD... ...
ACAAAGAGGTTACACGGCCAGCTGCCAGTCTAGCGCAGGATAGGGAAAGCACACCGGCAGAACCGGCGGTCTTAACCACTATGCCACGCCACCAACTGAGAAGATTGGGACGCCGCCATGTCCTCTCTTGGCGGTATCAAATGTAACAATTCATTGTACCAGTTAGGCTGTTATATTATTCGAAATATTCTACATTCCAGCTCCTCAGATTCAGCGAGTTTCTTGCCGACATTGTGCGCTTTATAAATTAAATTTACTTACTTACTTACATTATCCGACGGCCGTGTGCGTGTGAGCAGTATTTTTCGGCTGCAATGTAAAAGTTGTCTCTGCGTACTGTGCATCCTACGACGGGACTAGAAATGCCAGCGAGCTTCAGCCGTGCGGAGAGTTGTAAGGGTGAAAGGTCTGTGCTGAGTCTGCTCGTTGTGGATGTGAAGAATTAACGATGTGCCGACGCGACGGCTGTACTGTGTGGACGAAGGCGCCGACGCTACCTATAGCTATACTATTGGTGCTATCTCGATTGGAACTCATGCTGCACCGCTCTGTATATTTCGTCGACTGATGGCATTACAGCTTCACGCTTCACCGATAGTCGCACTGCATATTGTCATGCGATCATGTGCGCAGCGTCAGTTAATGGAAACGGGCATTTAATAACCTCGCATAAACTCATAAATCTCGATCGGTGACGAGTGATATTTGACGGTGTACCGTTCGTCCCAGTCTTTTTGCAGAATGCAGATAGCGGCATTGAGAATCCAGGCTTCTGTTGTTTATTTCGATATTTCTGTTGATTTATTTTAGCATATAGATGAGTTGGTCCGGATATATCATGACTCGTGATACGCGGCTCTGTACGCTGTCAGCAGCTACTCTTACGTCGGGTGGCAGTTTTGTTCCATGATAACACTTGTAATAATAATGTCCGACCAATACATGCATATACTGTACAGAGTGCAAAGTCTGGCCAACGAGAGGCAGATCATGTTGCACCGCAGTAATATTTACATACTTATTTTGCTCGTGCGTTGATGTATGTGCGTTTTTATGTTCAACGATGATGTCTCAGTATTATATCATCCTTCCATCCATAAACGGCTTGAACAATAATTGGCTCGGTGATATAGTGTCGCTTCCAAGTCGTCGTTAACGGCTACGTACGTACGGATTTATCCGCGTGCAGGCGGCCAGCAGCTCGTGGGCGGACGGAAGTCTACTGAAGGCCACCCTGGAGGTCCAGACACTACACAGCCTGCTGAGACACTCGGCGGACCACCAACGTTGCCGTCAACGTGCCAGACGCAAAACGGAAACAGATGGTAATTGTTTGATAAGGCTCTCGGTTTTCGCAGTCGCCGCTCTGACACGATGCAGCACGTCAAACATGGCTGAAACGGGTATATGAAATATGTAGCGCTATACATGCCAGCGGAAAGAGATGGAAAGGGACGGATCGTTACCCCGGGGCGCCTGCAGTGCTAGTCAGTCGCTGCTACCGACGGACTGCGTGCTGATAAATCCGGACTCGCCGGGTCAAGTTTCCGAGCTGACGTCCTCTTGATAGGTCGACGCGCTTGACGCGGCCACTCGCTTTTCTTTCGGAGTTAAATCTTTCCCAGTTTTCTTGACGCCGTGCGGCGAAGCGTAGAGAGGGCGGCATCTATAATTAGCGTAAGACGAAATGCACGTAGTCTAGTCATGAACGCTGAACTGGTGAAATAGGGCAAACATCCATCAGCAGCGCATCTCGCCATTAACTGGACGTCTGTTACGGTCTGTAAGCCGGTCGACGTCACTCTAGCCACGTATCGTCTGACCACGGTGCTACTATGCTATGGTTCCTTGGTCTGACTGTCTCTCAGCGGATGCATGCTTTGACATTTGAATTGTGATGAAACTGGGTACCAGCTTCAGGACGTGTGATGATGATGATGAACGAATGTCCGTTATCGTTGCGTGAAGTCCTAAGACTGCAAGGACACGTAACGCTATGGAAAAAGAGTCACGTAGTAGTCAGTACAGAGCATTGTTACATTATTACGTTAATGTGTCAGAGTGAGCTGTAAAACTGCGCAAAAAGCTCAGTCTAGTGCGGAAAACTCACTGTGACGGCGATGCTTGAACGGACTCCGGCAGACTGTATCAAACAGATACAGTAGCCATCGGGAGGTCACGGTCGCCAATGTAGCACTGGAGGTGCGCGGGGGCTGGTGGTAGCACTGTTGATGTGGCGCTTGACTGCTGATGAAACCTCAGAAACCAAGATGCACTGGGGAAATAATCATCAAGGAGTTCAACTGCCACGTAGGTTACGTGAAACATTGGACGTCAGAGCCAGACCCCTGTTTCGTCACACTATATGCATGAGATGTTAGCCCGTCAGCATCACACAGTCGCCAGAGTTGTTGCCAATTCTAGTGTACGGTCTTGTGAAAGTTGTGATGCATGCGTGGCTCACGTGTGGCGTCATTACTAACACGTCGGCGTCACACCAACGCTGCATTTGTTATATTCGTTATAGGCGTCACCCGTCAGTAGCCAGAGGCATCTCAGTTCTTTGAGGAAAACGTAAGCTATTAGGCCTACACTCGTGCAGCGGGTCAAACTCAAACTCAAAGCCGTCAAACCATGGGTTAACTGAAATTGCAGGACGTGAAAACGCTCCGGTGTATACATAGCGAAGGTTTATAATGTTGAATTGACGTCGTTCCATCACTATAGAGTATAGCCGGTGACTATTCGGATTGGTGGCTTGGTGCATGGGTGCTGGTAGGTAGCAAAGAGGCCATTAGCCACACGGCGCAGTTCTCTACCGTTGATAAAAGCTGGAATAATGTTTCGACGATAAAAGCGGCCGAGCACTCGACAGCCGTGGGTGGTAGGCCCTATTTGTCGTCGATAACATTTGCCCGGAGAACGCTGCTTTGATAGACTGACAGACTATAGACGAAGGCTAGAGGACGTAACAGAGTTCCAAGTACGTAGTTTGTCATGCAACTTGACATCGGATGTTTACTTGTGTTGTCTCAAAGTTACGAAACGCAGACCCGTCACGATCACGATATATATTCTCTGTATGGGGGCAAAGTAAAATAGTAATGCACACGAATTTCCCTTACATGCAGCATGCCATATATTAAACGTTTCAGTTTTCACTGATACATTCAAATTTGTACGGATCAGCATGATCGGCCACTGCAAATGTCTGCAAATTTACGTTACGGTTCTACAAAAGATATTACCTTTACGAAAATGTCGGAATATTAGCGCCTGAAAGCGCCTGAGAGGTTGTGAACATTTTCTGTTCATCCAACTCGAAAGTTTAAACAGTTGTTTCCTCGGAACATATTGTGTAGTTCTCTAATGTATAAAGTGTTTTATAATGAAGATTTAGCGTTGTTAGTCGGCATATACTAAGTATGAAAGTCGGAAAGTGTCGCTTTGATGCTCGACGTAAGACGTAAGGCCCCTTGTGACAATGAACACACTGAGTTGAATGTGAGTTTATTAAACGTCCCGTATACCTCGCATTCAGCTTCAGCATCTGCAATGTCTATAGGCCTACGTTACGTCACACAGGACGTGTCTTTCCTGTTAGCCTTTTAGGTCGTCTCCAGACTCCAGTGTAGTTGTGTGTTTAGTAAGCGGTTGTTTTTCTGCGGCAGATTACATTACATTACATTACATTCATAAGTCTTGTAGTGCTCCGTTTACGATAAAACTAGACCAACGGTGCATTTAAGTGTCAGTACAGAAATAAAACAATAACCTTATACCTGACAATCTGGTGAAGTTTGTGTACCTGTCATTTTGCACATTGTCATTTATAACTCATTATCAACAACTCTGCATCCAACTTACCACCAGAGACTGAATGTTGACCAATATTCACCGGCCAGTTAAGCTGAGTTAACACTTCGACGTATACACTCAGCGTCACTGTATTTTATTATAACTTTTTGCACTTTTCGCCATTAATTCTTATGGTCGCCGGCTTTTGTATTCACAACTTCACATTAATAAATAAAGGCCAACAGTTTGTTTATATTAGTCAAATACCAGTACCATCATTTTACTGTTGACCCTAATTTTTCGGCATTGTATATATAACAAATGCGAGATAAAACGTATAGGCTTACGTTGAGTGCTTTCTACATGGCAAAAGTGTTGCCTGCGTCATATAACGAGGATGACTATATAAATGATGGCTGAAACGGGTCTCGTGTAATTGTTTTGGGTCACCTCAAACATCAAAGGCCAGTGCTATCTCAGAATGACAATGATTACTGTGTTTAGTGTGCTGGCTATCAGTTCATTAAATTGCTATGACTGACAATAATAATTATTGTTCTGTATGGTGTGTTTTTATGGCGTGGCGTCTCTGGGCACTGCTTGGAACAATGGTACAGACATGAGTAAGTATTTGTCAATTATTGGTGAGTTTCTGTTTAATGTCACTAAATGTTTAAAGTGTTAGTTACTGTACGTCATTCATTCAAAAACGAAGTCATTTAGAGTGATTGCCATATTTGACGGTTAATAGGAAACCACGTACGAAGCTACGAGCTATAGCCGACAGTACACGCCTATGTCCTATGACCTACAATGACCATAAATGTCATTTGGGGTCATTTATCAGATATGACAGAATGTTGAATGTGAATATCTGGAAAATGATACAGTAAGCCTCACAGATGAATTTCTATTATCAGCGAACAGGAAGCCTTACATTGACCGTTTTACTCTTCTGACTCTCTCACGGCGCTGTTTAGACTTCACTTCACTAACAGTACATGTATAAGACAATGTCTGTAGAATGCGGCGGTCGTGGAACCGACCCAACCTGTTATTATGTTCTATCCGAACGAGATGCTGGAGTGACACCGGTCCGTCGGTCACCTCGAAGTGTAACAGTGTCAGCTGCTGATCAGTGCTGGACAGTCACTCACATCCCCGCATCAATAAACGTCCACGGCGCAATGCTGCAAGTGCAACCGGTATTTTGACGGTGTGTCGCCAGACCGGTGAAGCGCAATTCCCCCTCGGCTCCATGAATTCGTCATGTTTCTATAGGCCTAAACTACACCGCTACAACGTCGCAGAGTTTGTAGAAATGTATACATCATCTTGTACTCTCGATCATTTGCTTCCAACTGCAGATCATGACCACGCCCACTGGTCGATATTATCGATGACGTTTATGGCGCGGTTTAGATCGATTCTGAGATTAGACGGCGGCGCTGGCATTTATTGTCGTTAGAAATCCGACTGCCATCGTATCATGAGTCCGTCCGGACCAGTCAGCACCCAGACCGCGATGTTCCTCGTCGGGCGCGCGTCGATGGACGAGTCCAGATGGTATGCGTGGATGTCGGGCGTCACGGTAACGAGTTCGCTGTTGCTATTTGATGGCGCTGGAGCAATCGCACAAGCTGCTGCCGCATGGTGAATGGCTTTTCTGCAGTCAATAAGACTTAGTATTGCTGCAGGTCTCTTCAGCGTAGTCCGGACTTGTAGCAGTCGTAAAACTTACTTACTATCTTGTCTCTTCATCAGCAGAAATCGTTGTATACCGCTTTGCTTTGATGGCATGCCAAACGTATTAGGAACCGATGTCATATTGCTACTCATCTTGTTCGTTTTCTTCCTGTTGACGTCGCCCAGTGTACTGCAGTGTCTGCTTTCTATTCGTTATGCTGTATAAGGCATAGAAAGCAGACACTTGGATAACTTGTGAACAAAATATCTCTTCTTGGAACAGTTACACTGGATTCTGCTAATTTCCCCTGATGAACTGTGAATAGGCCTATTTTCGACCTGTGTTTTGTTTGTTTTCTACCATTCTGCAGGTAATGTGCGTACACGTTTAAGGTGATGCAGAATATTTTAGCTACGTGGGTGGTACTGATGCTTGGTTAATCGTTGCAAAAATTACCAAGATCACATTCGCATTGGATTTGATAATTTGATATTGGCGTTATGACACACAGTCACTGACGTAAATACGTATAAATTGTTGGCAGCAGCACAAGTGCTAGATTGACGATTCGGCCGATTCGAAGTGTTGTAAGTTTTCAAGGTTTTATCAGTTCTGTGTAAGCCTATGTGTTGTCCGTGTTTCATAATTTGTATGATGCACAATTAGGCTTGAGGAAGACCTATTTCAAATTGCAGCAACAAAAATGTTATGCACAAAAACTGTGCACGCTGCCTACGAATGCACCGAGATAACGGTGGTATTATAAATCTGATGCAGGCAAGGAATAACCGCCACGTTTTTTTATCCAACAGAGTCCACCAAGTGTAAATCCGGCCCCGAGAACACCGTGTTGATGTAATTGTGTGAACGTAAGCAGTTTGGTTGAAGTTGTTTTTTTTGTTTTGTCACTTTTGTGCCGACAGCGACATGTAGAGATGATCTCGGAATGAACAGCGGCGCCATTCCTGACTCCGCCATTAATGCAAGTTCGTCTTACGACTTCAAGAGCGTAGGACCGCAAAATTCCAGGTCAGTAGTTTATTCCGCTCTTCGTGTAGTCTTCGCCTGCTCTTTCCTTTTCCAACGCGCATTCCACGGCCGCATGTACGCCGCGCAAAAAAACCTGAGCGGCTGAGGTTTTCTTTGCGCGGCGTACATCCGTGGAATAGGCTGAGCCGTGCCGAGTTAGTCGTCTGATAACACGTTTACAGCATGCGGTTTATATTTGCGCGAAGGTCAACACTGTTCTCTGTTAATTGGTGACTGTGAACGCAAACATAATGCAGTTGTTGTAACGTTCCAGCAAAACTAAAAAAAATCTCATCTCTGCGTATAATATATTATATGACAGCATGACTTATACGCGGCATTGGCGAGGTACCGGACTTATAGGCCTACAGACAGTAAAGTGAGGTGACCGTTCTGAATCTGAGCCTATAACTCGTTGGGCTTACGCTGTTCTACTCCGTGTCGGGTGCAATCATTAGTTGATAATTAGATTTTAAATTTTTTTTTACATGGGAGACGAAATCTTTAACCATTAAAATGGATGGCTGACTGAATTTCGCTTTTGCATTCATGTGAATTAACTTGTAAAATAACTGGTCATCACAATGACATAATGACAATAACCAGTCTATAAGCTTAGTCGTGTCCAGTTGTGTATCTGTAAGCACTGGGGTTTGTGGGATGGGTATTTGTCCCAGAAAAGTTTGAAGCTCATGGTTTTCTGGACGGAGTCGGAAGTTTATTAGCACGAGAATAAAGCCTCATAGACACTGGGTGACTATAGCCGCCGAAATCGGTCGCCAGTGTGGACAGGGCTTAATGCTCCGTGAAAAAATACTGTATTAAGCCTGATCTTTCACCAGAAGTACTCTGTGAAACTTAATGCGCCAAATTCGTTTTCTACCCGGACGCCGCTGGAGAGTTCACGTCGATGCCCCTCTTTTCCCACTCTGCTGGACGCCTGCGGCGTCTCGTTCTCGGTATCATCTTGGGCGCTTCGTCCGGAGTCGCCCACGAACGCAGTGCAATTTTAGCCACTTCGTACATGTATACGTCTTCTTCGTCATCAGTTCATGTGTTTCCAGTTATGCTGCATGGCGAACATTACTTACTTCACCGAGCGTGAGATTAATTCAGCAATGCTGCCTGCTGTTTCAAGCAAGCAGCTTCAGACATACGTCAGACTGACACTCGTGAAGAATTATTCCACTCGCGTGCGTGAGCGTCTGACGGCGATCAGGGCGCTTATCAAGTTGGTCGTGGCCAAAGACCTATTAGGTCGTGGCTCGTGGAGCTGCATGGCACCGCAACGGCCGGTGAGTAGTCGGCGCGCTGACCGACCGATTTGTCGACGCTCGTCGCTCGTGACCGTGCACCGATAACCAGTCGCCGGGGTTCGCATTCGGTCGGTCGGTCTCGGCTGATCGGCCGTCTACGTGCAGTCAAATCTGATCTGATATATGGGCAATAACGACCAACAGGGAGCGCATGAGCGAGCGCACCTGCTTCTTGTGTGATAAATGACTCTTGATAGTTGTTTTCACGCCAAGTTTTATGTGATCTCTCTTGTTTTCGCGTTTCTCACTGGCAACTCTGCTGTATTGTTGATAAATATTACATTAGTGTAGGCAGCATTTTGCAGCTAGAGTGATCCTTCTACATCCATCTTTCTCTCTCCTTCTCTTTCCTTCTCTGCTTCCACTCTCTTCCTTCTCACCCCTCTCCTTATTATCCCTCCTCTGAATCCAGCTAGGGTGTCTGGAAGAGCTGAGCCCCCAGCGGATCCAGGCGGAACTCAGTTGCATTTCGAGGTAAAAAATACCACATTTCGCGGTATAAAACACACGCAAACATTTCATCGCCACCGGTGACAGCAGAAAGACAGACGATGACTGTACATGGCACTATATGCCCCAGTATAATGCTTGCTAGAATTTGTGTTCTGAAAAAAATTCTTTTCTGCAATTCTGGGTTTGAACCCCCAACCTCCTCTGACATATTCCGCGTTTATCGATAACAAGACTGTGGCTGTTGGGAATGTTTCAGTAAATGATGTATGATGTCTATGGAATAGCTTTTATATAAATGTGACCTCCTTAAGGGAAACTGTTCAAAACATATCGTACTTTTCGATTCGTTATTTATTTATTGCCACTTTTACATATGTCACTGTAAAACGATAATTCGCTATGCTCAAGACATTTGCAACCGAATCGTCGTCGACAACAGTTGCGGTGATGCTTTTTGTCTGGAACACGGTCGTGGTTTGGTGTAGGATACGAACTGAGCAGAATGGAGGAGCGTGGTGTCCTCGACCTCAGGTGGGCCGCGATGCTAGCGAGTGGCTGGAAATTGACCTTGGTGAGCTCAAGGTCATTTCACTCGTCGAGACACAAGGTCGATTCGGCAACGGACAGGTTAGTACCTATTATGTGATGTGCGCATGACATGCATGTTTCTCTTACTATTAATAGATCAGTGTTTGAATTCCGGGAGGGGAAGGAAGGTTCCTTGTTGTCGCTTCAAACAATTGTTAGGTTGGGTCACGAGTTCACTCAGATGTCGCCGTCACTGCTATCTGTCTGTGACTATCAACACTGCTGTATAGTTCACAGTGGAATTGTGTGACGTCACTGGTATAAATAACCGTCAGAAACTGAGACATGGTGTAGTTTTAGTTCTCGTGCGCGAAAGGTCAATAATTTTCGTTGTCGTTTTCGTTCTCATCGATGAAAATAACACGGTTATGCATTAGGCCTACTGCTGTGATTCGTGCCCGTTCACCATCGCAAACGCCAGTTGGAAGCCACACCTCGCCAGCCTGTCATTATTGGAAATCCGATGACACTTTTTCGTGTTTTTAAATCCGGTATTTACGTGCTTGCTCGGTGCTCGAGCCGGGAGGCCATAATTACGGCGAATGGAAAAGTCGATGTTGATGGCGTGTAATAATCCGAGTTTTAGCGGTTCTGCTGATAAACTTTGTTGTCGTGCGGCAGTAAAACTGATGCTTTTACACGCGACAACAGTGTGCTCATTTCCACCGGGTGCGTGCGGGTGCGGTGCGGTTCGGACGACGTGTGTGGCGAACGAATAACGATGTTGTGGCTGGCGCCGTCTCTCTTATCTCTGTGACTGTTCTGCGCGTGTGCGTCTGTGTGTCAGTCGTTCGTTAATTATTCAGTGTCAGTCGTCTGACGCTGCAGTCGCTCCATCACTTCGGCTTCATCTCATCTTAGCGTAGCAGTAGCAATTCTGCATTCAACACGCCAGCCACGCGCCCCGACTCACTGTAATATATTCACTACTCACTATGGTCACTATATACACACACTAGTTTCACCGGCTGTGAGGGCTTTTTCGTCTCTAATGATGTCGTTGCTGCAAATACGTACATATTAATAGTAACATATTTAACTTTTGTCATAATTCTATGTCAAACTCGGTTTTACTGAGAGCAGTTTTAGATTCAGGGGGTTTGTCTTTCAAAGATAATTGCGTGATAAGTAATAACCATAGACCCATATACTAGCTGCAAAAATGTAGGCCAATAACGCTTGTTCCTGGAAATAGAGGCATCTCAGTTCTCCCACAGAAAAGTAAGCTGCTTGCTACACGATGATAGAACACGATGATGTGCATCCGTCAAATATAATCGACCCTCAATTATTTATTGATTACGCCGAAGCAGCCAAACAGACATACACATATACAAAAAAAACGATAAAAGCATCAAACATAAAAGACAAGAAAACACTAAAAAAAAAACCTATACAACAGATACAGCAAATGTCTTCCACACAGATTTCTTGATAAAAGATACTGAATTATCTAATCG
>Ga0056131_1000441_pt1 | contig 10327 bp, 7 predicted proteins | sample WorMetLIZISLAND1_2_FD_67480 | JGI IMG/M metagenome (GOLD analysis project Ga0056131, IMG submission 67480) | Marine gutless worms symbiont microbial communities from Max Planck institute for Marine Microbiology, Germany - Olavius clavatus LIZARD... ...
CAAATCTAAACATTACTTTTTGGACTCCTGGCTTTATAAGCTTTCCAAAAATGTATAGGTTTGCAAATCTCCATAAATTCTGAACGAAAGTCTTCTTTTGTACATAGTGAACCTGACTATTAGCTATTCTGTGTGTTTACTGTTGTACGTAAACAAGACGTGAATGAAGAATAATTTTATATTGCTTTGTGATTATGAGTTGAGTTCAGCGTGAATTGATAAACACTTTGTTTCGTTGTGATAGAAATGCCATGAATAAAAGTGGTTAAGTCAGGTGCTGTCCTCGGAAATATCACATTTATTGATGATGGTGACTTGTATTGGACAACATGAACGCATTTTGTCTTGTGCAGGCATAGGCGTAGCCAGAAGGGGGGTGAGGGGCCTAGGCCCCCAATGCGGTGTGGAAAAAATTCACAACAGTTTTAGCTGTGTAATAGGGGCAAATATATACATGAAGTCTAATGTTTAGTAATTGTGAATGTGAATGTGCGTTAATATGTGCCGCAAAAATGTCAAAAATATCAAATTTGTCGCTATCAGATGCGTTCTTTCAAACTCTAAATACACCAAAACTCGTTTTCGGCCGGGGATTCGTCCCGTACCACGCTGGGGAGCTCACGACGTTCCCCCAGACCTGCAGTCGGCTGGGGTGGGGGATGTCTCGAATTCTTGATGGTCTCACGTTGCGAAAACCGTATCGACTTGCCACGCGGTACTGTGTCATCTGCGGACCATCCATCGATCAGTGTCTAGATCCGTTCTCCAGTCGCTTGTGTCGTATCTCGTCCTCTCGCAGTTGGACTACAGCAATGCGACACTGCTGGGCATTTCATCACATCTCTTGTCACGGCTGCAGTCAGTGATGAAAACCGCTGCTCGGCTTATTTTTTCCTCATCAAAGTTCCAGCACATCACTCCGCTCTTGCATCAGCTGCTGTGGCTAAAGGCTCTAGATCGAATTGTATTCAAATATGCAGTCTTCGTATACAAGTGTCTTCACGTCTGCACCTGCATACCTTACTGTCGAGCTTTGTCAGGTGGCAAATGTCGAGGCTCGTCAGCGACTTCGTTCCAGTTCATCTTCACCACTGATTGCAGCCGCACCCGACTGTCTATCGTCGGTGTCCGAGCTTTTCTTGTTCTTCTACGGCGTAAGGTCGAACTTCAACAAGTTGAAGACTCCTGACCATGAATGGGGGTTGGCTTGCTTGGTTGGTTGCTGCTGCTCCGAGCCTGCTCGCATCTGGAACAGTCTGCCTGATCTTGTCACTTTCGCACCTTCCGTAGCTGTCTTCTGGTCTCGGCTTAAAACTCACCTGTTTAACTTTTCCACCCCTTTCCCCTTGTGACTGTACAGTGCCCGTGCAGTGACGCTCAGTTCCTTTGGACACTATAATCGTTCTTCCTTACTTACTTACACCCTTCCCCTCTTCCCTTCAGCATCTCGATCTTGGCCCCTCAATTCTCCAAATAAAATTCCTGGCTCCTATGTGCGCAGGGCTGGTATATCAGTCGTCAAGAACAAATAGGCAAGGTACTATATACACCAGTTTACCTCGCAAGAAAAATGTTAAAAGTGTCAAAATTGAACAACATCCATTCATGGCATGGAGAAATAATACATGATACATCTTACCGCAAAAGTGTCTGAACACAAGTGAATAGGAAGTGACCCTCAGGAACACATTTTTACAGCTTTCAACCCCCTACACCGACCCTATGCCCTCAAACTGCCCAGTTCGTGCACCGTATATGTTGCTGCCATCTGGCAAATCAGTTAAAACACATGTCTCTGTTTCTTATTTAGAGTACATTTCTCAGTCTTAGGTCCACTTCTATATTCTCTGTGGTGTACGACTTAAAAGGAACATCGACAGCTGCACTTTTTGTTATTGATTTAATTTGTATGTTGTATGCAGGACTGACAATAGTTGTACTCTGTGATCGGTGTTTGTGAGGCACAATGGTTTTTATTACTTTGCCCCCAAGTCTTACAGAAGAAGAAGAAATTCTTCAACAGAAATTTGCCAAGTTAAAGAAAAAGGTTCGTTAGTAAATTGTTTTGTATTTATCTGTTTTAATCATTTTGCATGAAACAAACAAGTGCAGTACATTGATGCTGTAACCTGTAAAAGCTTGTTATTCCATACAGTAGCACTAATATTAAGTGCAGCTAATCAGGTTAAACAGCTTTATTTTCTTTGCTTTATCTGCCTGCAAACAAAGGATTAGTAATACTATTAGTGAGTGCCATTAAGTGAATTTCAATGAGTGCACTTTTTTATTTTACATGGAATGTTAATACAGTTCTCTTGGTAGTGTATGTTGTTGTCTTGAAAGCTCATGATCATCAGTTTATCATTGTATCATCAACATTGTCACTGGTCAGACGACTCGTTGCTTTTGCTGCTATTTGCGTCATCATCATCATCGTCATTATCAATTTATTTTTGTCCACAATCAGCCTTTGATAAGTTAGATATAACAGTAGTAGCATTTGCCATTGAATGTGGCACTTTAAGTCCTCATTAGAAACTCGTCTGCTATCATATTATAATTTATAGATTGTAGACATTATTTAGCCTAATTAATAATAATTATCAATGTTATCACAGTATCATTGTTTTATGTACATTTTTATATGTTGTCTTATAGTATATAATGTCCAACTGGCATGATTCTGTCACTCTATGAGATTGTGACCTTAACTGTACTTAGCCTAAGCTATAATTTCTTTTTAATTATTTGTGTAAATTGATACCGAATTAGGGGCAAGTCCTAGCATAAGCTACTCTAGCTTTTGGCTCGTCCCCATTGTACATTTTATTTTATTGTTCTTGTTCTTATGTGTTCAAAATTTATGCAATAAATGATGATGATGATGATGGTGATGATGATGAAGGATATTTTTCATTTAGTGACTGTTAGTATTTGTTAAGTTCAAGTTTTAAATTTAATGCACAGCAAACTCAGCACTGTTTATTGTTTGATTGTTGTGGTGAATAGAGAAAGGCTTTAGCAGCTCTTAAAACACCTAAACTGGAGAAGCAGGAAAGTGCCAATGAGTCCATGAAGCGACGTGAGTGCAATGAAGTTGATGTTTGGAGATAGATTTTGCTTACAAATTAGTCATGACATTTATGTCATGAATTCCTATAATTTATATCGTAAATGTAGCAGTGCCTTGAATTTTCCAAAAAAATTAATGATTTCATTTATTGAACCAAGATATTTTAGTGTAGTTATTGCATTTGCAATTAGCTCATTTTGTGATATCACTGGCAAGGGAAATTGCATTCTGTTACTTAATACAAGCAGCACAGTGTGTATTTGGTTTGTCCTTTGTCGATTATTTGTTATTACTTGTATTTCATTGGAGCTCATTATTTTAGTGCTATAGATTAGTATTAATAGTTATAACATAGTAAACGTACAAATAGTCTTTGTGTTTTCAGCTGCTGAGGCTGCAGCAGATGCAACTGAACAAGCAAAGAAGTTAATCAAGCTTGGGGTGAGGCATTTGCTGTTGAGTTTTATTAACTTATAACAGTTTTGTGTCTTGCTCTTCCACACATGACTAATGACTTACATAAGTCTTGGCAGGATTTGGACTTGGATCAGCCATTGGGCGAGAATCACCTTTACCATGAAGCCATGGAACAGCCCTTATACATCGACATACATGTGATATAGTTGATTATATTGCTTATGACAGTCATATGCTAATACTTGTACAAGGCTACACTACTGTTCTACTGCTATTGGTTTTTATTTTTACGAGCTTGTTTTTCAGAGTCACCAAGTTAGGCCAGGTCCCCGAAGGATAATTTTTGAGAATTGTGCATGTTTTGTGTCAGATGCCCTTCCTGTCAGTAATAATAATAATAATAATAATAGATTTGTATAGCGCTAGCGCCATTAGGTCATAATTGGCGCTGGCTGCATCAAACTGAAGGAACTACATAAGCAGTATGCACACAGACTGTTTTGATGCCAATTTTCAGGTAAACCTGGGATAGTCGGTTGCTCTCTCGATTCTCATTCACCAGTCATCCTTTTCCTGAGCATCGTCACAGGATGGGCCGAATCTCTTTGTAGCCACAGGGTACTGTGGCTGTGGGATATATGCTGCCACTTACATCAACTGCCAGGATAATATCTCAGTGGGCTTTTGAGTTGTCGGTACCAGTCCAAGTGAATTGAAGTGATTGCCTGGAAAGTTTCATCTCTGAAATGACCTATTATGTGTCGATGTATTGAGCAAGACATAAAACTAATCACTCACTAACACACTTTAGGAGTACTGATGAATGATAACAGATACACAGACTTAGTGCTTTGTTACATTATGATGGGGAGAGCAAGAGTAGCTTGAATGACTGCTGATATAAAGCTACAGTTGTTGACTTGTAGGCAATAAAAGTAGAGCCAGACCGTCGTGAACAGCAGACTTTCAAGAGGACCAAGCGACAGAAGGTTATATGTTATAATGTTGCTTTGTTGTATGTAGTATTTTTGACATTATTACTAAGATCCACAGTTTTGCAGAAATTTTTGTCGAGTTCCATGGGCCTGCTTCTCAAATTCTGCAGCTGCAGCTGGTGGTCGCTCACTGCAGCCTTTGATTATGAGTAAAAGTGGCCATCTGCTTTTCAGTTATTGAAGACTGGTGTTGCACTAAGTTACTGTTTGCCAGATGTAAATAAAATTGTTTCTTTCGTGCAAAAATGTGTTGAAGAATATAGATTTAAAAAGTATGTCATTCTGTATCAAAATGAACAACTGTCCTGCTTTGATCTTTGTAATTAATAAACGGACTGATTTCAAGTGATATTTGATGCATATAACTGCAAAAATAAATATTTATGATAACTTTTGTCAGAATGCCTTTGTATGGCAGTGGAGTCAGAACTGTCCCATTTGTGGAAAAGTAGCACTTGACATTGACAGAGGATAGGGAACGGCATTCACTGCAGCAGTCAGTTTTGGTAGCCTGTCCTCTGCTGTGCATTAGAGAAAGACGACATCTTGGGATTCCTTTTTCGTGGCCAGATTAGCAATAAATCTGCTACTCATCTGATGCATTTAAGACGTATGGTGTTGTATGAAAATTTGTGGAAAGTAGCCAGGATCAAAAAAGTGAACAACTTTAAACATGACATGCATTAATGATCAGTCACTCCTTACGAGTAAATTCACACCACATCTTGTTTTGCTCAAAAATACTTGAACTGTTTTCATTTATTGCCATCTTTTTTTACAACAGTTCACATCAAACCAAATAAAGTGAGTAGAAAACTGTGCCTGTCATCACTGCAATTATTCAACCGACTTACAAATGATCTCAGTTTGCTGCCACTTATGGTACTGCTCTTCACAGGGTTTAATCATGCTTTTGTCACCTACGACAACTCCGATGTTGCGTGGATCAAGAAGTCATGATGGGTGCTGCCATTGTTCAGCATACACGGACACAATTTGGCCACCGAGCTTTCTCAGTCTGTGGCACCACCATTTGGAACAGTTTACCTGCGACACTGCGTCTTACTGACAATTATCAACAGTTCTGCCGGCTTTTAAAGACACATCTGTTCAACGTTGCTTTTAATTAGCGCTATTTTTAATTAATGTTTTAATTCTGTGTTGACACTGAAATGCACTGTTGGTCTAGTTTTTATCCTAAACGGAGCACTACAAGACTTATTTATGTATTTGTATGTAATCATGTCGACAGTAACTGAACAGCAAATCGGTGCCATACGTGTACAGTTGCTGTGCTATATTTGTCAAGTGCTGTATAACGACGCATGCGTTGTACTTCTGTAGGATGTTGAGAAGCAGTCGGTTGGTTTCCAGCCATTCAGTCACACTGGTGCGGGTGAGGAGATTGAACTACGAGCTGAGGTGACTGCACTGTCTGTACTGCTGAACAGTGCATGATTGTTGGCTAACCCGTTAATCATGGAATAATACTTTTGAAAACTCTACCTAATGGTGGTGTGTACACTTTCAGACTTCAGTCGGCCCAAGTGTACTCGGTTTCTGCCGTAAGTAAGTAAGTAAGTAAGTATGTAAATAAGTAAGTAAGTAGGTGATTTATGTACATAGTGCCAAAGTCTCAAAAGAGAATCAGGGTTTCAGTCAGCCTATCCTGCCCCCTAACACCCAGGCCTAAAGAAGAATGTAAAGTGCACTTTTTTATCGCTTGAAGTAATATGAGTATTCTCGCACAGTTTATGAGAAAGTGAAAAACATAAAGAACAAAGCACACTGAACAAAGCGATTAATATTTTTACTATGTAAAAGTAAGTCACTGTGGGCCACATGTGTGTGAACCTGATTCGTTGTAAAATTCTGTTCTTAGCAAAGATTTAGTTAAAATACTTTGCATCATGGACCTCTACAGTGTACCTCTCTTGACCACTTCTTATATTTTTTTGGACGAGATTAGGGAATGTTTTTAAAACAACGAGGCCTGTGAAAGTCCAATTATTGCCACTGTTACCTTTTCAGTGTTTATTTATATATCTTGCATAGTATACAAGTGTAGCAATTTTGTTGTAGAGTTCTCGTGCCAAGCAGAAATATAGCTTATATGACAATTTTGTGGCGGCTTCAGATTCTTCAAGTATGTTTTACTTTGTCTTCTTTTGAGCTCACATAATAGCAGAAGTACAAGCTTTTGTATCTTTGTATTTCTATAATAAAGTTGTCTCTTAAAGTTGTTACCATTGAGAAAATTAAATCAATGATGAAGTCTGTCTAACATGTGAGTCTTGTTTTTTTTGTAGCCGGCTGCTGCTTGTGCAGACCACATTATTTGTTTACCACACTTGTGTGTCTAATGCATTTTCAGTATTTTTTAAAAGTATTTTTCCTGCATTTATAGTGAGATGGAACACTTGACAACTTATAAGGTGTGTAGAGTTCAGCCCAGGTTTAAAATAGATGTTTTATAGGAGTGATAGTTGTTGTAAAATGGCACCCATATTATTAGTAGTAAATTTTATTATTTTGATACAGGATTACAGTGTAAAAATTCTGACAAATGTTGCAGAGGTCTAGAGGTGCTGGTAAACTTTTTTGCCATGACACGATCACCAACCAGATTATAATTTTCAGTATCAAAAAACTGTGGTGTACGTAGAACAGTAAGGTATCTTCTGCTGTCGATATACCATTGACCATATAGTATACACACATTTATACTAATAAACATGGTCAATGTGTCAAGTAGTTTTTTGCTGACATTTTTGCAAACTTTTGAAGCAACTAAAAGAGCACGAACTGTTTTTGATGAACTCTGCAGTTATTATGTTACCGGTATGTTAGGCTATGCAGAAACCAAAAATCAGTTCGGGTTTGGGAATACTGAACTAAAATGAGCCATCCATAATTTTATAGCATCAAAGTCATTTTTAGCCAATCATACTGATCGGCTATTGGCATTCCTTGGTAATGTCGTCCGTCTGTCTGTGATCCTGTGCATTGTGTCTGCACAGTTGAACAGGAAGTGTCCTTTCAACCCCCTACACCGACCCTAAGCTATCAAACTCCCCATCCGCAAAATTTCAAAATTAACGTTTCTGGAATAGCCATGGTCAACATGCTGAACAAGAACGCATGCGTTGTGTGGTGTACATTATGCTCACATGATGCACATGCAGATCACATGATAATTTTTATATATTATTTTTAGTCCCCGATAGCCCATGTGGTGCTTGGGGCCATTGTAGAATAAGCCCACCTCGTTTCCTGGCTGAGAGTCGTAAGAGGCGACTGAATCGGGGTAGTTTTGGTTCTGCTGTGTGTTTAGTTGTTTATTTTCTTTGATTTGTATTGTGTTTATGTGTATATTTGTGATTTATATTGAGTTTTTTCCTTATTGTTTGTTTGTCAGTAACAGTGAAGTGATTAGCTGTGAAGACCGCCTCCACAATGACCTATACTGTGTCGGGTGGGGCGTTAAACTCTGCTCAATCCAATCCAATTAGTCCCCAAAATTTCAAACTCGTTTATGATTGGCTGTCTCTGCAACAGCTGCATTTCTTTTCTCTATCAGTTGTGGGCAATTCACAGTTTTGAATGTTGAGGTCTCAGAGACACATCTGTTGTTAAAATTTTGTACTACAATATATGAATTTCTGTAACTGCTTCTCGCTACCTCTACTGCAACGTACATTTTAAGCATCTTCACCACTTCGACTAATTCCTAGCATCTCAGTTCATTGCCTGGTCACATTGTTGAAAGCTGTCAGCCCGAGTTGCATGCTCAGAAAGTCAGAACTACTGCTACTTTGCAGAAACTTGTAGACATGGAAGTCTTCCAGTTCCAAACTGAGGCTGCAGTTTTTGCATAAAGCTAACCAAAATTTTTTGCCACTTTAGTTTTTTTGTTTGCCAAACTTGTGCAGAGGATAATGAGAAATAATGTGCTTGGTTGTTCAGAATCTGGTGGTGGTGATCGCCAGGACCGATGGTCAAGTCCACCTCAGCGTGGAAATACTGTGTACGTACATGGCCATGGCGTTTCCGAGGAGATATTACAGCGGACATTCGCCAAGATCGGTGGCATTGTTAACATCAGCATGGACACACACCGAAAGTTAGTCCTTGAGCTAACAGTGCAACAGTAATCTTAGTTTAGCTTATCTTTGTCTGTCTCGTGGCACATCACTGCTGGAATCTTAACCTGTCTAGTTATACTTTTTGCAATCATTCTAGATTACCAGTAATTCAGCAAGTTAAGTAATTAAGCAACACAAGCCGTTTTAGCAATAGCCAGCAGCTTGCTTTTCCTTGTTCTAGCTGCTTAAATTTGTAGAGCTTTGCTTGAAGAATTGTATTTTGTAGCTGTTTATTGAAGTGGCAGAACTCTTACTGCATTGATGCTGTCCATCCATACATATGTCTGTCTTTCTGTGCCGCCTTTAGAGCAGTGGTCACTGTTAGTCAGCAGTGGTAAATCAGAATGTGGCCGATAAGCCCTTCACTTTTGGAAGTCATTTCATTTGGATAAAAATTATGTTGCCATTGAGGAAGTGATGGCCGAATGGTTAACATGCAGATGGACATGAGCTTGATAGCCAGGAGCAGCATTGATGAAATTTGCTAATATTTATCATGTATAGTTGTATCGCATATTAAAAGAATGCATAGATTTGTTATTTTGTTTTGTATTATTTAAGTTATAGTGTTGTGGTAATGCCTGTGTTAAACACTATGATTGCTTGTGCTAAATTTTTTGGGCCAAAGCAGGTTTTTTGTTGTAGTGTTATGTCTAGAGTTGTAAGTAATTATTATTATTATTATTATTATTATTATTCCTTTAATGCTGTTGGTTGGGTCACAGGAAGGGAATCCAGGGTGGAAAAATACTCCTACATCAATTTCCAAAAGGGACACATGTAAGAGTTACTGCAGATAAGTAGTCCAGCTAAAGAAAAAAAACAAAGGTTGAACAGCAACAGATATAGTCTCATAGTAGCAACAACACCAACAACAACTGTAGTGATTGACATTCAGTGTAGAGTTTACTTGTTTGTCTGTCTTCAGTGCTTTGACAGTTTCTTGGAATTCAAGTATGGCATCCACCACTTGTCCTTTGAAACCTTTGACAGATAATGGCTAATCTGGATAAACAGTTTTATTTGGGTTGCTTCTTTTACATACAGTGGTTTTTCTCAGTTTAGTAACTGAAGTCGGGGTCAAAGGGTCATATTCATTTCAGTTGCAAGGTGCTGAATCACATACCTACTAGCTGGCGTTCATTGGTACTTTGCAGATATTTGCACCCAAAACCATATTCTGTTTATTCGTGAGAGATTGCCGTTGCAAAAGACCTTTGGCATTAATGTTGGAGTGATTCCTTGTTTGTCAAATGTAAACTGGAAAGTTTTTGTTGTTTCTGTATTACAGTTGCGGCTTTGTCGTGTTTGAAACGATGGACTTGGCTGATCGTGCAATCTCTGAGGTCTGTCAGTAGACGTATTCTGTCAGTAGTCTTGATTGTAATGATAATAGTTGAACAGCAACAGATATAGTCTCGAGTTGTTAGATGTATATTGCGAATTATACATGAATTCAGTCAATTTAAATGTACTGTGATAAATTATTGTCAACTAATTCAACTAGTTGTACATCTGCTCAAGGCATTGCATTAATATGTTTTTTATGTTGCTGCTGTAACTGACGCCAGAAAGATTGATGCACTGGACCAGTGGTGCCTGAGGAGGATCCTTGATATACGCTGGTACCACCGCGTTTCCAACCGCGAAGTGAGGCGTATGACGGATCAGCCTCCCCTCATGGATATCATACAGAA
>Ga0056131_1000443_pt1 | contig 10302 bp, 5 predicted proteins | sample WorMetLIZISLAND1_2_FD_67480 | JGI IMG/M metagenome (GOLD analysis project Ga0056131, IMG submission 67480) | Marine gutless worms symbiont microbial communities from Max Planck institute for Marine Microbiology, Germany - Olavius clavatus LIZARD... ...
CCTGCCGATTCTTATTGTTGCTCCGGTGTGTGTGTGCAAGTCCTCAATCAGTTGCAGAAGAATATCTGGCACACCCTTAGCACGCAGTGCTTTCCAAGGGGCAATCCTGTCGACTGAGTCGAAAGCTGACTTAATGTCCACAAATGCGACGTTCAAAGGGCGATTGAATTGCCGACGGAGTTCTGAGAGTAGTCTTAATGCCAGAATAGCGTCTATGGTGGAGCGGCCGGCAGTTAGCATAATAGTAGGCCGTTAGTCTTGAGTTGGCATTAATAGTAATAGTAATAGTAATAGCGCCGACAATTTCTAACGCGCCATAACATGAATAGAGTCATTGCAAGGGCGCGGCATGTTCTCAACTCCTATCAAGAGTGCCAGTGCATAACATTCTTCATCATTTTTGCATTTCTGCTTCCAGTACCAAACAGCATGATTTGATGCTTTCAAAAGCTATGGGGGTAAACAGATACACTGCATTGGCATTGCGTTTGCATATTGAAACTGTAGCTGTCGGTCAAGGTCCATCATAAGGCTATAATGTGGGTGTCTATTTGACAACATTCTGTACGTGAAGCTGAACGTGGCCTATGATATGGCCTAGGATAAAAAAGCATTGTAGTGCATTGTTTTTTTACCAACAAGTCCTGTGGCACACCCAGTCAGAACGCACATGTTTACATGGCATATTCGCAGTCAGCTGAAGTGGCCAGTCAGAACATTCCTGCAATTTTTCTGTAATGCATGCAGTGATGGATACCATCATGAATGAAGGCATTTTTATGTAGTGAAGGCATTCTTATGTTTCCACAATTTTTAGCTTATGTCATGTCACTGTATATTTTTTAATTCTATCTATAAATGAGTGAAAGTAAGGCTGGTAGTCCTGCTACTGGTACAAGTCTAATATGAGCAGTTTTTATGCCTCATTGTAGTGATATTTGACATCTGTGTTGCCAGCAGTAACTGTTTTTTTTCTTTTTGTTAATTACAACTGTTTTTGTAATGTTGAAATTTCAGAAAGCGATTGTTCCATTCCTGCAGCAAGTGTTCATGCCAATCGTAACAACAATCTTCCAGGCATTAACTACAACTATCGACGAGCGAGACCAGGTGTCACAGACCGAGCGTAAACTTCTGCAGCGCGGATACTTTACATTCATTAGTACTCTAGTCAACAACAATGTCACTGAAGTGCTCAGCACACAGAGTATGTACCAATTCATTATGTCAGCTCGTTAAAGGTGTAGAAGTATGTATATAAGTAAGACATCCATTTACGTAGCGCATCATCGCCAAGAAAAGTCGATTTAATGCTGGATATGCTTCTGCTTTGAAAAGAAAAACGTAATAAGTAAATTTTCAGTGATGACAGTGGTATGTTTAATCAGTAGTTCTGTGAGGCATTGTTTGCAGTGTCATGTACGAAAATTTCCTAGAAAATGGCTGTTAAAACAATGTGCGTCTGTGTGTGTGTGTTTTTAGTTCTGGTTGCCGATCTGTTTTGTGGTTATATTATCTTATCTAATTGTAGTCCATCATTCTAAACATTGGCAATTGCTTTTCATTTAATGTTTATTTATCTGTGGTAGCTGAAGTTATATTAATGGGGGTTTATGCTGTAACCCAGAGCAGAAACAGTGCTGTGAATTTTGTTGAAACTTGATGCTGTGTCACATTGCTTTGTGACATCACTGTATTCTGGAGCCAGTGCATAGAACTCGGCTGATTCGTGTGTTCATTGCAGGTTCAGCAAATCTGGAGCAGGTGCTGACGACTGTTGTCCATGGTGCGGTGGAGCTGACTGATCCAGTTGGTCAGAAGGTCTGCTTTGCTGTGCTTCGGAAGCTGGTGGAAGTCTGGGGTATGTGCAGTTTATGTACTTCGTGTTATTGATATTATCTAAACTGAAGTGGAAACTGTTGAAAACTTAGTTTATGTTGTAAACCTCAGATAGTATAGAACAACAAAATCTCAAACATGTGAAGACATTATCTGCATCCTGCAATGACCTACTTGATGTAGCAAAACTTTACCAATAAACATTGTCAAGTGAGCACCCAAACATATGAATTAGGCTGTTATGATAATGAGTAGTTTGACTAAGTAAACTCACTTTCCCAGAACTTTATTTCAAGTAAAAACTGTACTTGTTGTTTGCAATAACTGATGCATTTTAATATTTATAAAAAAAATGAATTTGGCCTGCTAACTGATGCATTTTTCTATGAGCCCCACATCCCTGGCTGTGGTTGAGACCCATAGCATAGAAGAAGGCTGTGCTTCAACAGAAGTTTACATTGCACAGATGTAACTCAGTTGTAACTGTATCTGCACGTCCACGAAGTTACTCTCTGTTGAGCTCAGTTAGTACTGATATGTTGGTCACGTGTAGATATACCATCTTGCTATTTAATCAGCCACCCACACCATCTCAGCCTAGACATGAATAATTGCAGTGAGTACTCTCTCTAACCACGCTGATTGCTAGGGAAGAATTGACATGGTGTATCACGCAGTAGCCCTGTCTTGGAGTCACTGATTTAATAGGATGAATAGCCCACATTAGCTAAATGATCACACAGGCATATTGCCATTTTAATGGTCATTTTTAGGTTAATCTGGGTTAACGAGTGGTTCCATCCATTCTCTAGGTCAACATTTTTATGTCTTTATTAACATTATCTCCCCATCTTGTTTTGTTTGAATCCATCATTGTAGAGTGCCAGACCCAATTATCATTGTTTTAATGTTCCATGAGTTCAGACCATCTCAATCTACCATTCTCAGTCATTGACCTGAAACAGTGATACTCCGAGCAGACTGCTTCCGGTTACAGTAGTATTCCGAGCTGTGCAATTTTTTTCAGTGTAAACTGTTAAGATCACAGTCAGTTGTTAACTGAGCAGTGTGTCTGTGTGTGTGAATGCTGCAGCTGCGGAGCCGAGTATGTTGGGATTTAATGAGTTCATCTACAAGCACATCATCCCAGCATGTTTCCTCGCACCAATGAAGCCGACTTTCGATCTCACTGATGCCCAGACTGTACAGGTACCTGATCCTTACAAAAGAAAGATGAGTTCTTCAATAATTGGAAATTGCTGCCATATTTCCTACTCTGTAGTTTTTGGACAGTAAGCCAGTAGTCTGGTAACAGGGCCTACTGTTGTGCAGACTCGCTGTTTCTTCCATAGTGGTGGCCATAATCATCGCTAGTACTAATTTTTTTGCCTATGCACAGAGGGATGACCAGGCTGAGTTGGCCGAGGTACCTTAGAGAAGGAGCACCATACAAATGAGTAGATATTTTGATTGACTGAGTGTTTGATCTATCGATTAAAAAATCAATATCAGTCCATTGATCGATCAGTTGGTATTCATTTAACTGGCTAAAAGTGACCCCAAGTTGGACTGTGTCTCTGAGTTTTTGGAGGAGGATTTTTACAGGTTGGAGCCTGGATGCCCTTCCTGTTTCCTAACTAACAGCATCAAAGCAGTGAAGTGCAAAATGTAACTGATAAATTTGTCTGTCAAGTGTTTCATATGTTTCAGTTTGATATTGTAATGAAGTGTTGTTGGTAATTGTAGGTGTTGAATGAATGTGCCTGCTGCCTGAAGACAATACATGACAAACGAGTATGTATTGCTTACTTCTAGCTGAGTAATTCTGCTAGCGTTTCAAGTTTCAGTGCATTATATTATTTGCTAAATATTTGCCAGTAAGCACATTATCACACTATTTGCATCATGTAGTAGACCCATTATTCTACAAGCGTTACCAGACCTTCTGGAAAGTCCTGTATTTGGGAAGTGCTGGAAGACGGTTTTTGGTCATGCAAAGTATTGCAATCGGAGTTGAAGGCCTTTGAAGGTTCTTGAATTCTATGTATTGTGCAACAGCCAAAGTCAATTTGCTTTTCATATGCAGCAGCAGTGCTACCTTTATTATTGATTATTTTTGCCTTTGCCCGTATGGTAAGTAACTATTGACCAAGATCCTCACCAAACTTAAAAAGACTTACTGGAATAATATGTGAAGGTCCTAGAACAAGTCCTGGATTTGTCTGTGACTAAAAGTGTGGGAACCCTGATTCTGGTGACTGTGCCATGTAAGATACCTCACACGTTTCAGGAGCTGTTAGTTCATAAAGAAGTGGTAATATTTCAGAAACAGTGCAACGTGGAGATGTAATTACCATAGATGATGAACAGTCAGATCTGCTCTGCTGATTGTTGATAACCTTGACTGACCTAACAGAAAATGTTTTATGTAGGACTGTACAAATGGCACATTGAATATTTGTTCAAGGTCATTGATAATACACCTATATCATTTGTAAAGTTTGTCAGACAGAAGCTATTGATAAGTAATATGATCAGTTAGTTAGAATATGTGCCACTTATGTCTTTAGTGCAGTAGTTATTTGTCTTTTGTTAGGGAGATGAATTCATACTATTCTTAAAAGTGGACTATCTGCCAACACATAATGTATCTCCACCAGCTATTCAGGTTTGGACAGTGCTTTGGATTGTAAGTAATACCTCTTCATGTTTTGTGACATATTCTGTAGGCCAGCATTCTGTGTTGCCACAGAGCTGTTTGAACCATTTCAATCTGCTAAGCTTTGCACAGTTTAAAAGATTTTAACCTGAGAGGCAACCGTAAACAATCAACAGCTGCCCTTGAATTAGTTATGGCATATGTCGTGATGAAGTGACCTTGATTTCCGACTGTTGCACATGTGGCTGTCATGAATTACCTTAAGTTTCAGTGAAATTTCTTATTTTATTTCTGTAATTTATTTTGTTTTATATGTCACTTATAGCCTGTAGCATGCTGGAGTTCATTGTGAGTCAAAAATTAAGCTACCAAATTGTTGTCAGAGTTTTGAATCACACTGTATTAAGTTGTGGTATCGTGTAATAGTTGCGGAATATGAGTGTCTGAGCGAGTTGCTTACTGTGCTTTTGTAGGACTTTTGTCAGATGCTGATGTCCGATACAAAATTGTTTCAAAATTACTACAAGGTAACCTTGTTAAGTTTTGTTTGCTGTAATGTAAAGCATGTCAGTTGTATATACAGTGTACGTGCTGTTTGAGAATTGGTTAAATTTTCAATGCTGGTTAATGTTATCTGTTAGATAGTGCATTCCGTTTTGTAAAAATATTTTCCATTTGATTTGATTCATGCTAAAAAATCGATTTGTCTGATGCAGTTTGACAGTTAGGCATACATGTACATTCTCTTACATTATTATCAGTTGTCAATGGTACCAACAACAAGCATGACAAATAAGCAAGAAAAACATGATATTGAAATTATGATAAGTGAGTATGACAATACTGACAATATGTGCTCATGTCAGCTGCAATAATCCATCGAGCAGTGATTCTGACTGAATTATAATGTAATACTATGTATTATGTATGATGCCAGCCTAAAGAGTACATACAGTCATGTTGTGGTCAAATCAAACTGTGCAGTTTTTTTGGGAAACCGAATCGATTCTTTAAGTGAATCGAATAGATTTGAATTGCGAATCCAAGTGCACTGCCGTTAGATTATAAACCTTACTGAAGTAGAGATATTAATGGCAGATGTTGGAACTAAAGTTGTCATGATGTGTATGTTGCAGACGTTCTTTATTCAGGCAAGGTCCTGACAGTACGACATTGCATCAGTCACCGATCAGTTGTTGACTGCTGCTAATAGCGTCACGTGTCAGCTTGATGACTGTGGCTTTGAGAGTCTGTTATGTCCATTGATAGTCACTCACTGTTAAGAAGTCAAAACCATGGCCCAGAGTTGTAACAAGGTGTAAGATTTTGCCCCGACTTGGAGGTGTTAAACACATTGAAGATTTTATAGAAGTGGCCTCTATTTGATCCAACACCGTCTCTGTCATACTGACCCATGATCCGACCCGACCCGGACAAAATTGCTGACCTGGTGTCAGTGGTGTGACCCATAAAACCTCAAGACATTTCTGACTCTGCATTTAAGGTTCTGTCCTCATCAGCAAAACTGAAAATTCAAGCTTACAGACCTCAAATAGCCCATTTTGTCTGACTTTTTGTCACGAAAACTGTAGCCCAACTAGGGAAGGTTACACTTTATAATGCATCGGACGATAGCCCGATAGTCCGTTACCCATTATAGTTCAATAGTATTAGCGCAATAGTCCAATGCCTTGTTAACTGTAACCGCAACTAGCAGTCCTTTAGTGACCTCTTGTGCTGTTGACAGCCTTTACATAATCAACAGATGTATAACGTATCACAGAAGCTAAAAATTGATATAGGTTACAGTTGCTTTACTGTGTGGTGTGTATGGGCATATCACCTTGCCCATCGTTATTTAGGCCATTGCTCATTTCAGACTTTGTAGCTTTTGTGCCATTTTACTTGTGTAAAGTTATTTCTGAGTGTGATATACACAGAAAGGTTTTCACAATGCTGACAAAATCCATGTTTATTTTCCACTACATAATGTGCCATATTCGCTTACATGAACTCCACTAGTGTGCACTATCTCGTTGTCAAAGGTGTTCTTTGGGCGAAGACGATGCTTGCAGGAGATTGCCCGATGTGATACTTTGTGTTGTCAATCTGTTGATTTGCTGACACCATTTGTAGATGAGAACATCACCTGATGAGACTGTACATGTTGGCCCAAAAGTGTAAGCCGCCAAGTTTTTGTCATAACTGTATGAGTTTCAAAATTCTTTCTTCAGAGTTTTCAGCAGTAAATTTGCAACAAAGTGATCTCACGTTCTCACCATACCTGAAACCACTTCAATGCACTTACCTTGTTAAAGATTAATTTGAGTTTTTGACGTCTGATATGCAGATGGTAGAGTTACAATACCATAGCCTTTTAGGTATGATGATATCCTTACTGGTCACTTTGCTGCTGAGTGTGCCATTAGGGGAGTGAGAAAATCGGTCATTATTTAAATGAAGTCACGAAACTTGGTAGCTTTTTGTGGACCACCCTGTATATGTCAGTGGAACTAGTTCTGTGCCAGTGAATGCTTGTAAGAGTCTCGGGCAAGCATGGCATGTGATTAGATTTGACTTGAAATATAGTGTGTGCCATTGTTTATTTCATGTGATACATTGTGTTGTTGGTTGGGTAATAGGAGGGGCATATGGCCTGCTAAAAAGTGCTGATCCAACAATTCCCAAAAGTTCATTTCTGGGGCTGGCATAATTTGAAGTAACTCCAGAAAAACTGGCTGGTTAAACAAAAATCGTTAAGTATAAGTATTAGTAATAATAATAATAGCAGTAAATATCAGTAGTAAAAGTAATGCAGTATTAGTCACGGCAATATATGAAGTCAGCATGCAATAGAAGAAACACGTTGACGTCAGTCTTTGGTGATATAGTGCTGTTGGTGACTGTTCCTAGGCGCTATTCCGAGCTTTTCTGTATTCTCCTCAACGAGTAATTCCTCGCGTCTGTGCTGTAGATAATGATTCTGCTGTCATGTATGTTGAAGTGCTGTGCAGTTCTGTTTGATTGTTGCCTGTGATGCTTGGGTGCTGATCGTTGACTGTCCTGAAGAGCTTATAAGAAGCCCAGATAGTATTATTGATGACCTTTGCGATACCCAGCCTAACCTGTAATAGACGTGGATAATATAGGAGAATATATAATGCAGGTTATATAGTCTGTTTGATGGCAGTTTTCCAGAGCACGTGTGTTAGACTGGTGTCCCCTTGCTTTTTGCACAGTTGGCTACTGGCTAACCCAGGTTGATCTGGAAAATTGGTGTAAATTTGTGCATAAACCTGTAAATGTAGCATGAAAATCGCCTTTGGCTAAACAAAAGCAGAAAGAAATTTGAGTTTTCTGTCTTAAACGTGGCATGCAAGCATAGTCATCATGCTCGACTGTTCTTTATATTTTGTTTGTGAAGTCCGTGTGAAAATGTGGAACATTTCTGGTTATAAGTTTGTAGTGTGTATTTACTAAAAGCGTTAGAAATTTTACACGTAATACAAAGCCCTATAAAGTTTATTTTCACGTTTTTGTTACGTTAAATGTTGTTTTGTTAATGCAGAAAATTTTGTTGGTGGAATGTTCCTCCGGCTGGCAGATGACTGTCATGAATAGCAAAAAACAAGATGGATTAAACTGTGTTTTAACTGTTTTTGAATTGTTATGGAATTAATACAGAGTCTTCTTCATCAAGTTGTTATTGCAGTTAAGCAACAATAATACACAACACCAGAGTTGCAGGCCAATAGACGTGAGAACATCGGTGAAGTGATACTGACATCAGACAAAGACTGTAACAACAAGTAGTGTAGTATTTTCGGTGCACAATCGACTGTTAAGTCCACTCCCTAACAAGAGAGATGGGCTAAAGTATGTTTTCAAGTATGATTCTAATCGTGATATGTACCCCGACTTGTGTCAGCAACAAGGAACAACGAACACAGGCCAATTCAGGGGGTGTGCCGCATCGGGGGCCAGAAGTCCCTCTGAGAAATTGCCAAAAAGCATTAATTATTATGTGAGCCTAAACAGTTTTTTCCATACGCATTCTGTGAGGTTCAAAACAAGAATGCTAAGCTATCGCAAAGACGACCACGCGATGCGCCCAACATATGGGTGCCCTGTAATATTTCGAGAGTCCTGACTAGCCCACGGCTACTTTTCCCGAAGTATCCGATCGATACTAAGAATGTGCATACAAAATTGGAAGTTTGTAGCTCCCTTTTCTCAAAATTTTAAAGGGGCTTTTGTTCAGATGGACCCTGTAAATATACCTGCCAAATTTGAAGTTCGTAGCTTTATGCGTTCCTGAGATAATTAGGGGGTACTCAAGAAATTTGGGCAGTCCCTGGATACGCCCACGCTCCCTTTTCCCTCAAATTTTTAGGGGGCTTTTTTGTTCCCATGGATGCTCTGAATACATCTGCCAAATTTGAAGTTCGTAGCTTTACCCATTCGTAAGATAATAGGGGGTACTCAAAAAATTTGGGCAGTCCCTGGATACGCCCACGATCCCTTTTCTCCCAAATTTTTAAGGGGCTTTTGCTCGGATCGACCCTGTGAATATACCTGCCAAATTTGAAGTTCGTAGCTTTACGTGTTCCTGAGATAATAGGGGGTACTAGAAAAATTGGGGCCGTCTCTGGATACGCCCACCGTCCCTTTTCTCCTACATTTTTCATGGGCTTGTGTTCGGATGGACCCTGTGAATATACCTGCCAAATTTGAAGTCCCTATAGCTTTAGCCGTTCCTGAGATAATAGCGATTGCAGTTTTGGGGTCGGGTTGCGAACCCCCAATCTAGGGGAAGGGGAGGCCGTACGGGGTCGGGAGTGGTACCGTTCGAAAGAGCGTTAGTTAGTGACTTGCTATAGGCTCTCCATTGTAACTTTTCTTTACGCGTTTCAGAGATATTGCCGCTTTTGTGCTCCAGCACGCCACTTTTTCTCACCCCACCTCTAAGTCTGCCCCAAATTTCCCTATGTTCCCCTGGGAGTAGATCAGTGGCCTTTGGGCTACGAAGAGCGAAGGTGTTGGGCTAGTTTCCAAGATTTCCAACCTATGTGATCCTGATCCACCAACGTCACAGACAGACAGACGGACGGCATGCAATCTCAATACCGCGCTATGCACTAGTGCATCGCGCGGTAAAAATGCAGGCTATTGTTAGGTTAGGTGTGATTCCTGAAAACAAAGGCAATTGAAATTTATAAATCTAGGACTTGACACCAGCGAAAACAGGCATCTTAATTATGGAAGTACTTATGAAAAGACAAGTGGTCCGAGGTTTGTGACAAATAATATCAACTGGAAGATAGATAATCTGCAAAGCTGTACATGTATGTATGTCGGTGGCTGTAGCGGTGAAATGGTGCAGACGTAAATACAAGTTAGTAGGCTTACAACTGCCAACCGATCGCCGATTTTCGGTTCATGAAACCTTTTAGATTAATAGGGTTGAGTGGCCGGTTATAAACGATATTGCTGCCTTGAATTTGTGCGTTTGTCATAGAGGCGAATATTACAGCGACGTCAGAGGTGTTCAGTAGTGATCATCCTTGCTGCTACTGCTGCTGCTGCTGTCGCTATGTTCGTAGTCAATGAAGCGCTTCTTGAAGAGATGATTGGTGTAATCCAGTCCGCCGTAGTCATGCCTCTCATGATGTTCATCAAACTCAATTGATCCAATCACATCGACGCCGGTGCCCTTCTTTTTGTGCCCTGCAAATCACAAAATTAATTTAGAGTGTAGGCTATGGTGTGGTGCTGTGCTGTAGGTAGCCGGAAAGGTTGCAAAG
>Ga0056131_1000444_pt1 | contig 10296 bp, 5 predicted proteins | sample WorMetLIZISLAND1_2_FD_67480 | JGI IMG/M metagenome (GOLD analysis project Ga0056131, IMG submission 67480) | Marine gutless worms symbiont microbial communities from Max Planck institute for Marine Microbiology, Germany - Olavius clavatus LIZARD... ...
GCTGATAGTAGGCAGGTGTGCAGTGGCTAGTGTGATGATTGATTGTAGTCTTTGATGATAACAGCTGTTGGGCAGCTGTCAAAAATGATTGACAGCTGACAGTTGTGACGTGATTGATGGGGACAGGTGGCTATGGCAGCTGTGGCATCACTCACAGCTCATCCGTAGACTCATTCTATATCTACTTTCTTTTTCTGTATATGCAATGTGTTGAATGTGAGAACTAAAAGTTGAGGTCATTGATACTTGTTGATAGTAATTTTGCTCTCGGAAATTTGATCAACATGGCGATCACTGCAGTCAATTGCATGTGTATTCAATATGCGCAATCGTTACAGCGACTATGCGAAAGTATGCCAATTACAACCATACGATGCTAGCTGGTGTCTGTGATCACGGCAAGCGGCATTGCAGCTGCATGAGCGACCAGCCAGACAGCGCAGCTGTTGCTGCAACCCACGTACGTAGCGGTCGTCGATATAATGATCGCGGTTACGATCGCACCGTGCATATTCACCGTATAAAATGTGAACTGATGCACAGCTGTAGGCCTAACATATTAAAATCGTTTAAAACCGTACTATTATATTGGATTGCGTATAAATCAGTTAGTATTTTATTGTTGTCGCTTCCGAATAGCGATTATTTATTGTCGTGAAGAGTGATTTTTCTTCATTATCCATCTGTTATAAATGATTTTATTCAAATATTCAAATAACACAGCTCCGTTTAGGGAGACTCGTCATTGCGGCACCGGACTGCAGGAGTGGACAACGCGAGACAGGATTAACCTTTTTTTGCAGAAATCGATGCGCACGGTGCATAGATGTTCATTGCTGATCTGTGACCATCTGAACAACGTCGCTCGTCTTTGCAACAGTTTTAACATTCTTAGATCGAAGAAGAAAAAAAAATGCTGACCGACAACTGCAGTCCTGCTTTTCCAGACAGCGACGCAGTTTGTACTCGCTGTGAGCCATTTCTTAGGGCTCACGCGAAAGTCTTACAGCCTCGCGAAGACGTGTAGGCCTACTATTGAACGCATTTCATTATAAATAAATATGTACAGTCAAGCCTAACTTATGTTACGTTCGTGGCGAGCACGCCGAGTAGCGATCGTATCAACATCAGACACATAGGCCTATATTTTTTGACACATTTCATTGACAGAGAGGTTCAGACAATAGCCAATGTATGCGATTTGCAGAGTAAAGACCATTGCGTCAATAGAAACTAGACAATTCTAAAGCCTTAGAAATTTTGCTTTTGTCATCAAACCGGATTTTTAAAGCGGCGTTTCGTTGCATATCACACGCGTCCAACATAACCTCTGGCATTCGTGAATCGCCATTCGATCTTTGAGTCAAATTCGATAATTTGTATCAGTGATACAATGTTCTGTCATTGCTGACAACAGCGATTACTGTGCTATTCGTCACGCAGCATTAATAAGAGTATCCACCTAACACCCCTGACACACGCTCAAGAATTTTATACAATAAACGTGCACACATTTCATGCGTCAAAAATTTGGCGCACGTTCATAAATATTTCTAATATAAGTATTTCCGGTATTGGCGGCCATTTACTGTTCTTTCGGTTGTCGGTAAGGTCACAATTGCCCCGTCGACAACCCCACGTTTGAACTTTCTGCAACGTTCCCTTTATGAGATCGCGGTAGGCATGAGACGAACGGATAGACATTAATATCGGAAGAATTTTTTTCAGTAGTCTGGGTGTAATGATTGTCTGGCGGCGTTCCAAGTCAGCCTGTGGTAACATTGTGGTATGCTATTCAGGTGACAAAGCAATATGCCACTGAATACACCAGGTCCTGCAATCTCTCTTCGCACCTTTCGTTCATTATAACGGTCTTCTCTTGTGACATGATGTAGGGCCTTGCGTAATTTTGCTAGCAATATTGAAGCCTAGGGTGATTTTGCAACCCTTGTGTATATCTCGTAGTGAAAAAATTCCGGGAAGCAAATAGCGTGTAGCTTACCGTGGAAAGGGAGACGAGTCGTACTGGAGACATCTGGCGTGAGAAAGAGTTGATAACGATATTTGTTGTGAACTTGTGAGCGTACCGAGCAAGCGGAGCAGGTGCATGCTCTTCTAAAACGATGTTTTGGTGCATATTTGGGGTTTATTGAATGTTTCCGGGAGCAGCGAAGCTAACATATAATAAACGGATGTCACAGCCCTGATAGGCACAATTATAGAAACTAAAGAATGCGCAATGAAAGGAAATGTGCGACAGACGCGTTATTAACTACTGATACGCAATATATAATGACATTTCAAACGTTGTATACGTATACAGTCTATACAAAATATTTATCATCCATTGTCTTATGTGCAGTGGCGGACGAGCCTGTGTGCTATTGTGCTACGGCACGAGGCCCCACCCGCGTCTTGAGGCAGTTCTACGAAAGCGCATTAAATGACCACGAGAACGCATTTCGCGTTTTTATGACATTTCTTATTATTGATGCGTTGCGTTTTCGTAATACAGCCTTGGACCCCACTGAACTTGAGTGATGGAAAAGCTGCAGCCATTTTAATCCCAGTGATGTCATAAATATGGCCCTTAATTGAAACGGCCCCAATAGTACTTCATTGATTTGATATACTTCTGAATATGGATGCTAATTAATATTAATTCTGTTAGTGTAACCTAGTCACGGTTGTAATCAGCAAAAACATTTAATTACCAAAAAAATCATTAAACTGTACTTTGTGGATATTGACTATAATCACGAGTTCACGACCAAAACGAAAGTACGCCGGCATTCCGGCAGGAAAAAAATGCCGGATTTGCGAAGACAAAATTTTCCATTTGCTAACTCATTTACCAAAACTTAGAGCATGAGGAAGCAGACTTGAACATGGAAGCTTGGACAGCAGAACGAACGAAGGCGCTGGGATGCGGATTAACTAATGTACGACCTGACGACGAACGGTCGAGCACGAGTTTCAGCGACATAACCAGAACTGACGTCATCCAGTCATTGAATTCTGACGCCGTGACGTCACACGTCTCGTGACCCAATCGATTGCTTCCTTTGTCGAACTGTACGCTCCAGTAGACCAGGAGAAGGCAATCCATAATCGATAACGTGACCTAGAATTCGCGGCGTTCTTTTATTTAGGCCTACGGCGATGGCATTGGCAGTGCAATTACCGTACAAACGATATTGACGATCATGATGCAGACGCCCCACGCCGCCGTTGAAGGCGTTAAAGCTAAGAATAACAGAGATAACAAATCAAAATTTTGCACAATTGGCTATTAATTTTCAACGGTAAATATGGGTTGTACGGACATGGCGATGCTCAAAAAAGAAAAGCTTTTCCATGTGATTGAGACAATATTGACAACAGAAAGTCGTAGTGTTTCTTTGGAACTACGACGGACAGATGCATTGTGTCAGACGTTAATCGTGCTCGTCTACAAGTCGCTCCACCGCCTCGCCCCGCCGTACCTATCCGACGACTGCCAACTCGTCACGGACGTAGGGCGTCGGCACTCGGCACCTCCGATCTGCTGATGTCCACACAATGTGTGTACGGTCCCACGAACACAGTCAAGGCTCGGTGACAGAAGTTTTGGGGTCGCTGGACCACGGCTGTGGAACAGTCTGCCCGTTGAACTGCGACAACATGCCTTACCGAGTTTAGGCGGCTACTTAAGACATTTTTGTTCGCTGAGACTCCGCGCTTTGTGACTTCTTTGTTTTAATGGCGCCGGGTATAAGTACTCTTACTTACTTACTTACTTACTTACGTCGGTCGGTGAGAGTCAATCATTCAAGAGTCAATCATTCAGCGATACCGTTGCCTTAGACTATTTATGGCTTATCGTGCACGTGATGTAAGCTTTGAAATCTATTGATTTCACACTGCACCACAGTGTTCAGATTGCGGCTAAAATCACTCGACCGTTTCTTGCCACATACAGGTACTCCTGAGGTATTCAACTAGCAATAAAACTGGAAGATGCGAAGCGCATTTTATCGAAATGCTGTTTCACGTCTTTCAAGCACATCACGTCTTAGGTATTATGGAGTAAGGATTCGACACTGAAGCGGGAATGTGACTTTAACCTTTTACCAATTGACCCCGGAGGCAACCGGCTAGCAACGTGCATGGCCTACTGAAAATGGACATCACGCTTGCATCGAAAATACCACCAGTCGCTTTCTTTTTTGCAGAAGAAATAGAAGGACGCAAATTTGATACACGCGTACGGGAAATTGCTCTGGATGTGGATATAGGCCTAATATGATATTGTATAATGATTGCGCTGTTAGTTAGACTCTTGTATTTAAATCGCGTCAGACTGGTCACGCCGACTTGAAATATTATTGTTTTTGTACTACGTGAGTAAACAAGGAAGTCTCAAATATATGTATGGTACTGGTAAAATTTACCACCACCTCACAAATGCTAGCTCTTATTAGTACATTGTCAGATGCAGTGGAAAACAGACAAAACTTACTAGAAAAAAATCGCACTTAATCAGTGAAGTGATTTTCTGTAAATTACTCGGCATTCAGTACACGTTTCTCTTTAAGCCGTGGTCGACGTTTGAGGCCTGCATTGAAGGAGTGCGACGTTGACGTTGCTTAGTTACGACAGTAATAATCAACTTTGTGCTATTTCAAATCAGACCCATGCCATCAGGTGTACAGTTTCCACGGTGCGATGAAACAACGGCAATGAATACATGTGGGAATTCTTCTTTGGTTACACTGTGCGAAACGTATTCGAATCGTTTAACATTTGGCCGTAAACTGCTAAATTTTTTATGTTTCTATGCTACAAAGACTGAGCACAGGCGGTGCTAAGCCCATGGCCAAATTTGGAGCGTTTGACATCCGTGTATAAGGATGGAGAGATGAGAAGGGTACGGAAGAAGAGATTGGAAAAGAAGAGAAAAAAAAGAGAAGGGGGGTAGAGGTAAGAACAGAAAATGGGAAAGGAATGGGAGGAATAAGGAAAGGAAATGAGGGATGACGGAATGTTTATACGTTCCACATCATTTAGATCTAGCGCCGCTTCCATGTATACTACAGAGTATCTTTGATGACTTAGGCCTATGTTCTGTTGTTGTAATTATCATTGATTAAATGTGTTAGCTATCAGTGTTGCCTTCAGTGCCTTGGGCGTCAGGAAGGGCCTCTGCCCCGTAACATGTTCTCCAGAAATGAATCCCTTTAGATGCAGGTGAGTATAAATGGGTTGGATACAGCCTGGAGTGCAATGTGGGTAGGAAGAAATTCGGCCTGACCTGTGGCTGTTCAGGATACAGATGACTGGAATTGACTGAGAATCAAGGGGGCAATCGCGGTTTACCTGGAAAATGGCGGTTAAAACGACGTGCATGTGTATGTGTGTTAGATGACGGCCAGGAGATAAAAGTTCCAGTACTACTCAACGGAACTGAGTCGGTCATAGAATTCATCGACCTGCCCTACTCCGGCGTAAGCACTGCTCATCAGATAGTTTAGTCGTCGAAGATTTAAGTTAACTGATTTGTAGGCCGCAATGTCACTGTAAGTTATATGAGAGTAGTCGTTGTCATTGACAGACGTAGTATTGGTTATGTCTCCACATATAATTTTTGTACCTTCCCTTCACCCTTCACATACTTTGTATACAGAAGTTGCCGCGGAGAAACCGCAAAATGCTCCACAAATAATCACGGATATTCCTTACACAATATTAAAAGGCCATAAAAAGTCATCAACTTGTCCCATCACGAGTGTGTACTGCCTACATTTTATATTAAACTTTCTCCTTGTTTTCTATCTTTACCTGAAATAATCACGGCCGACCTTGAGCTGACATTCAAAGTGATACACAGTGACTCTGTGTGAATGTTTAGTAGTTAACTTCATTAAGCCGTACGGCGTACGGTATATGTTAGGCCTCATTTTGTGAATGGTTAAATCGTGAACCTGGAAAAGTAAGAATATCGTCTAAAGGACATTCAAGGTTATCAACAATGATGCAAGTCGATAGACAGTATGCGACTTTCTATTAGCCGTCTATAGTAATCTTGTCTCTATGGTTTACCGTTTGTGAGAGAGTTAAAATAACAGCCAGTGGCTGAGCATCTGTAATTATTACATCTTAACTAATATCCGATATTTTTTCTGAGATATATAATTTTAAAGGTGTTTTTGTTGTCAAACTAACTAGAAGGGCCACCAGCTGGTGAAAAAATTGTGTGTTTTACACATTCCATTAGTGTAGGTGAAAGACAGACAGTCAGACAGAATTGTCATAGCATATAATGTGTTTGTGGTCATACCACAAAAATAGTGGAGTATAGACTGCGATTTTCTAGATATTTTATGAGCAGGCAAATAAGTGTCATAAGACTGTATTGCCACCTTACCTAACCTCTGGGATAACTAGCGGGATTGTGCATGCTTATTAGGTAGCAACTGCACATTGCGCTTAGTACTCACGATATGGGCAAATGAAGCTAATGTAACCGCTAGAGCAGGTCAGATTCACTTGGTTGTCAAGTTACCCAACCTTCTACTAAATCAACTAAAAACAAGCCAGAGAAGAATGGTATAATATATTGCTCATGTGACTCACTATAGACATATTTGATCAACCCTTCTCTCGCAGATTGTACATACATATTGAAGGACGATCATCATCTATTACCTTTGTCTAAAGGTAGAAAAAGTTTAAAGGTCCTGTATAGCTGTTAATGGAACTCCATCTCACAGCTACGGAGTGTCACTTGCCATATGGGATCACATAGTGTTACCTTCCACCCGACACAAGTGAACACACCGTGCCTTAACCCCAGCCAGATAGGCCAGCACTCGATTTACCTACCACGGAAGAATGGAAGGCCGAGTTGACCTAGGTGATTGGTTACATATCGAGATGGTTTACCCGCCCGCAGACGGTCACCGATCCAAGTAGGCTATACTTGGATCGGTGACCGTCTGGGTGTCGATTACGGTGATCGAAGCCAACGCGCTAACCAACGCCGCTCGCCGAAACCTTACAGACAAGATCGACGTTACCACTAATGTGATTTACCTGTCATTTTTCCTCTGCTACATTATCATTAGATTATTCCAGGCAACATTAGATTTGCGCATAAGTGTAGACATTAAGGTCAGCTAATCTCGAATGATGGACGATAAAGTCTGCTGCCCGGCACACGACGAGGCCACTAAGTGTAGGCCTACGAGTAGTCTTCAAGCGCACAAAAATGACGCATGCGCCAACGCTCGCTTTTTGATGCGTGCTGGGCGCACTCGAACCTCACGCGATACGGTGAGAAATTCGTTAACAAGCTTTATCAATTTGCAGGACGCGGACTTGTGGCGCGAGTACAGCGTCGACGGCTACATTGTAGTCTACTCCATTACGGACCGACGGTCGTTTCAGAAAGCGTGTGACGTCATCGCCAACATCCGACAGCATTCCGGGCGTCCGAGCAAATCACTCAACAGACCAATACTACTCGTAGCCAACAAAAGCGACCTGGAACGCGCCCGGGTGGTTCCAAAAGAAGGTCAGAGGTTCTAACGGCACTTTCGACAGAGCTTGCTTATATAGCGCCTGTAATAGATTACTGTCCTTTAAACATGAATATTATTCATGCGTCAGAAATTTTCGCTATAACACTCTAAACGGTCCTTTCATCATTCTGCTAATGCAGCATTTCGAAAATTAAGTAGATCCGCAGAAAGTATTTTACAACTAGAACTAGAAATACGTTGTAAGGAATGAGGTATATTTCAGTCGCAATCATTGGGGATAAAAATTTTTCAACACTCCACTATACAGCACTTTCCACTACAACTGGCAGCAGCTGTAGTGGAAAGTGTTGATAAATCTGCTGCTGTTAATAAAATATTGTTATCGTCGTTGTCGTCGATGGCGAACACGTCAGAGCGGACGTCAAAACTTCAGAAGATCCAGAGTAGCTATACACTGTGCCTATCTGAACACATGGCGCCCAAATATGTCTTCACGAGCTGCAGGTATAGCGCAGGGCATTCAAGAAGCTAATGAATGTTCCACTAAGTACAGAGCTTGTCTACATTCTGGGCCGGTAGGAAACACGGAGCTGTCCAGTGTCCAGAGCACACCAATGACCCGATCTTATCTGGGACAGCCGGACAGCATCTCTCCTGTTGGTGACTTCCTTTCGTCACTATCACTCTGTACTTTTCATATGCAGCTGTCGTTCTGGAACGTTTCCAAAGATGATCTTTTATCACGATACCCACTGGTACTGCTCATCCTAGTTAGAGGTCGCCAGCTTCGCCTCGAGGTCTGCCACGGTGTTACCACAAACCCCGCTGTGAGCCAGTATCCACTGGAAGACAAGTTCAGATGAGCTGCCTGCGCTGATGATGCCGGTTACTCTACTGAGCGACACTCTAAGGAAGGCTGTGGGAGTATACCTGAGCTGTGCCTTCGTGTTTTAGCCACTGTAGCGCGGTAGCACCATGACAGCAGTTTCTCGTTCCTCTTCGAAAACTGACGTGGAGGCTGGACCTCTTTTATTTGTGGAATGTTTAATAACTCGGTTATCTTGATTGATCGTCCGTTGTGACAACAAACGCCGCTCCGCCATCTCTGAAGCTCCCCGAGCTGAGTCTTCCGTGTTGTATATCACTATGTCGTGATGGTCCTTGTGTCTGCTTTACTGATGGAGTCCGTCGGGGTTAACTCAACAGTTCACTTCCCGTGAGATTTAGTCCACGTGGATAATGAATGGATCGTCAACAGCACGTGCTGCTGCTGCTACTGAACAGATGACGATCTGCCACCTTGCCTCAAATTATGTCGCTGCACCGCTTAGATAAATTTGAATCTTCAACTGCACAAAATGTTTATTTGTGTTCGCCAAAATAGTCTACGAATCAGTTAGATAACTTCATTTTAAAGTGATAAACTAAGTTAGGTAGATTTATTTTAAATAGTGAGTTTTCTGAGGGCTGTTGAGGGCATTTGATATTGAAATCAGCACGATATTCTGCTACAGCGTCTGCTAAACGTTTGCTACAGCAGTGAACAGTAGACTATCTACGTCATCGCTGCTTCCTTTGACCAATTACACGCATGAATATCAGTTGAAAGACGTCGGCAAAAGTTTGTAATTGGTGAGAAGAAACATGCGTAAATTACTACGGTCTGTTGTCTGTATGCATATAAGAAGGCGTTCATTATACACAAGTACGAATGTACTGTGGATCAGGACCTGCAGCGCATACAGCAAGTCAATAAATGACGTCATACGCGCTCGATGGGCTAACGGGCAGCCGGCGGACGCTGCTGCAGCGAGCGGCAGACAGATGAAGTCATGGCCAGCATCCCGAAAATGTGAAGTCATCAAAAATCCAACTGCATAAATCGATGCGTATTTACTTGAGAAACAATCCTGCCAAATTTCATATTGATCCGTTTTGGAACGATTTGATCCTTAGGTTTTTCGAAGCGCGTCGCTCTCCAACAAGAACGACAACAACGAGACGAAGAACAACGCGATGAGTAACGATGGGATCAGCTCGTGATCAAAAAGTCTAATTGTCAGTCTATAGATGCTAGTAGCTTGTCATGTCAGCGTGCTTCAGCCTGGCCTGATGTTAGCGTCGCGACTGTATGACTGTAGCAGCAGTAGCAGCAGCCGATGGCATGGAGAAGCGCGTGATGATGATAAATGGTTTAAGGGTGTTTCAATATCCAGTCTCTGTGACAGTAATAGTAACAAACGACCTACAGCTGCTGAGTGTTCGATTGTTATCACACCGTCGAGACGTGGATGTAGCTTTAATCTTCATCTGTCCGCCTCACTACTTTTTGCTTGACTTTCTTCTCTAATATTATCTGCATGCACACAAACTCAAACGTCAACGTTTGAACGCCATAAAGTCATTAAGAAGCAGAGGTCAGCGTGGGTCTCGGCGGAATTTACTGTCATTGACGCTTGTCGGTTTATGTTGGTTTTAATTCACTGTTTGCTGATGTATTGGTGACAGTTTGGCACCGCAACGAAGTTACTCTACCTTAGGTTAGTAGACTACTCAGCCTGGTCATCCCTCCACGGCTAGGCGAAATGAGTACTATACACTGTGTCTCAAAAAAAGCATGTGACGATATTTATTTGAGCATAATTCGAACATAAATTGCCCGATTATAATAATTTTTGGTACAGTTGTTACTGAGACGATAAGCTATTGAATAGGCGTTTCATTTTTCCACCTCACCTATTTTGTGCAGCACCACTACCTTGGAAATCACACA
>Ga0056131_1000445_pt1 | contig 10292 bp, 5 predicted proteins | sample WorMetLIZISLAND1_2_FD_67480 | JGI IMG/M metagenome (GOLD analysis project Ga0056131, IMG submission 67480) | Marine gutless worms symbiont microbial communities from Max Planck institute for Marine Microbiology, Germany - Olavius clavatus LIZARD... ...
GTTGAGGATGATCTGCGCCCACTCAACTTTGGCCTGGCGACGGCAAGACGGCGCGCTATGGATAGACCGGCATGGCGTCTACTCGTGGATGCGGCTACGTCCTCGTGACACACTCCAGAGACAGAGAGAAAGAAGCGACATTTGGCAGTTTCAGTGGTACACCATTTTGAAGAAAAGTGAAATAAATAAAAAAATAATATTTCTGATAGTAGTTTGTACAGTTTTGCCAATATTTGTACTTTGCAGGTTATGTGAGAACATAGATCCAAATGGACCTTTGTTTATTACCGACAATAATCAGATTGCAAGCACTGTATGGAAGGTGGTTCGATGACGAAACCGGGTCGAGTTGTTCTTTTTTAACATTTACCTGGTTAAAAAATAGATAACTGGGTAAAACTACCCGGTTACAATAAAAAATGCACCCAATGTGTCGTGTTGATGCCCAATATCATTCACAAATCACAGAGAATACTGTCACAGTGTTCCCCAAAAGGCATTATTGAAACAAACCAGTCGCCAGTCACACGGCTGGTATGGTAAAACTGAACAGAAATGTTGTGACGCATGATCGACTTCAGGGTCAAACAAATGTTTGCAACATATTCGGCTAATCGGTCGAGCTAACGAGCAAGTTGCAAACCACAGCATACCCAGCCACACCTCCGAAAACTACAACACCTCATCTCTTGATTGTCCGTGGAATAAAATCTGTCACAAATGGATGGCAACAACTGTTGTTTGAGCCTCTCAACAAAGACATTTAGCCATTTTTAAATCTGAGGTAATTTTACACTGAAGCAATTCTGAATGCAAGATGAACACAAAAACTAAAAAATCAATCAAAATTATCAAATTTAACACTGAGGTGTTATAGTTTCTGGAACTGCGGCAGCATGCTTGCTTGGCAAAAGTCAGTTCAGTCGATAGAAAACACTGTCAAGCATGTCGTAACCACGTTGGTTATAGCTCCATTTCTTGTGTCTCATCCTCGGAGAAGTCACTGAGCGAGCTTTCACTTGACGAGTTTAGGCTTTCTTGCTCGCGGAGTGCAGCCTCCGTTGCATACTTTTGTACGTATTCTAAATAGCAAACACAACCATTACAGTCTTCTTTAAGCAGCTGTGGCTCCGCATTTATGATGATGGATTCTCACCTTAAATCCAGTCCTGCTGCTAGTAACTGTTGGCATTGTTACTGGAATCTGGCTCAAAATTGTGCAAGGTGCCTTAAAGTCTCACTTTACAGATATACATCGGATAAGCAGGAGAACAGAGAATATTAAACAGCATATTTTCTACTACCATTATACAGTGAACGACTATTTCAAAATAACAGTAAATTCTTGATATAAATACATAAATATCTGCATTTACACAGACAACTTATTCGTTACTTACTTCTTACAGCAGATTATATTTCAAGATGAATCCTCTTATCAACCGCATCAAAGGATTAAGATTTCCAATGTACTCTGCACTTTATCATCAAAACTGACAGGTAGGATATATGCAAGTTGTGTAAGAAGTTGTTCGGTTTATTTTATGGCAGTAACATATGGCCAATGAAGGTAAAGCACAAAGCAATGTTAGATAGGAATGAGACGAGTATACTTAGATGGACGACGGGACGTGTGTTTTTAAGTGGAAGGACAACAATATGGAGGTTAAGGAATTATTTGGACTAGAAAAAGCAAGTTCGTCAATTAAGAAGAGTTGATTACAGTTTGCCGGAGTTCGGACATGTTGAATGTAAAGATGATGCAAAATGGTTCAAGTGATGAACGAAGATGTCAAGTGATGAATGAAGATGAAGACTGATGGAACCTGGCGGAGGGAAATTCGAGGAAAACTTGGTGGAACTGTGTCAAAGAAGATAGATATGCAGAGTTTTGGCCTGTAAGTAAGTACGTAAGTGTTCTTCTAAGGCGCAGTTAACAGTGGTCACAATGTCCCATGAAAATGCTCATTGCTCAGGACAGGGATCACTGGAAGCTGAAAATCAAGAGGTAAACTGGCTAACTCAGGTTTACCTGAAAAATGGTTGTTAAAACGGCATATGTCTGACTGTGTGTGTAATATCGGTATAGTCTGCACTATAGATGATATCAGTTCTGTTACCTTGTACTTTCTTTTTATAGTCCTCCGGTCTGTGTAAATAAAGAGCGGCTGCACTGCCATTCAGCGGGTCGGTTGGGTTCGGATACGTCAACAGTTGCGGCAGAAATGACTCGAATATGTTTGACAAGTCTAGACACAACAAAACCACACAACCATCGGTTAACAAACAGGATTCACTGTTTAACCAACAAAGTTATCCACAGTTACTCCAGATAAGTAGGGACCACAGTTTTCTGCGGAACGTGGAATTTTGAGCCGAGCCGCGGAATTTGCCCATTTCCATGGAATTTCTATGTTTTCATGGAATTTGGCGGAATTCGGCACTGGATGGTGATAAGGGGACAAATACGGGATATTTTGGTGGAGTTCAGGCTGCCGTACTGTATGTATACATGATTTCACCATGAAATACATGGCTGCCACTCGGGTTTTGACGGGAGGAGTACTGAAAATATTGAGCTGAGCTTATCTGAAATATTGCCAGTTAATTTGGTAGACACACTGTATCTGTCAGTTGCAGTTACCGGCGACAAATACTGCATATTTGGTCATGTTCAGGGGCCATACAAGATTAATTACTACAGGTGGTAAATTTGCCGCAGTGAGCCGCGGAATTTAGCAAACTGGCCCGCGGAATTTGGAAAAATTTGCTGCTGAAAACTGTGGTCCCTACAGATAAGACTGAAAACTGAACTTTTGGAAATAGTTGGTGCAGGACTTCTTACAGGCCAAAGAGCATCTGGCCTGCAAAAACTTCTAGAGTTTTGGACTGTCTCGTGAGGATACTCAGGATAATGACGGAAACAGAGAATCAAGGCCATCAAGGGGGCAACCAGCTTACCCTTGTTTACCTGGAAAATGGCTGTGAAAATACTGTGTGTATGCTGCTGCTGTCACTAAACCAACAGCATCATAACAATGGAGAGTAGCAGATAACAGGCACAAATTTATGTTGCACGATTTAATAAGTATTTTCTCTCGCATGATTTAATCAGTAAACTTCATTTCCTCCTATAATAGGTAAATACTGGCTAAGATCATGCCTCTTAAACTGGACTGGACAAGCTACAAATAATTGAATAGATCACATCTCCAACATCACTCTCGTGTTTTCTGGCAATGGCTCACTTCAATCTATTGTTCACTTGACACACTAATAGACCTGGAGAACGATGTCAACAAATGTCACAAACAGTTTAACGAGTGGTATTGAAAGACATGTAGAAACTAGTGAATACATGACATCTCAAATTGCACAAAACCTACTGTTGAATTTCAGTTTCTACAAAGTACCAACTGGCACTGTAGATTTGCTATGTTATTAACCACTGAAGCCATAAACAATGACAAAGTGAAACTATAATGTGCAAAAAAAAACAGCAGCAACAAAACTAGTATTAAAAACATAAAATTCTCACCATAGAGAGCAGTCCAGGCCTGATTTATAACATCAAGGCAGACAGTACCGGATCTAAAAATAGCAAAACAGTAATTCCAAGTAGTTCAGTAAGTGAAATATCATCCTTACAGCAGGCACAAATGGTGAAATTGTTGAAAAAAATCCACACACAGAATAAAATGGCAGTAAAAGTGTACAAGTTCACTGTGACCAAATCTGTTACAATTGACAATGTTATTATCTGAAGGACATTTGAAGCTGTGGCACTATGGTACTATACAAATATAACATGAACATAATCCTATGCTGCAAACAACGTGTATAAAATCCAAGATTATCATAATGATTTATTAATTACACTATTCGGTTTTTACGTTTTTACATGCTAGTTTCATGTTCGCATTTTCAATCTATCATTTGTTATTAATTATGCTAATGGCACGCTTACAGAAACAAAAATACGAGACAACAACAATAAGGTTTCGCAAGTCAACCAGTCACAAACTCACACGATTTTCCAAAGTTATTTTCATATTCTTACATGTAACCATCTTAACACCTATGACAATGTTATAAAATAAGTTATTTCAAACTTCAAACACAAAGCTACTCTGCTTATAGCTACTGAAAGTATGATGTCATATCAGAAATATCCGCTAAGTGATATGTATTTACTTGAAGAACAATCCTTCTAAATTTTATCCCGATTTGATTTCAAATGACGAAGCCTTAGACTTTTTGACGAGTGTTCATCATCATCATCATCAACAACTAAATTTTTAATGTGGCCTAAATAACAAAGTTATCGCAAGGTCCACAATGACGTAGGAGAAAGTCAGAGAATCAAGTCCGGATATGACAGGTGGAAGAGAAATGTCTTGAGACGCTGACAGAATATCGCGAGCGACGGTGCACATGTAACGTGTGATGGAAGACTGTTCCAGAAGTTGGCGCCGGAAACTGGAAAAGCCCATTTTCCGACGGTGAAAAGGTTGAACGACGGGACAGCAAGTTGACTGGAAGAAGCAGATCGGAGTCTCGGCCGGGATGGCACGTCAGTGACACGGGTGAAGTATGACGACGGATATGCTGGTGCACTGCCGCCCAGAGCCCGGCAGGTCGCCACGGCGATCCTGAACAGGATGCGCCCCGGAACGCGAAGCCAGCAGAGGCTAATAAGCGCGTCTGCAATATGCTCTGAATGCCATATCCCGCAAATGAGCCGTGCTGCCGTGTTCTGAACCGACTGTTGCCCTATCAAGAACAAGAAGCACAAGAGCAAGATCGACAATATGAGTAGCAATATGGAGCCAGTTCCTGATCCAAAAAGTCTCTTTTTACATAACAACAAAGACAAAGAGCACAACAGCTGACTGACAGAGAACTGGAAATTCTGATTTATACAATTAGACAGTGAATAAGACTTACACTTCATCCACATTAGGGTGAAAAATCCGATTCATGAAACCTGAATAACACACAAAGTGACCTACCATAACTTAACACATCATGCTACCAAGTGATATATGTGCTTCTCAAACATCAAACTTTCTTAGCATTTACAAAGAAAAATATCGGTACCGGTATCAATTAACTTAATGCACGTTGGCACAACTGATGCCAACATTCAAAGCCAACTAGAATACTTTCTGAGTGGTAAATTCTTCACACTATCAGTTTTTTTATACAGATCGGGTCACTCTGTGGATTTCTGATTTAAGACAGAATATCTCTTAAAAGTTTATCAGTGAATCAAACTGCTCAGAACTGGAAAAAAAGAGGAACAGGTTTACATTGCTTGCCACAAATACACAAGTGATAAAGAGAACTATGAAATTCTCAAATATATCAACATCATGGTGATATTTTTAGAAATCTGAAAACACATAAAATAGTGGGCATTAAATGACAATGATTATACATAAGCTTTATTTTACGATGGCAGCAATAGTGTGAGCATACAAACAGCCAATGCAAATAATACTGTAGCCATTTCTGAGTATAAATCTACAGATTTCTGTAATACAACCGAGGATTTGATTAACTGTATGTATATGCAGCTAAAAAAACAAACGGCTACTGTTCAAGCACGGCAACTCTCCCTGTTCGGCCACATTGCGCGAATGTCAGACGAATCAAATGCTAAGCAGATCTTAACAGCTTCCCCCTTGGAAAACTGGAGGAGACTACCGAGTCCAGGATGCCCCCATACTACGTGGATGAAGACTACCCAGCTGAAATCAATTAACCTCTTCCTCAACTAAGCAAGTGACGTGATGCAGAATCATCCAGTTTGGAGATTGATCTCTACGTTTGGCACTATGCATTCATAATGTGCATGCCAGAAATGAAAAAAATGAATGAATATGCAATCCACCGATGCGGACTAGACAAAAAATGATACCAATTGACGGAGACTTGAAAGGATATCTTTCTGGCAGATCGACTCGGACTTTCCATACACCGCCTTCATATGGTGCTGAAATTACACACACACAACACAAAAACATTAACAGTGGCACAAAGAATGCAATGCTTTTACCAAGGTTTTACTACCATCATATTATCTGTCAGTTTCTTTCTCACGCAACGATATGACATCAGCATATTAATATGCATTAAAAAGACACAAAGGCAGTGTATGATAAATTCCGAGTCTACACGACATTTTACTGTGTTGACCTGTGCAAAAACGCACGCATAAAAATTTGAAAGTACGCTCAAGCAGGCAACAATAACCTAGAGCCATTAGAACTTAGTCTCACTATTTATACAACGATAAAAGCACGAAGAATCTGAAAATACCAGCATACAGCTAATATACAGAATGCAAGCAGGCATTAAGCATTAGGCACTGTAACTTACGTCAGGAAAAAGAGCCAGCTATTAGTGACTGGGGAGACCAATGGGTGAACATTTGTCCATAAGTGTAGCCAAAGGGAGTGGAAAAAAATTTGCACAACCGTTTTAGCTGTGCAAAAGGGACAAATATATACGTTAAAGTCTTATGTTTAGTAATTGTGACTGTGAATGTGACTAAATATATGCTGCAAAAATGTCAAATATTTGATTTGTGGCTATCAGGTGTTTTTCAAGCTCTAAATACTCCAAAACTCGTTTTTCGACAGGTGCTCCATCCCGGACCCCGCTGGGGGAGCTTACGACGCTCCCCAGAACCTGTAGTCGGCTGGGGAGGGGGACACCCCTCCCCATACCCTTTCCCTCAGCCCACCCCCAACACAAATTCCTGGCTACGCCTATGTATTTGTCACGGGCACATATCTGGGCAGAGTAGTCACAGAAACAGTTTACGACTTACTGGCAGTTACTGTCTGTGGAATTCAAACAGTGACTAATGGGGGGCCATGCCTAAAACACGGAGAAAAAGGTCCCTTGACCATTCTTTCACACCAACATAGACAACAGACAATTAACTGTACTTACTTCCAACAGGTCCATAAAATTTAACGACAAATTCGTGAAGTCCTCCAAGCAAGGTCACTTCGTGCTTGCTTTCAATGCTAATAATACGCTAAGGAAAACATCACATAACACCACATGCATTGCAGCAACAGCATGCTGGGTTTCATACTTGGCCTACTCAATGCAACAGCTAATATTTTAAGTATATTCAAAGTAATGTTACCAAAAATGTAACTCGGGACACTTCAGACCTGGGTCCAAAATGTCTCGAGACACTTCGGACCTGGGTCCGAAGTGTCCCATGCTTTTACAGGCAATACCCGATTTTTAGGGGACACTTCGGACCACATTTTGCCAAAAACTGAACATACTCCGCAGCATAATTATAACGTAACCAATGTGAACATAAGGAGGCCTAGGTGATGCAGTCGACTTGCGGACGACTTAGTATGCGAACATAAAATACAAGTTTGACTGCAGTGACTTTGATAATATTTAGTACAATATTGAACAAACATTAATAATAATAATAATAAAATAATAATATCTAGTCTGAGTGGCATCAACTAATGTTGTGATGGTATGTTAAGTATCATACGTTACAATATTAAATACATTTCATGTATCTGTCTAGTATTACTTCCTCAGCACATTTTGGTCTATTATATACTACAAGTTGTAAGTTATAGACACCTAACACCTAATAGTCAAATAAACAACAGTAATCATCGACAGTAATAACCGAACGAATCTCAAGTTTTAGGCCTTTCACAACATCATTTCCGGCTTCTTTTAGGGTGCTGGTCCGAAGTGTCCCGAGGGTCCGAAGTGTCGTCGGACCTGGGTCCCTGTCATCGGACCTGGGTCCGAAATGTCTCGGGACATTTCGGTCCTGGATCCGAAGTGTCTCGAGTCCAAAGTGTCCGGTAAGCATCCGTTGTGCAATTTTCACAGGCATAGGTATATCGTAAAAATTGGCCCGATTTTTGGGGGCATAGCTTTGTCTTTTCGTATTCACACTCACACTTTTACAGCATCATTAATCCAATTACTGTTTTATCCTGATCTACAGACATTGAGCAATGTCACGTGAGATTCTCAGGACAAGGGTTTGACTGAAGTCACCACCGACCACTCCCGACCACCATCAACTGGTACGGGCGGGAGCCTAATGACCAGCACGGCCACTAATTAATTACATTCTCGCCGACAGTTTGCGTTTGTGGATCATCAAAATTAGTGTAAAAATGACCGCAGTTAGCGGCCCTAACGCTAACCTAACCCTATCCCTAAGACACTAGCCCTATCACTATCCCTAAGTTTAACCCTCACCATATCTCTAACCCGCTCCCGACTGGTACGGGTCGCTAATTACAGTCGGTGGTGGTCGGTGGTGACTTCAGTCAAACCGCTGGACAAAGACGACGACTGAGACTCTTAAGATTCAAGACCGAGACTGTATTGTTTCTCGCAACTTGATCAATTCCCCAGAACTTCAACCCCGACCTAAACCAACTGCTGACACGCCATACTCCTAGTCCCTACTTAGGATCATGATATTGTCCCCCACGTCCGGTGGGCCAATGAGGGTGATGGACAATAACAGGATCTTTGAAGCAAGTCCTCTTATTTCCAAACTCCAACCCACACTCGACAGACATGTTTTTCTAGTCACGATAGTTGAAGTTATATACAGTACATCACTTAACCATTCCGTTATCGGATTCAATCAATCATGGTTTACGCAAGGCCACTTATAAACTTAATGGATTACATCAGTAGTTATTTCTACAGTCGCAGTTTCGGCCAGTATCTGTCGCTAGGCCGATCTTGACAACAATGTTTACGCAAAAGTATACAGTTTTACAACATCCGTGTCCATTCGACGTTTCCCTGGACTCGGAGACGACATTTTCGACTGACTGGCAAACAAATGTATTGTTAACGAAAGATTTTTTACACACAAAATCGCAAATTTCACTAAAGAAACAACTTCAACCCTACAGCACAACAACCAGCCTTATTACACTGAGCAAATTGGGCAGAGCTGCATTAGCATTACGAGGTCAAGGCAACCGACGCAATGTGTGTTACCACTGAAAAATAAGTTCCACTTTACTGACAAAATATACACATTTTTTGCAAAAATATTTTTGTATTATGGTCAAAAAATTCAACTAATTAATCACAACTATAATTTCAATCATAAATGACAGCGATTATAACTCTCATTTTTGCTTATTTTAGTGTAGCGACAGGTCACGTGTTCACAATCAGCTGTCGATGTGTAAACAGAAACAACATGCTAGAGAAAATTTGGTGTGACACTTACGTTAACTATTTTATTGTTTTATTAATATTTACATATTTAATTTGTTCTGGGCACGAAATGATACCTAGAATGTTACGTGCCAATTACGAAACAGAATTGTGGACTGTCACTGCTTATATTTTCAAAATTCGACATATCCCCAGGCTCTGAAATCGAGGTCACCGTCAGTCGTGGACAATAATGCAATGCATTGTTAAATAGGCCTACAGTTGTTAAAAAAATTAGATATATGCATCCTTTTGCACTCGCGCCTAATACATGTAGTATCTTGTACGAAATTGTACGTGTCTATCGTGCATGATGCATCAGAATTTCAGAAGCAAAGTGGATCAGTTCGTACATGTACAAAGACGCTAAAAATCGAATCTTGCGCTCGCTAGTCGCTACCATCATGCAAATGCACACCAACGCTTAAGCTACGCTGGTGACTGGCTATAGCTGCGCATAAGCATGCTTGCCAGCAATCCATAATTTGGCAGTTAACAGCGGCAGCTGTGTGATATGGCTGTTTGTGAATTCTGCACACCGTGTTTGCCACGTGTTACTTTACTGGTTATTGTTCTGCCCGCTGTAACCTTTGTTGCTAGATTGAACACTCTGTTTTTGAACTTTACACATTAGTCAGTCAATAAATTAATCAAACAAACAATTTATATAACGCTAAAATTCTGTAGTCCAACTTACAAGAAAGCCTAGCTAACGCAAAGGTAAGCGCGCGACAGCCTTGGTATAGGCCTACAGGTCGCAACTCACTAAATCGCCCCTCACTTAGGAACGCCCAGCAATATCAACATTAATAATAATAATAATAATAATCGTTGAAAAGTACTTTTACTGCGCAACAATTCCGTCGCTGACAATGCGGGTCTTCATTCGTTTAGCCGTTGTTTGCCTCCCAAAATGCGAATTAGCGCAAAATTCCCAGATAATTCGGACTTATAGCAGTTCAACTTCAAGGTCATCCAAGGTCGATGATTTTGGTACCAATCAAAAGCGCATATGCGACTTCCTATTAGTC
>Ga0056131_1000447_pt1 | contig 10281 bp, 6 predicted proteins | sample WorMetLIZISLAND1_2_FD_67480 | JGI IMG/M metagenome (GOLD analysis project Ga0056131, IMG submission 67480) | Marine gutless worms symbiont microbial communities from Max Planck institute for Marine Microbiology, Germany - Olavius clavatus LIZARD... ...
GGCTATTCTATAGTTTCCAATGGGAGATTTCAAATAAACTATAATACGACATTACAGTGATACTTGACTTCCGGCAGCAAGTGGGCCGGCCCTATAATCATACACAAAGTCATGCATAGAGCACAGAGACATTATTAACAATTAAGAATTTGTTGCCATCATAATTGTGTGTTCTTTCAAGCTAAAAATGTACCAAAACCGTTTTTCGCTGGGGCTGTGCTGTGGATCCCGCTGGGGGAGGAGTTTACGATGCTCCCCCGTACCTCTTTGATGCCTTGGGGGCCTCGGCAGTGGGCCCCATCAATGCGCTGGCCCAGGGCCCCAAAGGACATTTAAGACAGCCCTGCACAAATCATTGTGTCATTTTAGCCGCCGCATGGTGTTACATTATAGTAAAGAAGTAAGCAATGTGCTGATAGTACATAATCATAATTTGCGTCATGGTATATGATCATCAAATCAACAGAGGCGAAAATGCAATTATGCAACTCGTTATGATTGATAATATGAGCATTTGATTACAGATTGGGGGCAAAATAGTACCAGGGCAAAATGATACTTTTGCTCCGGTTGTTCCGCGGGTACTGGGACAGTTTTCCCGCTGCCCCTGTCATCGACCTCACCACTCAGTGTTATTGAGTCTGCACTTATGGATGACCGGCATTCTTTACTGCTTCCCCAGCAACCTGGAATTCACTGCCAGATGTTCTGCGGGATCTGACATTGAGTTTGGACTTCTTAGGCAACAGCTGAAGACGACACTTTTCAGCGCATTAGAGGTGTTACGTGTATTATTGATGCGCTGTACAAATTCAAATTGACCTTCACTCATAATGGTTTTGGCGTGAGCTAATGATACTGCTGCCATTCACTGCCTGTGAACAGTTGGAGACTGTGCAGCCACCAACATACCACTGATTTGATCTACATTTTAATATTTTGGATTAAAAAAACAGACCACGTTAGCATGGGAGCAATGTAATTGTAATTGCGTTTTATTTTGTGAAATTAAACTTAAGATTTGCAAAGTTAGCGAAACTAATAAAATTTACAGCAGGAGTTAAGTTGACTCTGCATATTTATTAGGCCAATGCGTTATTTGTTTTATTTTGCATGTTGTAGAATGCTATGGAGCGGGATGCATTGATGGATGTTTTACTGTGAATGAGAATGTGGAAGAAAGGCAACATGCCTCTTCAGGCATGCAGTCAGCAAAAGACTTTGAACAATAATGAACTCAAATCTACATATACCTCTTCCATTTGCAGTTCTCCAGCTGCGTTCCCAGTTCTACATGGAGATAGCGAATCTCGTCAGTCATTCGTGCATGGTGTGCAAAGTGTGTCTAATCTTGGCCATTCAACTTCGCGTGGTGATAATGAACAGTGGGATGAATCAAATACTACTTTTCTGTCATGCACAAAGGGCGTGTCTGCCAAGGTATCTGCCACCTTATCTCTCCTGGCAAGCAGGGTAAAGGGACTCTGTAAGATTATTACAACCACAGAAGATGAAAATAAGATTTTTATAATGGCACTTCGTAGCACAGGTCTGGGGAAGACGTACAGGCAATCAGCAGGGCCTGGCAAAAAAAATCGTTACTGTGATCTTCTCATTGATGGAGTATGCGTTTCATGTGGTCAGGGTGTGACAAGGATGCTGGCAAAGCATAGTTCTCATGCAAACGCTGTTAAGTTGCTGCAGAAACCATATTTACATCTGGAAGAAAGCTCACCGTCTGACAATGCATTCAAACTTGTCTGTTCACAAACGCCTTCAGAAAATAAATCATATGATATTGTAACTAGGCTTGATGTTGCTAGCAGTCACCTCCATTTGCCTGTAATTCATGTAATCAATTGCAAAGGGCAGAAATCAGCCAATGTAACTAGGTTAGTTGACTGTTTTAAGCACATTGCAAGTACAGTGAGGACTATTGTGCATGTGTTAAAGACTGTCCGAGGTAACAACAAAGTTATTGATATAGCTGTGCATCGTGCCAAAGTACCTAAAGATTTGCAGATTGTTGGTGGTGGCCAAGAGCCATTTTGCTGCAGCCTGTTCATAGATGGTGTGCTTGTGGCATCTTCAGAGGCTCACACAATGACAGCGGTCAAAGACAGTGTGTATGCGTCTGCCATTGAGATCTTCCATAAGCCATATTTGCATCTGGAGGGTTCGGAGCATGGTGGTCCAATAAGACTTGTTGGCTATGAAGAACCATTTCATGAGGTATTGTCTGGTTTATTACCATCAACACAGAATGATACAAATGAACTTGACCCAGATGAGGCACAGTTTATCTCTGAGGAGAATTTGCCGAGCTGTGAATCTCAGAATAGTGTATTGCCCACTCACGAAGACCATTCTGAGGGAACTCGGAACAGCAGGTCACTAGTGTTATGCACCCAGAATTCTGTACTCTTAGCTGCTGATGGTAACAAAAAATATCCTTCTGCCACAGAAGTTTCTCCTCCGGCAAAAAGGCAGAGGCAAAATGTCAATAGCTGTGCGATCCTTGGCACTGGCAGTGAATTGCCATCTGCAATGTCTGTGTTGCTCGACCGTGACAACCAGCCAGATGCTGGTAACAAACCGGATGTTGAGACACAGATACTGGATGATTCTGGCAACAAGCACAAACTGCCAGAGCAGCGAAAGACAGTAGTGATTGCCAGGTCACACAAAGACCGGTCTCGATTGGTTAACCGATTTCGTTCGCTTGCAGATATTTCGAAGGATATATGTGCAATGTTTAAGATCAAGAAGGATGCTGAGAAAATGGTTGACATGGCTTTGCGTATGTCCCACATGTGTTTAAAGTCTGACATTGAAAAGCTTCCTGGTGGACATGTTCGTTTTCGGATGTCAATAGATGATATCGTAGTTGCTGTTGCTGAGGGCTATAAAGCGGATGATGCAGGAAAAATTGCATATGGCATTGCTGCTAAGCTGTTTTGCATGCCTTACCTGTGTCTTGAGGAAAACCATGATGCTGTGCAACTCCTTGGCTCAGAAGAACCATTTATGGAATCCGATGATAAAGTGAATTCATGTTCCAGTAGGGGTTTTTGGCTGGATAGCACCTTTGATGCTGCTAATACAGAGGAGAAGAAAGATTTGCATAATCCAGTGCCATATACTGCCGATCTGTCAAAGCTGGTTATTCGTTTTCATGGTCTTGCATGCAGAGTAAAAGCCATATGCAATGCAAAAACAAAGCCGATCAGCAGTTTCTATGGTATCCTTATGAAGGCGCTTGGTGACTGCAACATGCAGATGTCCAAGGCTTGGGTTCGTGGTGATGGCAACCACTATAAGCTATTCATTGATGGTGTATGGGTTGCATCTGGCAATGCGCGAAAGAAGAAACAAGCAAGCTGTGCAGCAAATACTGATGCCGTCGAACTCCTGCGAAAGCCGTATTTACGACTCCAGGAAAATGCAGAGTCTAACTGGTGCCTTAAGCTTATCGGATCTGATCAGCCCTTTGTAGATGTGTCATCAGGTGATTTGCCTTATGAAGAGAAATATATTGCTACTGATGCAAGGCAGTGTGTTGAGATTACAAAAGAGTCTCTGGGATCTAGAGATACTGCTAAGAGCAGCAAACAGCACTCGGCAGATGGAACAGAAGTTAGTGGCAAAGTCGGGCCTGAAACATGTTCTAAGAATTCATCAGATTTGTCACTCGCCAACGATGCTATGCAGGCGGACGACAGAGGCATTTGTGAAACACAGATGCCTGTGTCATCACACAGCACGCATATTTTGGAACTGGTAAATGAGTTCAGCGCTCTTGCACGCAGAGTGAAATGTATATCTGGATCATTACCGGAAGTCCACAGTGACGCTGATATCATAGAGATGGCACTTGCCGACACTCAGATGCAGAAGAGGAGACTTTTTATTTGGATGAACAGTCTATCTTTGCTGTGTGAGCTTTGTGTGGATGGCATATCGGTTTCATATGGCGAAGGTGGTACAAGAGAAGAAGCAAAAGAGGCAGCATACAGTGCTGCTGTTGATCTACTGCGTAAGCCATATATTCAGTTACAAGAATACCCTGGGTTTTCGCATCGTTATTCACTTGTTGGATCTGATGACAAATTTCCAGCAGTTTCATCGGCTAGTGAATTGCCGTACAGACAATACTTTGTTGTTGCAGACAACAGGCATGAAATAGAAAAACAGACTATAGGTTGCCAGAGTGCAATGCTGGATCAGAATTTAGAGTGTCGTTCTGGTTCGAATGAAACACTTTCGCAGCAACATTTACAGAGATTGCCTGCAGAGGATCTGACAGATTTTATCATCATACTTCATGGCCATGTCGAGAAAGACATGTGCTTGGACATATTGCAACAGAGTGCTGACTTCAACAAGTGGCCATTAACTTATGGCCTGAGTAAAGTCAAAGGATCAAACTGGTACCATTGCCGTTTAACATTGGGCAGGCACATGTTGGCGGATGTTGATATGCCATCAAAAAATCGTGCAAGGAAAGCTGCTGCTGAACAGGCACTCAGTTACCTCACTTCGATGTGCTACAGTGTCAAAGTCAAGAAGAACTTGAAGAAGAGGAAGAAGAAGTCTGAAATTTCGGCAAAGTCATTGACACGACAGCAGGTATTAATTCAGCCACTGTATGTGCAGTTTAGCATTGCCTGATTGACCCAAACTTGGGTATGAATTTGTCTAGTTTCTTGTAGGCCTATAGTGTATAGGAAATATTCTACCCTGACATCAGTAAATATAAACATCCTGTAAGTGTTTGCTGACCGATGCAAAGAAGTCACTGTGTCCAGGAGTTACGATTTCAATGTGGAGTTAATCTAATGTTAATCTAACATCACAAGAGCATAGTTTGTTTGGTTGTTTGGCTGGTAAGACTCTGTAAATGAAGACTTGTCATTATTGTTATAAATTACACAAAACTAATGTTAATAATCCTTGTGCTTTCACATGTCAGCTGTACTTGACTACAGCAACACCTTTCGCGCAGATCTTCCGTCCTCGACAGAGCCAACATTAGTTCAGTCCTCAGTGAAAGGCACGTGACTTGGACCCACGGACAAGTTGAAGATCTGTGGGAGACCATTTCTCCATCACTGCATTGCTTGCTTAGAACTGACTAATGAATGATCTCTTCTCTCTCTCTCTGGAGCATGTCACGTAGACATGGCCGCCTCCATGAGTTGACGTCATGTATGATGTCGATCTATCCAAAGCTGAAATTGAGCGGGTGCAGATCGTGCTCAACTTTTCTCAATCAGGTTTGCCTCGGACTACCGCTTCTGTGTCGCCTGTCTTTGGGAGGACCCCGAATGCAGGCCTGTAAAGCTCGAGAATGGTCTTGACTGGTGTCAGCATGACAGTGGCCAAAGAAAGACAGGCGCCATTGACAGATAGTATTTGACAGGAGTGGCTATCCATACGAGATCAAAGCATGAATGATGGAACGTGATATGTTTCATTGTACTTCATCTTTCAGGAGTAGGCTAAACCGAGACCATTGATTTCTGTCATCAGGCAGTGTACAAGTGTTGACTTTGTAATGTGCCATCTTTTTTCTACTAGATAGTTCAGTATAAATAGTCAGTTACAGTTATGATTGAATTGTTAGCTGAGTGTAGCGATGCAGTAATTGGTATATTTTATAGCTTTATCCTTGACTTGTGATACCAATGACTGTTTTCAGTGCTCTGTGTAATCTGTAAAATAAAATTATTTGTTTCCTCAAACAAAAATGATTAAAACCTCAGGAACTGGAGCTGAACAAGAAGAACTAGTAAGATTACTTTCAGATGAACAAGAGTGGAATAAAAACAAAAAAAAATGATTGCTTCCGAGCTGAATATGAGGTTTTTTTAGAACAAGATATAACAAGGTGTGCAATATAAGAATTGAATTGAAACAAAGATGATTACTTTGGATCCAGAATAGAAGAGAATTTTTTGGAGCTAAAAACACTGATAAACATTTGTAGGCACTTGTGATCCTTTCCAGCCCGTATAGGCATATGAAGCAGACGCCAGCTTCACGTCCTTGTGCCAGTCACAGTGCATTGTGTGGCTGCCTGTCTACCTCAATTTTACTGTTACCAGATTATAATTGCTCGGTAATAGCAGCAATTCAGTATGAGAAACTTGCCTAAGGATTCTGTGCAATGGCATTCTGCCATTCTGGACACAAGTTGGACTTAAGTCAAAGTAAATCCATACCAGCCATGCCATAGTAATTATTATCCAATTTTCTCGCCACGGTAGAATATGCAGATTTCACCTACAGTCAGTTTTGTCTTGTATATTTTATGTGATATTGTTCTAAATGCTAGTGGTGTATGCTGTTTCAGATACTCGAGAGTGGTAGGCGTACGGATACTTGCGGAATTCCAGCTGACAACATTGGCTACAAGCTATTGACAAAAATGGGCTGGACTGGAGGGGCAGTGGGCAAAAATAGCCAAGGAACTGTTCCTCGTTTGGTACATTCCACTGGCTTCAATGACCGTTGTGGACTTGGTTTTGAACGACCAGTCTCCTTCCTGTTGGCAATCAGGCGTATTATTGCGGAGTATGTTCAGACCGATGGTGCTGATGATCTAGTCTTCTCCCCAGAATTAACCAGCCAAGAGCTAGGTATAATATATGCCGAAGCAAAGAAGAACCATCTTCAGTCTCATTCCCATGGCAAAGGTACTCATATTGTCGTCACCAAAGAGTCCACCACCAAAGAGTCCACGGTAAAGAGAACTCCAATGGGGCTTGTGAATTACTTGATCCAGAATGGTGGCGAAGATGATAACTATCTGCTGATGGGACCTTCTAAAGTGCAGCTTTGAATTCTGACGATTGTTATCAGTATTTCACTGATTTGCTGTATTTCTGCACTAAGTTTGTTTTTTCGTTGAATGATTCTGTTTCGATGCTTCACTTGGATGATAAGCCGATAACATGCTTTAAACTAGTTAACTTTCTTGTGATTTCGGAGGTGACCAGTTGTAGTTAATCGTGAGATGAAAGAAGCCTGTGAGCTTTGTGTGGATGGCATATCAGTTTCATGTGGCATGTGCCCAAGTTTTTTTCTGTGCATTTCTGAACATCTCAAGTGTGCCGTGCGGGATGTGGCTAAAAAATAACTGAAAACGTCACTACTCAGTAATGCCAGAAAATCTTTGCACTAAATATTGTGTGCTTGTTTAGCACAGTTCTGTCCATTAATGTGCTGTTTTTGTCTGAAATTACATATACAAAGTTGGCGTTAATTGCCAAACTTTTAAGTTCGAAAATTGCAACTGCACATCATTATTTGTTATGGGATATTACGTTCTGAACAGTTAACAGCCGCATCCTGTAGAATATTGATAGATTTCACCGATTATTGACCTGAAGATATACAGTGTATTCTGGTCTACATTTTTGTGACATTCTTTTTTTTTGTACTCTCGTTCTTGGCATAGTTATGTGATATATACATTCATATTTACTGATTTTTGTTTTCTATGAAGACAGCTTATGACATGCATAATTTTTTTTCTCATTTACACTGAACTTAGTCGCGTTTATAATTTTGTTCAAGTACTAATGAAAGACTTGATGTGTACTGCATTGTCTGGTGATTGTATGCATTTAGAGTTTTTTGTTCTGTTATCAGAAACTCGAGCGAGACTAGTACACACTTTATTGTGTCTTGTATTCATTGTTCAGCATTGTATCTTTTTTGCAGCGTTATTTTCTAGTATTATCCCAAAGGAAGATGCTTTTTAGAGCTAGTTTACTGTGATGCTGCATTATCTCGATGTGTAAAGTGTTTCTACATGTGTATGTGCCTTATTGCTTTACTGGCTTGTTATGGTTGCCTAGTCACCATTGGCAGTTGTAGTGCTGTGCAAATTTTCTAGTGTCCCCTAAAAGAAATTGGAGCCAAAACCACATTTTTGACAGTTATTGGATCAGGAGCTGATCCCACGTCACTGTACTTGTCAGGCCTATTATGCTTCTTGGTAGGGTGATGCCGATGCTGTTTCGAATTGGATTGTTATGAAATTTGGCAAAATTGTTCTTGAAGTAATTATGCATCTATTGATGGGGATTTTTGATATGACATCATACTTTGATTCTTTGAAGATGGCAGCTATGACAGCCCACCACTCACTGCTGCATATACAGCTAACTTCCCGAGCACGTGTGGTTTTCTAGTATGTGCTACAATTCCTGATCCATAGTACATTCCTACTTGTTTGTTTGGACAATCGATTTTGTGAGCAGTGCAAAAAATAGTATCAGTCATTGATGACGCTCAGTAATTGTGCTATACTTATGCACAAATTTTTTTAGGGCTCTTGGCCCATAAGTGATAAAAATTTGGCAATGTCATTCCATAATGGAATTTCTATGGTATTAAAATTGTCAATCACTGATGATCACCTGCCATCTCTACCGAATTGACAGGGGGCTAAGGGGCCAGAATAAGTAAGGGAGAAGTTGGAGAACCGCTTTACCAAAACACATTTGGGTCTTGATTGAAAGCCATATTAGCTATTGCTTGGTTTGCGAACAAGATAATTCCCATACTTGTACCAAAGTTAAGGTGGGTTTTAACAACAGTTAGTATAACATGTTGTTAGTGGTATTCAAACTTAAATCTTGCCTCTGACTGACCCCCATTTCTGTAGTAACGAAAATTTTCCTATCTTAACATAAAAATGGCTAGAAGTTGTTTAAGCTGCTTTTGTATCATTGCATATGGATGTTTTGGTGGATTGACCAATTTAATGCTGTCATTCAAACTTCCCCCGACCCACTACCTCAATTGCTCACCATTTGGTGTCAAAATTAAAGTTACTGGCGACTGTGTCTGTCATATGGGTCGAGTGACCATAAGTGATCATCGTTTCTGGAACATTTAATGTCAGCTTCATCATCATCATCATCATTTATTAGCTCAGTGCAAATGAAGACAATGAGTGAAATAACAGTGAGTTGGACAGAAAGGCACAAGAGCACTAACATCTGCCCCTGAAAATATACTAAATGACAGCAAATGGAGCAATTAGAAACAATAAAAGACAGAAACAAACAGGAAAAACAGAACATGAACATGGCGACATATCGCTTTCAGACATTAATCGAACTTCCTGGTCACTCCAGAATCTGTCCAATCTTCACAGGTTAAGCTTTGAGTTGACTACAATATCTGGTAAACTGTTCCACGGAGTTCTGACTGTAGAAAAGCAAAATAAGGCTGGACATTGCCACATGTTCAAGTGAATGTATGAAATATTAATGTCTGAAAGTGATATGTTGCCAGGCTAAGGCAGTGACTGTGGCAAAATTGAGTAATAAATAGCCTACGTCATCGTCAGCACGATACAGATTTTGCGGTCTGTTAATTTAGCTATGTGGAAAGAAAACGTTTTTGCAGCGTAGTGGGCTTTGTTGTTTATATAACTTCATATTGTTGGTTTTCTTGGTATTTATAGACATACAAATGTAATATTTTGGTAACAGTGAGTAATTTCATGTTGTTAAATTAGACTTTTGTCTACATCATTATGTGTCTGTCATTATACTGTTGCATTTTGTTGAATTGGCTTTTGGCGTGGTTGCAGTTTCCACTTTCCAATTGGTCACCACCGAGTACTCCCTACCACCACCGACCGATACGGACGGGAGCCTAATGATCAGCACGGCCAGTAATTAATTACTCTCTCGTCGACAGTTTGCATTTGCGCATCATCAAAATGAGTGCAAAAATGACCGTACTTAGCGGCCCTAACGCTAACCCTAACTATAACTGCAACAAGGACGACTACCGGATTCTCAGAAGCATGCGCTCGTCACGCCTCTGCTCAAAAAGCTGGGGCTCGACACATCCAGCATGGCCAATTTCCGGCCAGTGTCGAACCTCTCGTTCATGTCCAAGGTCGTCGAGAAGGCCGTCTCTCGGCAGCTGAATGAACTTCTCAGTGACCAGGGCTGTCTAATGCCAAGACACCAGTCGGCATACAGGAAGCACCACTCTACAGAGACGGCCATGCTACGAGTCATGGCGGATGCCTTGACTGCCGCTGATCAACGACGCGTGATGCTGATAAAACTAACAGTAACTCATACTTTTTAGTACTGATGCAGCTGCCGTCTTACGTGAATTTAATTTTGTTATTTTCTGTCATGTTGGGTTTAACCTGTCAATAATGCAATTGTTTCACAATGGTATTTGCCATCCTTAATTATTCTTAATGTTAATTAGTGTTAGTTTTTTGTTACTGTACTTCAT
>Ga0056131_1000450_pt1 | contig 10268 bp, 7 predicted proteins | sample WorMetLIZISLAND1_2_FD_67480 | JGI IMG/M metagenome (GOLD analysis project Ga0056131, IMG submission 67480) | Marine gutless worms symbiont microbial communities from Max Planck institute for Marine Microbiology, Germany - Olavius clavatus LIZARD... ...
CACACACTGACTGCCATTCAGTCTCACAAAACTACCATGCAATCCCACAATTAGTTGAGCAGACCAAAACGTCTGCCGTACAAAACTGACTTGGTCGATACATCAGTCGCCAGCGACGTGTGTGGTCTGAGACAATGATCGTGCTTGACCAGCTCCATACCGGAACTCATTAATTACCTCATCGACAGCTAAAACTACAGCTCTGCCGCCGACCTGAACATCCAATGGTCGAGCTCTGCAGCCTATGTCCGATGCTATAAATCAATCACGTCGATATTTATCTGTCATCACTCATCGCATGAATGAATGGAATGGCTATAAATGTCACACGGTGAATTACCAGTTGTTCAGCAGGTTTCCCTGTATACGACGTGCTGGCGGACAGATGACATGTTTATGACTCCGCATACTTCTATTTCAAATTTTCATACTTGCAAATAATCGGGTTATTATTATGGGTTGACCTCCCTCTTAGAGAAAGAACTGATTCTCTGCATTTTAATTACTGACTGTAGACTGTTTTTAAAAGGTGCATGTCCCTAAAGGCCATCTTTTCATTTTCTCTAGCAAGACACCATATCGTGCAATGCAATAGTACAGAGAATGTAACAATAATAGACTGCTCTCCACGGTTCTCACAGGACATGAGTTAGCATGTATCACATTTTTGAAAGTTACTGCAGTCGCAGTCGCAGGTGTTATTATCTGTCAGACCACGTCTTTTGCAACAGCTGTTCGAAAGCGGTTTATAAATTACAAGATAACTCTGACGAACGATCAATTACTATAATAATCAAAAGGTAACACAATGCAGCATGACAGTAATCATGCAAATACAGTCAGAAGCTACGGATAGAATGCATTGATTAATACACTTGCACCGTGTTCCAAAAATACGACACCCTGTTTTTTTAAATATATTACTGTATCGCATACTGATATATTTTCAACAAACATCCTTTCACTGGCACAAACCAGTAAATATGCAACAGTCTTAAGTACTTCAAAAGCTCTGATACAGTACCTTGTGAAACAGTAATACAGACTGTCATTAAACTTCGAAAGGTAGGCCTGGTGAAAGTGTTTGAGGTTAATGACCACTTATTGCAAAATTTACTTCTGAATGTGCCAGTGAAGGAATTTTACAAATCGGCCAAAAGTTTATGAACTTAAGTTGTGAATTTATGAAAGTCGGTGGCTCTCATTTGCCAAAATCCTATAGGCCTACTGCAACTGGCTGTAGTCCCGGCAGTCTGTAGCATTAGTGTCGTAAGCAGGTCACGACATAAGCAAAACCTCTGAATTCAGTTGTTAAGGGATGACCTACTCTGAGACACAGGCATTCATGGCTGCAGTTCTATAAACTGAAATCTCGCAAAATCTCGTGACATAGGCCTATAGGTGAACTCCACTGACTGACCACGAACTAGCCGTACCGAATTAGTAAAGTAAGTAAGTAAGAGAACTGGCTAACATGCACAGAAGGCAGATGTTCGTACCGGATTCTGTTGCGATACCACTGGACCGACGGCTCGGGATGACCTTCGACCTGGCAGCGAAGACTGACTTCGGCACCTGAGACGAGCAGGTCTTCAGCTGGATGTCGCAGTTCTACAGATGCCGAACTGTTGATCCCTGGTAGCAGTCACAGCAAGAACACCGTCATACAACACAAACAACTTGATACACATTGAATTCTCCGTTTGTGTGACATAAACGGAGAAGTTCCCGCAGCGGGGTAGAAAAATTTGAATTTGTGCATTTTGAGACTTGAAAATCTCATCAAAACGGTGTAATGGAATTAAATGTGACAACAAAACTTTATGAGTATCAATCTATGGACCAACATCCCATAACGCAGCACGGACGAAGTTGCCACTTCAACCACGAGCAATATCAGCAGCAACTGCAGTGGTCAGCTGCAATCAATAACGCCGTTCATCATATATCAGTCGCCGCGTGGTCAGCATGGTCAGTTGACCCGGCTGGACGCTGGCCGGCAGGTCGTCGGACCATGCTTGTCGGTGTCAAAACGCCAGTCAGGCCGAAAGGCCAAACCTCTCACATCTGTGTCGGCCACAGCCAATGCTGACAACAACCTGTGAACCCAGCGGCCTCAAAAAAATCTAATCCCGATGTTCGACGTCGTGAATTCGAGTAGGTGGACATCCACCCAACCTAACCTGCAGATTCAGCAGGTCCCAACGTGTGCACAAGCATGTTCATTAAATTAAATACGAACACGCTGCAATCATCAATTTCAACAACGATCCGCTGTCAATTAACACGTAGACGTAAAGGGGAGACAAAAATTCTACATAACATATTATATTTCATCAAGCACCTGAACAAAAACAGTAGTTTGGCAATATGTGAGAGCAAGACAATAAGGCGATATTATATTGCACTAATAACTATCCTAAAACTTAAAGATACATAAAAAATGAATGAAAATTTCAAAAACACAAAAACGACGGTAAATTTTGCATTTAAAAACAAAAACATTCTAGTACGCCGACGCCGGCGTCATGCAGCAAAGAACACACTAAAGTCCGAATACGGTAAACAGGGTTTAGCCAATCTGGCGTCTAATTTATTACTTTCCCATTCTCTGTAAAATCTGCTGCATTTTGCGAACTGAGATGAACACCGAACGAGTGAATGTTTGTCATCAACAAGCTGCTCGACTAGCTATACATGTATAATTATGTATAGCTAGACAGCTAGCCTCAGCTAATCAGGTGCCATGTGTCGAGTATATACGCGCGTGATGTGCATCTCAAAAAGGAGGACAGCGAAACGGCGTCGCGTGGCGCAGGTTCAGACTAAATCCCGGGGATTCATTACTCAGGAAGCAGGCCAGAGACATCGCAATCAGTTGACGTCAGCGAATATGTCGCCGGACCGACCGCCACGGCGCATTCGTCTCGTCTTCCTGCAGGAAGGAGTTATCTCGCGAGGACAGGCGCGCACCGCAAGCCGGGGTCTTATCGTCCGTCGATCCAGGCGCTGCCACTCAAGCCGAGCGTCTGTCCCTGCATCTTGCAATCTCTCCTCATCTCATCCCATCTCTCCTCCTCCGTAACTACCTCCGCCGACCGCCAACGATCAATCAGTAAAGAAGACGCGCTTCATATGTGACCAAACTGACCTAACCGGGTCGACAGGTCACGGATCAGACTAATAAACGGAACTGACCAGTGACCACAACATATTTCCAACACCTTGATACTCGACCGCAGCCAGACATACTCACAAACTAAGTGATGCATCGACTCACGCAATGTTAACCGGAATTCCCTGCTGCACCTCTGATGCAACTTCGTATACATAGTTAATATCAAACTCAAAACTCGAACTAAAGGCAGATGCATGTGAAAAACAGCATCCAGAGTTGCTGGATACCATTTTTGTCTAGTCCTGAGCCATTCATGAGGTGGTTAGTCAGGCTTCCTCACCAATAGCACTTATGTAGCAGCGAGCGGGATTCAAACTGGTAACGTCTTTGGATTGCCAGTCCACTGCTCTAACCACTGTGCTAGGGCGGCTCGACATAGTTATTAGCCAATGGAACTATTTTTAGATCCGGCGTAAAAAGCAGACACTTCAAAGTTACACCATTACCACAAAAAGATCAGTTTAACAAATAGGTGTAAGAACACCCCTGAAGCATCTATATAGCATTGCAACGAATACGATCGCACGGTACGGCTGCAGATGCTGGACAAGACGTAATATCGGGACGTGATCGGTGCCGTGTGCACAACATCATGTGCCGGCTATCGATGCCTCGCTGCCAGCTCACTGTTCCAACGCATTAAACATGACAACTTAGATCTGCGCCCGAGTCCCGAGTCGGCAACGATTCCATTTCCGCCGATGGAGACGAGCTGCCATCGGGTGACTGACTGGTCGTCAAGATCTGTTAGTGTTAGCGCAGACTTGGGCCGATACATCGGGTCCGTCCGTCACAGCATTGCAGCTTGTTAAGTGAATGAATGCGACAAGCGCGTGAGCAGCAGTAGCGTCGCGCTCTATTCAGCCGGCTGACAGCGGAACGGCGCTCTCGACGAATTCAATTAAATCGCGTCGTCGCTCGCGCTATATTGGCAAACCGGAGACACGCACCCAGCACTGCACGGCTACTCGGCTACATCTCACGTGCATTTCCCGCGCCACATATTACTTGAACTACTCACAACTCGGGTGCAACTCACAGATTCCGATCGCAATTTTTAGCTCACCGATGAACTCGTGGAGATCTGGACGCCACACCAACCAGGCACCGATTAAGTACGTCGACGTAATGCACCCCAACGCGCCAGCTATGCCGTCCTCAACTGCGCGTCGTATGCATGACGCCATAAAGCATGAGGTGCATAGACAGCAGCATCGCAGCAAAGGAGATAATCATTTCTTCAGACCGCGACCAACAAAACACAGAACCAGAGCAGCAGCCCAACGTAACGAATAATAACGATCTCAGTACAACTGCACGGCACGGGTACACACATGCATTATTACGACACTCTCCGGACTAACCAGAGACCAGACCATCTAAAACCAGCCACTGCCAACCAGTGTCAGAAATTTAGCAGATAATTATCTGGATGTATGATATTTTCCAGCAGAAATGGTCGCTATTGTGTTAACCAACGACCGGCACCAGAGTTCTGTAGTCCGGACTGATACGAAAAGGATGATAAAAGGACAAATTAGCGACAGAAGCAAGTGACAATAATCAAGAAAACTTGTCCAGCGGACACCACACATCTGAAACTGAACTATACACCACATTATAGCTGAGCGGGCAAACAACGCACATGACACATCTGTGACATCATCCACTGAAATCCGAAATAAAACAACACTATGTGTCAATCATAAGTCAACCATCAAGCTGTCAGTCAACTGCGACCTAGAGGAGCATCTAACAATCGCGTTGTTATCTTGTTATTTGAAAGACTATTTCACACACGTTTCCATCGGCGTATATATGACCAAAGTACACTACACCCAAGGTTGTCAATCTTATACTCAACAGGAAACTGATATGTCTAAAATGATGTTTGTTTACGAAACCCTGGATGGTTGCCTTTATTTTATCTCCGCCGTAGCTGACGTCTTCCACAGCCGTGAATCCACCATAGCTGCAGTTACAACGTAACGGGCAGTTTAGACATGCAGATAAGTTAAACAGCATTCGACTACCTTGGAACAACTCTCCGTTTCGAGGAAAACATTCAAACAGAACTTGCCAATAAAATGTACAAACAAATATATATGTGGCAATTTGTACACAAAAATCAACTAATAATTAATGGTCAACGATTATCATCAACACTGTCAAAGCAAAACCGGAACATTGCCTATACAGTAAAGGTGAACCCTGGTCCTGTGGTGACAACCAATATGTGCCTCTGCCTTGCTTGCGACATGGCGCCATATGAATGTGTTTTGATTGATCATTAGAAGATGCTAAGGTTTCTGCAAAGCCTCCAAATAGATGCGTAACGATATTTGTCGACGAAAGAATGGTTCCAAATTAATACATCAACGTCCAGAGGGTGTCGCTGTCCCACTACCGGGGCCGGCCAGTAGCCGGATCAGTCAGTCCATTCAGTCGAGACGGCAGGCGAGGCGACGACCACGGGATCTATCCTCCAGGGACGCGACCAACATTGGACTCAGCGGTCTGCGATGACCTGGCGCCGTAATTCGATACCAACGCGTCGATGACGACGACGACGACGGCGACGACAGTGCAATTCCAGCAGCGCTGAGGTTTGCAGTCGTCAGGCAGCTGCTGAGCTGTTTTGTGAAACATCGGGCGACGATTTCTTTCTTTGATCTGATTTATTACAGTGTCGGAGAAAGCAAACAGGTGACGTCTGAGGGGCCTAGAAACACCAGAGAAATCTGCCAATTTATCACGATGTCCGTAAAAACAATAGGACGTTATCTTCCTAGTGCTTTCTGGCAGTACTAGCAGCAGCATCATCATCATCAATAGCCATGGGCTCAAAGCCCGTGGGCGTCTGACGCCTGCTTCACCATCTTTTGCCAGTTGCTTCGGTCCAATGCTGAGGCGCCCTTGTAATGTCAACCGACATGTTACGGCGCCTTACAAATTGTCGTATTATTATTATGCTTATTTCTTGCAGACTTGCAGTTGCTAATGGCAATCGCCCAAAATGTCACACACAAATTGGCGGACGGCAGCCGTCAACTGTGACGGCGGCGGCATATGGAAGGACGCCGAGAACAATGCCAGGACACGTGTGAGTCATCCATCCAACGGATATGTCCAGCGCGTCCAACTGCCGCAGCAGCACACGACCGCCATCTTCACAGCCGGACAAAACATCCATCAGCATGACGCCGGCTTAGCGACACCGGGCGTCGCCGTTCGGTCACGGACCAGCTCGTAAATGGACGCCGAGGAATTAGTCGCCGGCCGCTGAACGCCGGGGTGGAAGCGATTACCGTAATTGTCGCCGCGTCGCGTTGGTTGGCACCAGACACGCCCTACAGCTCTATATCTCGACGCACGCCTCACTTCACCTACCTACCGCTCTCGCCGATCAACTGGCAACGAACTGCGCTGTGTGACCAAAAACGCCCAGGACTTAAAGACTCAGGATAAACAACACACTAAACTAAAGTATGGACTTAGCGGCAAAAGAGTCGAAATGAGCGTTTATAACTTTGCAGAAACGAAAATATTCAAACGCGGATTTAACAAGTACTATTGTATTATAGGCCTATAGATCAGGAACTGTCGACGCTGCTGTCAGACGCTTCGTGTTTATTACCAGGTGGCAGCACTTTCTGCACAAAGTGATGTGCCACCATCTTGAAACTGTGTCGTCAAATCAAAAATCCGACCCCGTCAATCGACGCGTGTTTACTTGAAGAACATTCCCGCCAAATTTCATCCTGAGCCGATTTGAAACGATGGAGACTTTTTGGATCAGGTTGAAGAGTGGTCGTCCCAATAAAAAGAAGAACAAGAACATATGAGATGAGTTCTTGATCTAAAAGTGCAAACGTTTACAATCACAACAGTGAAGAACAGAGATGTGAAGTCTGCACAGCGGGGGCTTCAGAGACCGCAAAACTACAGGCATCGTACAACACCAGTGTGCACTATCAGCCTGCAAATTCAATTAAAGCCACGGTCATAAATAAGTACAATAGGACTGGTGCGAGAACATTACAAGCACATACAGCATCGTCATAAACCTTGGGCTCATCGCCTTTGGAGTCTAACAGAACCACTTGGTTCTCCCTTGTGTAGAGCAGCTCTGAACCGATCAACAATGTCGTTAAAACAACTCTCTGTGTGGCCGGCCGACAACAGCCTCCGTAATACCAAGTTACCAACACGAAGCGCAGTTGTCGCTTAAGCCCCGTCCACACTATAGTCGCCAGTGTGGACGGGGCTTAAGAAACAGCCGATCGTACGCTAGTCATCATCACTCTGCCCATCAGCATCAACGTAAACAAAATGGTCACGTGATCAACAGTTACTAAGAACGATATAATAATAATAATATAAGTAAAATTTCGAAATTCTGGGATGGGGAGTTTGAGGGGATAGGGTAGGTGTACCTGTAGGGGTTGAAAGTTGTAAAATGGCGTTCCTAGTGGGCAGTTCCTAGTCACTTATTCAGACACAGGCTCTTTTGCTATAGGATGTATCGTTTAGCCACAGTGCACACAGACATACAGACAGACATACGACAGTGCCAATAGCCGATCACAGTACGATCGGCTAAAAACCAACGATCTGATCGTTCGACTACGTGAGGCGTAATCGTAATCAAACTACAAGTCACGTCGCGCTCTGCTCGTATCCTATTCGTGGCCATGACTTGATGGTCTTCCGTGCCGTATGCAGCGAAAGTGCTCGGCCGTCGATCATGTTATGACTAAACACGGCCGTAAATTTCACGCTTGGCAGACGGAAGGCGCTGGATCGGACAAAGGTTGCTAACGACCTGCTAACGGCTTGTCCCACAGCGTGCCAACATACACAATATGCGGCCAGCGACGACGCACTGAACAGTGAACAATCCAGCGTTTAGACACGGCTGTGCTTTAAATGGCCAGACGACGACGACGGCGACAGACGGTCGTATACAGCGGACACTGTTAAACCGAGCCATGCACCCAACTGCTCTCCTCTGGCACGTCATCCTCGTACGGTACGCAGAATTAAACAGCCATTCTAGTCTGATTTCTCTCCAGTTGTACGGTATTCGATTATCGATTCTACGATTCATTAATTCCCAGTCGCCTCACACGGAATGTGTCGGGCAACAGCGTGCTCCCTATATGGCGTGATTACAAGCTAACACGCGTTGACATAACAAATCAAATCAAATCATTTATTTTAATTCAGGGTCCATAATATAACTAATAACTAAAGAGAATAATCATAATCATGCGATGTGTAAAATTTTGGCGTACACATCGAGAGCGTACGCATTCAGCAGATTTTTACGTCTGCTGAAATACACGGTGATGCAGAAAAAAACACTCGGCTCAAGTCAGTGAAAAAACACTTGCACTGTGCAACGCGCAGTATACTGTTACATCTCTACCTGGTACTTCATGTTCATGAACATTATTTTCGTCTTGTTTCGTATGACTATATAACATAATATAATGGTCTTCTACGTCTTTTCTTGCTCAGATCTGTTTTACAAAATGGTGTAAATAGAATGCGTTTAAAATATTTTGTAACGTTTTGTGATAAGCCCAGTGGATAAATGCTGAATCGTCCACATTAAGCAGAACGCGCTGGCAACTTCACGGTTCTTAATTTTACTATACGTCACATTTGGGAAAATTTATTTTATGCATGCAAGAAGAGTTAAATTGCAATATACATAGCGTGATTATACGTAAGTACATGAATATGGAACGATTTACCTTCGGAGATTCTCTGCTTACACTTAAGCAACGATTACAAACGCACTTATTCCGTCGCTATTATCCCGGTCTTACTTGTTAACTGTTCCTCCCCTCTGTGGTCCTTGAAGTAGCTGTTTGTTGCTTAGGCCACGTCAAAAAGAAGATTGATTGATTGATTGATTGAAACTAGTCTACAGTTTTGCACGTGACAACAGGCATTGGACGTACATGAGATATTGAGTCGGGCTTCAGTGCTTCGCAGGGCGATGCCGGTCGTAACGTTGGTGGCGATGCAGCGGAACGAGCCGGAGTCTTGTGCGCGATCAACGCGAGTGATGAACAGATCGCTGTCGATCTGATGACGTCGACTGGTGTTAGCCAGCTGGCGTCCGTTCAGAGTCCAGTAAAACATGATCTGACGTCGGTTGGAGACGTCGCAGCGCAGCAGCGCCCCGGAGCCCTCGACCACGTTCTGGTTGATCGGCGACGGGTCGAAGTAGAAGCTGTCCTGCTGCTTGGTCTTGGTCACCGCTGAGTAACACACACACACACACACACACACAACAGAATGATTATAATGATGACCGAGGCCTGTCGGAGGTTGTAATACGTCATCATCAAATCAATAAAGCACGCAGACGAAGTTTACGAAAACAATAAACAATCTGGGTCAGTGCGACGTCAGGGGAGGACCGACAGCATACAGTAACGACGCGAACGAATGAATGGACATGAATGATGACTGATGACGACACAGAATATCGCAGGGTAGGTAAACATAGCCTATTCGCTGCGCTGACGTGGCCACTAATTTGAAACAATCTAACAATCTAATCCGCCGGCCTACAATCTGAAATAGGTCGATGAAATTCATACTCGACACTTCCGCAGCGCGATGCCTTGCCCGTAACGCCGACCACGACGACATTTTATCGATCAAAATGCTTTCAGCTTCTTGCTCTATGTGACAACGAAATCGTGCCCGGCAATTCTACCGCTTCACTCAGGAGACTGAAAATAACCTCTTAGCCGTATAAGTTAGTTGTACCTTTCTCTGATGAAAGGTCACCTGTGCATATCGTTACCAAAATCTGTGCATCATTTGATTATTATTATTATTATTATGGTTGGTCGTTACGGTCGTCGACACTCATCGTCCTCGTCGTAACAGTAGTAGTAGTAGTAGTAGTAGTAAAAATAGTAGGCCTAGTAGTACTTGTAACAGATTTTTTAAAAGCATGGCAAGTCACTATGGACGCCAATCGCATCAGAGTTGCGTCAAAGCTTTAAATACACTGTAGCCTAATAGTAAATGCACACGAAAAGTAAACAACTAATGCATAGAC
>Ga0056131_1000451_pt1 | contig 10258 bp, 4 predicted proteins | sample WorMetLIZISLAND1_2_FD_67480 | JGI IMG/M metagenome (GOLD analysis project Ga0056131, IMG submission 67480) | Marine gutless worms symbiont microbial communities from Max Planck institute for Marine Microbiology, Germany - Olavius clavatus LIZARD... ...
CTGTTGCCATAATCCAGCCGTTGGTTGACGAGGGCAACTGTCAGTGTGATGAACGTAGACGTTGACACCAACCGACGGATCTGTCTCAGCTGGCGAAGGGCAGCGAAACAGCAAGAGGTCATATGCAAGGTTATGCAGGTTATATGCAAGGACATTTCGTACATTACTGTAATGTATGATATAATGTTTAAGTTAGTTGTAATCGATTTGTGCAGGTTCAACACTGTTGAAAGAGCTGAAGAAGCTTGATGACAAGGCTCTGCTGGTAGAGGTCCAGTTGCTTGAGAGCAAAACATACCATGCTTTGAGTAACCTTCCTCGATCGCGGTAACATTTAGTTTTATCATTAAATTTAAGTTAAATATTTATGTGTTTTTCTGTGTCTGAGTGATCTTTAAAGACCTTTCTGATGTTTATAGGTTTAGAGTTTATAAAATTATGGGACAACCAGCATCGGTTGTCACCTTCTCAGGGGATTTTGAAGCAGAAGTTTTTACAGGCCAGATGCCCTTCCTCTTGCCTAACCCACAGCGTGAAAGGGCTGAAGGCAAAAACCTTACAACACATTGACACTATTATAGAATCTCTTGATAACATATTCAAGCCTTTTGGAATTTTAATGTTAAATGAACGACATTTATGTGAAAAGTGTTGTCTGTCAGGGCTGCACTGACATCTGCCCGTACAACTGCCAATGGTATTTATTGTCCACCAAAACTGCAGGCCGCTCTCGATCTTCAGTCTGGTGAGAATTGTGTCATTTTATTGTTAGAGTTATTTTATTGGCATGAGATGTGAGTTAGTTTTACATTACATTATGTAAAATTTTTAGTCGATAGTGCGTGGGCAGTGCACTGCAGGCACTTGTACACTGTGTGATACACCTGACTCTTGACTACCACATTAATTAAAACAGTTTACTTGACGTTTTTATTTAGCTGTTACAGCAGCCTTCGGTCAGTGATGGTAGTGGTTGTGGTGCTGATGTGTTTGTTGATGCTGTTTACAGTCACTATCGATTTTTTAATGACCTAAGTAATAAATGCTTCTGCTAGGTCCACAAGAGTAGGTTCACTAATCTATCAGCATGTGATCAGATGTTAATTACAATTACAGCAAAAATTTGTATAGTGCCACCTACAGCGTTCAATGGCAGCACTTAACGAGCAGAAAAAGCTAAAAATACAAGGTAAATATAAGGGTGCAGTCTGTAAAGTTACTGAAGTAATAGTAAAATTAATGATAATATACAGCTAGTTCATCACATCCCTATGGTACATTGAATAGAAATGTCTTAAGGTGTTTTAATGATGTTTTTTATTAGTAAGTAAACTGTTGTTATCGTGTGTTGTTAGGCATATTGCATGCTGCTGATGAAAAGGATTTCAAAACGGCGTATTCCTATTTCTATGAGGCATTTGAGGGATATGATTCAGTCGACAGTCCGAAGGCCATCATTCCACTTAAGTATATGTTGATGAGCAAGATCATGCTTAACAGGTAGGCATGTTAATAATAAAATAATAAAATATTGATATGTGTTGCCATGGTATGGCAGTTGTTATTACAAGTGCACCATAGAACTTCTGCTGCCTGTAAAAAAAGTAAAGGCTGATATAGCTCTTCCTGTGGATCCGCACCTCAGAGCTATAGGACGTCACTGTCATATGGGATCACACAGTGTTACCTGCTACCCGACATAAGTGAACGTGCCCCGCCTAACCTCAGCCATGCAGGCTGGTACTCGATTTACCTATCCTGGAGGGATGGAAGGCTGAGTTGACCTAGTTGACTTGATAGCGCCCTGGCCGGGAGTCGAACTAGCGACTTTCCGATCACGAGTCTAACACCCAACCACTTCATCACCAAGACAATCTGTGTTTGTGTTATATAAAAATAAACACAGATAGTGGAGTTACTGGTTCATCTGCCATGCATTAATTAAGCTGTGCTGCATTGAGCACACTGGTGTCTTTTTGTGTTCTATACACACACATTTGTTTTTTTAGATCAGGAACTGATCTTATATTACCACTCGTCTTTTTGTTGTTTGTCTTTTTTTGGGACGACCTCATCGAAAAGAGCCCAAGTATCTGTCACTTCAAACGGAATCAGGATGGAATTTAGCAGGATTGTTCTTCAAGTAAATATATGTTGATTGATGTGGTCATATTTCTGTGATGACTTCATGATTTCAAGATTACAGCCATGACGTAATTTTTTCGCTGAAAAGTGCTGTCCCCTGGTGAGTCCAAACACAGCATCTGCCCGGCGCCTATGCAGCAGTGTCCGCCAGTTCCTGATCTATAATACATTCATACTTGTGGTTTAGTTGGTCTACTTCTATCGAGTCACACCAGGCAAGGAAGTCTCCCTTACGTGTGCTACTTACTTTATGTATCAGTTTATTGAATATTTTTGTGAATCACTTAGTTAGAAATAATTTTAATTACAGAATAGAGAAATTCTTTTGGAATTTATTTTGCTTTCTGTTTCAGTATTGGCTTGTTCTGATTGGTTAATAATGAATTCCAAAGAGTATTTAACTATTTATACAGATTTCCATTAGAAGAGGATCCAGGCATGGGCAGACCGAGTGGCCACCCCCAATTGACCAAAAGTGGGGACTGATCATGGCTGTGAGAAGCAATCGGCCTTGGACATGGAGTGAGCTAACTTTTGGCTCCTTTTTGTATTTTTGTCTGAAGATGGACAAGACTTACAGCTTTAGGAGGACATTGCCCTCAGCCCGCTGGGGGCTCTCTCCCACATCCCTGTTGCAGGCTTGTGCTGCACGCTATGGTTCGACCCCCCAGTTTGGCAAATCTTGGATCTGCTCCTGTCAGCTGACATTAATTGTGATACTGCAGTGGTGTGGTGGTGTGCTGGTTACAGTGCGGATGAGGTTCATTCAATAGTGAGTGGTAAACTGGCTCTCAAGTACGTCGGCGATGAAGTTGATGCTATGAAGGAGATTGCACAGGCGAGCCACAAGCGATCACTCGCACAGTTTGAATTGGTTTGTAACCTTGCTTATTATGAAGGCAACCTTGGTTATTATACTGAAGTTAATTATTATGGCTGTCAAATTAGTGTGTTAATGCATTTTAAAAGTAAGTAGCGATTTTAATGCAGTAACCAAAAATTACTTTCTAGCAGTTTTGCTTTCTTCTTTATTTTTGTCTCAGGTCTTCAGCCTTCCGTGCTCTAGAAAAGTCACATTTTACACATGAGCACACCTGATTAATTGAATGGCAGCACATACAATTAGCAGGGTGTTTTCAAATGTTGCTTTTTGTTTCAATATAATTAGCACATTTGAAATTGTATGATCTTATGTGTAAGTTTTCCTCATTGTCACTTGTTTTTTTTTGTTTAATCGAATATTACTTTTTCGGCACACTGCCTTAGGTCAAGTCACACTGTAGACTGATTCTGTTCTGTGCACTTACACTTATGCTCATCGATACTCAAACCAGTTTTATTTCTTGTCATATTTTAACATTTACTCAACATGCCCATGATCTCCCTTCTTCATTGCCGATTTGCTCATCCAACACTGTACAGATATGTTGTCTGTCTTCCCGTCCGTCTATGTGTGATACTGTGGCTAAGTGATACATCGTACTGCAAAAGTGTCTGAAGAAGTGAATAGGAAGTGGCCTTATAGGAACACGACTTTACAACTTTTAACTCCCTACACTGACCCTGCACCCTCAAACTCCTCACCTCCTGCGCCATAGACTTTGATCCATCAATTCACGTTAGGTCCACTTTTACTGCACTTGGTGTATGACTTGAATTATTGACTTACATGTAATTAAACAAATGCAATATGTACGACCGCCATCTCAGTAACAGCTGTGCTTTTTGTTTCTAGTTAAGTTCCACTAGTGCATCTTCTGTGTGTGTACATTGTGTTGTAGACGTTGAAGAAATACAAGACTCAACTAGTCGGTGATCCCATCATTAAGTCACATCTCAAGTCACTTTATGATAACCTCCTCGAGCAGAATCTCTGTCGGATTATTGAGCCGTTCTCACGGGTACAGGTCGAGCATGTTGCCAAACTCGTTGGCCTCGATGTTGTAAGTCTGGCATTTCTCCTTGCTTGCTCTATTTATTATGGCTGGTAACAGTTAATTTTATTTTAATAGTTAACTTCTATAGTCAATTTTAGTTAAAGAAGAGAACATAAGTTGTAGGGTTTAATGAGCTTAAAAGGATCATCAGTCAGTTCAGAGTTATTCGTATGTTTCGAAAATTGGAACTTCAATGTCAGCGGCACCAATCCTGCGGATACACGAGAATGTTCACAATGTTCAGATCAAGCGATGATCGTGTTTTGTTGACAATGTGTCTAGCAGAACTAAAGTAACGCAACGTCCACGGTTAATCGTTAACTTGTATAATTTAATCGTTAAAGTTTTTTAATGATTAATCAATTAATTAATCGTTAATTTCTGCAGCCCTAATATTTATGTTTCATGTACTTACAGAGTCGACTTTGTTGTCTTGTGTGACTGATATATGCAGTGTGCCATGGGCGTTATTATTTTAGTGGAGTGTAATTTGTGTTATTTTAGCATGTAGGCCTACTTGAATTTTTTTATTGTGTTGTAATATGGTCAAATTTTCAAGAAAATTACAGTAAGTTTTCAGTTTCATTGTGGTAGAATTTCCACTGGTGTGAGACAGGGCTGGTTGTTGCCTGACTATGATAGCTATACATGGTTGAAAGGAAGCTATTTCAGAACATAAACTGTGGTTCAAAAAAAAACAAATGAATGTTATGTTTTCAAACAGCTCCATCAAATCTTGCCCAGTGTCAATAATTTTTGCTCCATAGAATCCTCACCTATTGGTACTTGCTATTTTTATCTTGTATTAAAAACAGAAAATCGGGTTAGGTTTTCCACTGTCAATTTGGCAACCAGAGCAGAGTCGAGTGCAGCATAGTAGTATGAAATCTTCAGTTATTTAGTGTAAAATAATAACGGAGAATTTTCTACATGAGACACTATAACAAATGTTTAAACTTGTGTTGCTAACAGTTGTAAAACATTGATAATAAGCGTGCATTTCTCATATTTGAGTGTGTGTCCAGTATTGTTTTGCATTGCTTTTTATTGCTTTTTTGCACATTGAACTTGCGTTCTGCATTTTGTATTAATAATTGCATTAGTTACCATAGGTGGCCACCATTGATGGGCATTTGCCTTTTCTGGCAGCCTGCTATGTTTAGTTGTATTTATTTATTGATTAATCGTTGACTGTGTTTTGTTATGTTTATTTGTTACGCTAAATAAAATTTCTTCTTTTTCTTCATTAACCCTTCACTGTGATTTGATGCTGTTTTGGGGTATCAGCGGTATCCAAGGGAAATAGAATAGTAAAGTAACGCACTTGCCGACAAATATCACAGCTTGTTGCACATAGCTTAAGTTTGTTACATTAGCCATCATCTGACAGACCACCAACTACTGTCCCAGCCAGCAGACAACACAGTGTTTGCCAGCTGCACCTTCAGTTCAGCCGCTCCTCGCATCTGAAACAGTCTGCCACTCACCTTATGGACAGCATCGCCTGTTAACAATTTCAGAAGAAGACATTTGAAAACTTACTGTTATCACTTATAGAGTGCCATAGTGCCATAGCTTGGAGTAACTGTGACCACCCCTACCTAAGATTTGAACTGGTTTCGACATATGGCGCATTATAAATGCTGCTTACTTACTTACCTACTTACTTTCTGCGTCTGTTGACAGGACGTCGTTGAGAAGAAATTGTCTCAGATGATACTTGACAAAAAATTCAGTGGTGAGCACTAAGCAGTGTTGCTTATAATTCAGTTGCACATAGATAGAGTTGTATCAATGAACTGATTGCTGCTGTGACTGTTTCAGCTGCAAAAGGTAATGATAAATTAGAAGCTTTTAAAGATGGAGTTTATACCTTTCAGAACTTTGATGCTGTTTTTTAGGTGACATGAAAACCGTCTCTTTTCAGGGACCCTGCCTAGCTGGAGTAGATAGATAAGGTAAAGGGTTCCATGTCCCTCTAGAGCATAGGTGAGGTACTCATCTGTGGCCGTTGAGCCCGTAGGTGAATAGACCTCTTCTGGTGAGTCTGATGCATGGCTGTTGTGCTGCCAGACCTACGTTTACTTTCACAGCTCCTGGTGTCAAATTATGTTGCTTGGTGATAGAGGCACATGGGTGTGAACAACTTGCATAGAGTTGTTACTTGATAGTGACCCGACCGGGAGTCAAACGCACGATAGCTTGATTAAAATTCCAATGCCCTAACCATTACGCCAGCAAGCTGAGGGGAATAAAAGTCGGGAAGAATTGACCATTAAGGCTGTGCTATCTGAGTAATTTGCTACTCGAGTACTCGGCGAGTGGCTTAGCGAGTATTCGTGTTGTTGAATTAAATAATTCCACACCCTTGAGGTCGCTGATTTTTGTACTAGTGTCGGACATTTTTACTAGTACATGTATAGGCTTACGTCACGTATGACGTCAGTACCACGACCTTTGGTCACCTTTTGGTGCCTTGTTTGTGACCAGTGATGTGTAGTGTGTAAATTACACAAATATTTGAAGTGAAAGAATTGACTCCAGATAATTAACATGGTCACTTCATACGCAGCCACACTCACAAAATTTGGATTAAACAAATAATAGTCAACTTTTAAAGGTTTAAACAAGTGAATTGAGTATTTATTTTTATTTATTTATATTAAACAATTTGGAGTTGAGTACTTGCATTACTCGAGTTAGTAGCTACTTGACATAGCCCAATGACCAGTTGAACGAAAATTTGTAGTAACAGCATCACCACAAAATATGCTATTACTGACCGTCATTTTGTGCCTCTGGCATGCATATCTGTGCTGTCGAGTGTTGATTGCGTGCTGTTAATGAATTGCAGGTATATTGGACCAAGGTGCCGGAGTCCTAGTAGTATTTGACGAGACTCCGGCAGACAAGACTTACGAAGCGTCGCTGGAAACCATACAAAGCATGGGAAAAGTTGTAGATGCTCTGTACGTCAAGACAAAGAAGTTAACGTAGCTGTTTAACTGTTTGTGACTGAGTTATCTAAAATATGCAATCTGACTGTTCTGTTTTCTGAACAAATTGTCTTTTTGTCTGATAGAATGTTCTTGTGTGTTTTTTGCTGCGTGTTACTATGTTGTGAATTACAATAGTCAAGGAAACTGGCTGGTGAGTGTGTATGTGTGATATAAACACACAGCCAACATTACATTACATTACATTACTGGGTTTAAGTGCCAGTATTATCACGCGTGTGATCAGAGATAATGTCTGCCATACAGAAATTGAACATAGGCTAAGTTCCTGGTCACGGCTGTATTCTGAATTTCTGGTAGAGTTGAACAAAGCAAGCGAAGACGCCGTCATTGATGTAGTGGAAAAAATGTATGTCGTTTATGGCCTCGAGAGGTTGGCAGGAACAGATCAATGTCGTTTCGGAGTTGGGCTGTCCAGGAGTTGGTCTGTCCAGCGCACGCGAGGATGACCAGGACGACATCTCCAGTCCCTGCCAAGTGAACGACCGGATGCTAGGCCAACTTGGCAATGTAGGGCGTTGTGTGCTGGAGTCCCCTGAGTGAGTCGGAGCTATGGGGCCAAATACTGACAAACGACGTCTTCTGATGAGGTCCTTAACAGGTGGGAACCGTGGAGTACCATAAAACTTCAGATACTCGGCCCTGGTTTCTATCAGTACCAATTATTTTGACTCCCGGCCTGTATCCGGGACCTGGCGTTAATGCTGGACCCATCTTCTGTCTGAAGTTTTACGGTACTGGGAAATGGGCAGGTGATGGACAATTGGACATTGTTTTTAGACTGTGAAAACTACAGAATTAGGGCTGGTAACTGTAATATGTTCTTAGTTAACTTTTTTCAAAATTAACGATTAATTGTTAATTTTAGTTAAAGAACATAATTTTTAGACTTGGCTTAGGCCTGCACATATTGGAAGACGTTCAGTGTTAGCGACACCAGTCCCGAAGGTAAATGAGCATAATCTAGTGCAACGTTCTCGATTAATCTTTAGAAATATTTTAATCTTTAAAATCTGTTAACAATTCATCAATTAGTTAATCGCTATTAATTATATAGAACCATTTTCCTTGGTGTCAAAAGCAAGCAAAATGTTTCTCTTTTGTGATCATGAAGCAAATCAGTACTGAAGAGCAAAGTGGACTTGACGTTATTATGTTACAAAATAAATTGACTGATTGATTGATTGAAATATCACAAGTGTTTCCTGGCCATTGCATCAACGACCGACAACCGGAAATAGCCGACGATACCGGAAATACTCATATCTCTGAAACTATAACAGAAAGCATTGAAATTTTAACTCAAATCTGGGGTTTGCGGCCATGGAGAGCTCGAAAAAATGTCGGAAAGTGATTCTTGCGCATTAAATGCTTCAGTACATCAGCCTAAAATATTAATAATAGGCCTATCAGAATTAACTTGCCAGTTTTTTTGCGATTTGACACGTTTTGGTCGACTCCGAGATCTAGAGTGGCAAACGACACGTTAGATTTCTTGTTATTAATAGTTCATGGATGTAGGCGTTCGGGCGTATTAAGTTAACGTAATAAAATTAACGTGAAATTACCTATATTGAACTGTCGCCTAACAGTCTGAGTCGGGCTAAGCATCCAACTAGGGCGAGGAGTCACTGATAGAGAGATGTTGATTTGCACCTCGTTGACGTTCAGTTGTCATTGTGGTCATGTCATGCATGTACGCGACAAACCCTGTTTCGTGCTGCTGTCCTGTCTCGTATGACGTACCGGTACTCACTCTAGCGTTACACTTGCAACATTCTGGTACTTAACGTGGCGAGAGATGCCTCTGTTAGAGCACAGACATCAGTGGGACTTCATTCTGCGGTGTTATGCGTGCTTTATGGCTAAAAAGGTTGCTAAATTTCGGGCTTGAAATTGTTCTGCAGTTGTTGCGTTGTCTCGGACTGTTGTGTTGTGAACAAATCTTTGATGGCAGTTCAAGAATTTCGGCTTCATTCCGCAGCCTTTCACAAGCGTCTCTTATAGTCAACAGGCCAGTAATCATCTATGGACCGCGCACTTCGACTCGTAAAAACTATGACTGATTGATTTTTTGCTCTGCTTCTCTTCGCTGCCTGCCAACTTCAAAGGTGAACGGTGTACACTAGAAGCCGCCGTAAGGATATAGTAAACATCGACCGTCTTATAGTAAACACAGCTCCGCTCATGTACGCGCTTACACGCTTATTCAGCTGAATAAGCGCCTAAATTTTGCCATTTAGAGTAGGCCGCCCTATATACGTGCAGCTAGATAGCCTGCACTATCCTTAAGGCGCGAACTCCCTGACACCGTTCAGAATGTGGCCGCACGACTCATCACTGGTACCGTGGTACGCCGCGACGTACTGTACGGAGCACATCACACCAGTTGTGCAGTCGCTCCACTGGCTACCGGTCCGGCAACGGATTCTGTTCAGGTCGGCGGTTCTAGTCCACAAGTGTCTCAATGGGCGTACCCCAGACTATTTGGCGGATGACTGCCGCTGGACCAGCCACCACCGGCCCGGTCTTAGGTCGTCGTCGGAGAAGATGAAACTAGAAGTTCCATCAACCAGAACGACGTTCGGCGACCGATCCTTTGACGTCGACGGACCACGTGTCTGGAACAGTGCAGCGTCAGCGTGTAAGCGCGACCCAACATTATCAATTACACACGTACTGTCTTTTCTAATCGACTTAAAGGAATGACTCATATCTTTGTTCAATAGCTGCGGCGTTTGCGATTCAGAACAGACGCCTATTTAAATGTTCTAACTTTTAACTAATTAACCGTGCCGGCTGACAATCTGGTCTGACTGCGCTTGACAGCCTCTTAAGCTGCCATCATTCATTACCGCACACGAACAGAATTCGGCCGTAGAGCATTTTCAGTTTGCAGTCTTGGGGTCTGAGACCGCGGTCTTATGACAAGACTGGTCTCAGACCAGCCTCGGTCTTGGTCTTGGTCTTATACTTTTGGTCTTGCTTGAAACACTGTTGTGCCCGACAGGTGCTGTGTGACAAGATAATCCTGAAATGTAATAAACAACTGTATTTTTTCGTGCAATAAGTGCAGAAACAGTGCCAAATGTAACTGGTCATCATATCACTTTTTGACGTTTTTTGCACAAAGTTATTTTTTGATAACAAACATGCGTG
>Ga0056131_1000454_pt1 | contig 10248 bp, 6 predicted proteins | sample WorMetLIZISLAND1_2_FD_67480 | JGI IMG/M metagenome (GOLD analysis project Ga0056131, IMG submission 67480) | Marine gutless worms symbiont microbial communities from Max Planck institute for Marine Microbiology, Germany - Olavius clavatus LIZARD... ...
GGCTAGGGTGTGGCTAGTGTGGGATGTGGGTGCACAGATGGCAGTACGGATCCATACTGACAATAGCCCAGAAATGACGCATTTGTCAGTATGCATCTGTACTGACAATAACACTAACCGCCTGTCTGCGTCGTTTGTCTTACTTTACTTTATTATGGGGAGAACCACAAACACCAGATGAATCATTTCGCCATTATGTGGGTCCAGTCAAGTGCTTGTTATTCAGACAATAGACGAGAAGCCAGCGTATCACAAAATGGTTTCCGCTGTTGCTATCGAATCGCAACGAATTCCTTTACCTGTAACAGAACGTTCTGATATTATGTCTCAAATGTTTTCTCAGTTTTATAATGACAGACACAAAATCAAGGTGCAGAAACCGATCGCAAACTGTGACTGAGCCCGCACTGTCAGCTTTATATATTGTATTATTGTTGTAGCTCAGAACTGAACGGGTCACGACGAATCAGGCAGTCAGTGACGTCAGAGACATGTCATGCGGGGTGAACGTGGTAGACACATCGCCTGAACGCGACACTACCAATTAATCCGTCATTCTATACGCCAGCTCGTGTCAGCGCATTTCACACACGCGTTTCACATCCCTATCAACCGACGGAAACCCAGTAATAATCATTTCGCCATTATATCGGTCCAGTCCAGTGTTTGTTATTCACACTCGAGACGTAATTAACAACACTGTTTAACAACTGTATATATCTACCATTTGTCTCTACGCCATTGACAACTGCCAGCATGCCTGTTGGCTAAGTATGAATAATTGCAAAGTGGAAAGCAGAACAGCCACACACTAGATATTCCTCAGACGGTATAAAAAATAAAACAATGCCGTTACTTACAACGCGGGACATCTTCACTGGCTTTCTGCAGCTGCATGCCTGGACATAGCAACGTCCGTGTTTGAATACAGAGACATCAGATAACTGTTTTTCTTTCACCCCGTTGACGGCGTGCAGACAAATAGCCGTAACTGAGATTCAGTAACAAGTAGCGGCAACGCTGCTTCTTCCTGTGGGATTCATATGACTGTTGGCGCGCGAAATGAAACTGTTTCGGCAACAAAAAACTAGATGACAACAACAGTCAGATGGTGGTCGACGTCGTTTGAATTAACAGTTTCTGAACTGATGCCAACAACTCATTGCCGAAATAATTACAACAGTCAGTTTGGTACAGCACAGAACTTTATCCACCCAGCGACCACCGCCCACTCCAGCGACACGGCACAGTCATCTGTGCTGCTGGTCGTTAAGCCCATATCGTCTGAGCAGTTTCAGCGGCGTCGCGTCAACGACCAATCACCGTCGACCTTCTCGACACGTGACGTGTGACGTCATCTCGCTGGCTGCCGACGACGACGGACCCGCTCGTCCATGACTAACTCGAGAATCTAATTTCTGTTTCGAATTACCGAGCCTCCGGTCACTGGCGGCAGACTGTCCAGTCCACGCTGTCCGGTCGTCGCGCGCAGGTGTTCACGGTCCTCGAGTGGACAAGTCGCCACCCTCGGCCGTCGACTTTAACTCCACAAATCATTGAACGGCGGGGGTCAGAGCCAGCGAGAAAATGACCATCGACAGGTGCGCGTGCCTTACAAACACTTGTCGCATGGCACCGCCGCCGGTCTTCTAATTCCAAGCCTCATCAGCTTGCCATGTATAGATAGGTGAGCTGCTATACAGTAGTCTCTCATCAATCAGTCCGCCGCTTGCTATACAAGACATTAATTGCTGGGTGACTGGGAGTGTGAAGGACCGGCAAATGCGAATGCTCGTGCATGCCAAGGCGTATCCGTAAGGGAAGAAAATGGTCTATGCCGATCACCAGACACACCACACACGGTTAATTTCACAATTTCCTACAAAGCGTCTGGCTACTGGCTATAGTAAGTATTGGACTTTGGTCTCCAAAGAAACATAACATCGACCAATTATAGTCCATGTTAAAAAAAATTTCTCACCGCAGTCACCTGGCTTAACAACGACGACCAAGAACAACTTAACAAAGACAGTTTTGTGACCCAGGAGACTCGGAAACAAATTCGGCACACTATAAGGAGGAAGCGACAAACACTGTCGAATGTTCTACCAAAATTAAGCAACAAGTTAATTTCATAATCATTAAACTTCAGCAGTACTTAACCTCGATCACAACAAAGTGTCAGACTTCCTCCACTGAAACGTTCGATGATAGCCCGGTGTGTGCCAGACTATTAACTCACCTGGACGCGAGTCGCTGGGTTATAGCAATAATTGTCATGTCAAGTGCTCTACCTGCATCGTGTGTAAATGCGTGTAGTACCGCGCGTCGTTCCTCAAGTGTAAACGGCCTTTAACTTTTGACCCTCAACTGCAGTGACAAGGGACACGGCACGGGCTCGGAGCGGGAGGAATATGGGAGGTCGGACGGGTCGGGTGACTAGGGGTGCGTTCGAATTATATCTGTATAGTCCTGGTCGGAGATCCGGGCGACGCATGCAGGCATGAACGGGGCAGAAATAATGCACACGCCGCCAGCTCGAGACGTAGCCGAGTCACACGAACTTTTAACGACAACCGAACCTGAGCGAATGACAATATTCTTCAACATAATAATTATGACACTGGCTGTGAAAATTAACGTAATAAAAGAACTCACATGCAGTACGCATTGTCGCATTCTGTTGTATAAGCGAATGTTGTGTGAATGTACTGATGTATAGGCCCATATAATCAGGTCAGCGTTGTAAGTAAGTAAGTAAGTAAGTAAGTAAAACGTAGATTTATGTAGCGCATCTCATTATAGAAATAACCTCTAATGCGCTGGACACACTATAGTAGCGGCTAAAGACAATTGTTTTCATGAACCGTTTAAAACTATCAAAACTGTGGAATTTCTAAGTTCATCAGGCAGCGAGTTCCAGACTGTAGGGCCGGCATAGTCGAACGCCCGACAGCCATACGTGCTGAGTCTACAGCGAGGCACAGTGAGACAGTTCCGGTTAGCAGATCGTAGACGGCCGCGACGAGGAGCAGCATCAGAGGCTGGGATGAGGTGATCAGCGAGGTAGCAAGGTGCCTGTCCGTAAAGACACCTTGTCGTTGTCGTTGTTTCATTGTTGAACGTTTTTGTAACACAATAACACATACGACGTAGAATAAAGACTGATTCAGATATGCGATGATTTAAGCATGAAACGACAGTTTCTCACATTAGCTTACTGTGTACTGTTAATAGTAGCGAAGAGATTCAATGAGCAGATTTTAACGCCCTGAACGCGACAGCAGACCAAACCAAGACTACATTCAGAGTTCAAAATTTCAAATACTAAAGTTCGCCTAACAAGGACATTTAAACTTGAATAGGTCAATAACTGCCTAACCAATTTCATATTATTTGATATTAGTACTGGTCATTTCATAATGGTCAGATGATCACTCAGATCAGATCTGATGTAAAGTCAGCGAAACGGGCTGGGCCGAATAACTCAGGGCTTCAGGAAGAGGTCTGCCGGACCTGTAATAGCGTCATTTCTCAGGAGTCTTTCCAGTCAATCAGCTGCAGCTGATGACACGCATGCTTAGCCAAATTCCACCGAGACCCCGGCTGCTAAGTGCAGCCCTGAAGCTAACTATCTGTGAATTTGAACGCCGAAGCTGACACAGTGTCGTAGTGTTATGATCTGCTGCTATCAATCATACTGGTGACGAGTGAATGTCGACATATCGTGGGTGGCTTCATGGCTACTTGGTCCCAGTCTGGCAACTTAGCCACCTAGCGGCGATAACGAACAACAGAACTCGGTGACGTATATGCAAATGATCAGCAGTCAGTTTGCTTTCCCTGCAGTGAAACTCCGCTGACCGATTTGAACTTTTTGCTTTCAACACACTCTTATCAATAAAAGTCGTATGCGAAACAACGCAAAAATGACCATTTTTGCAAATAGGCCTAAAGTTTGCGTGATCTTATAGCAATCACGTGCAACTAGGCTAATAATTTTAATTAATATATCGCCGTACAACATTTTTCTACATCGAAATAAACGTTTCATAAATAGAAAGTTTTTACGTTACAATAATGAAACAGCTAACAAAGTAGGATGGGTGCTTAGTAGACGAATTAAACATATAACGCATTCTGTAGGCTTGAAATAGTGGCATACGTTTAATTGCTGTTCACTGATTTGTTGCTCTACGCGAACAGGAAGAAAAGAACATTTGAAAGCAAGCATTCTTTGTGATCTTTCAATCGCATTTACAGCCAGTTCACCAGTATAATTAAATATGTAGGTGCGAACGTATGTAACAGTAAGAACGCCTAACACTTGAGAATAGCGGTACTACCGTATAGGGAGAGAAAGAGGACTACTGAAGTAATACAAGTGTCACTTCCTTGGTGGTCCATTCAGCAACCGCAGTGGCTGCAGTTAGCGACCTGCCACTTCCTGGTCGCCGTGGAGTCTGGCTTAACCTGTCATCACCTACCGACTAAACAGCGACAGATATGCTCCACGTTGCTAATAGGGAGCCAGCCAGCCAGCGGACCAACCATTCCCGAGTACTTTAGCCCTGTTTTTCTGGTATCAAGCTCAGTCACGAACTCCACATTCCGCTGCTTCTAATCAGCCTATAGTGCTCGACTGGTGACACGTTAGCAATGAGAGCAGGCCTACTACTAACTACTAGGGGTGACACACCGTCCACACTGACCACACACGTTCAAGACTCTGGCTACTTATCGTACAATAAACTTGTACCAGAAACCTGCACAAGTTTATTTCATCAAAAGTTTGATGCAAGTTCATGCAAGTTTCTGACGAGCTCTCGGGAACAGAGGCTTAAATACAGGTGGAGTGCAGTGCGACTTTTTCTCAATATCAATACTGCGGTCTGCATGGATTCCGCAGACAGAATGCTCACTTACGAGTACACTTACTGCAGTTATGCGACAGTGAGGCAAAACAGCAACGAGATTAACCATTCCGGATACAATCATACGTTAAGATTTTGTAGAACTACCACACGCGAAGAGAAGAATCTTCACGACTTTATTAACCTCAGTATCGACCAAATTCAGTGTTCTTGCTTGCTGTGTGATGACACTGCACTGCCTTAACACTCAGACGGCAACTAACCTCGGACGCCCAGCACCAAGCTTGCAATTAGCACCAAGTCAGTTACGTCGGACTTCACGGGGCCAGTTTGTCACACAGCCCTGTACCGCACAGCGCGGCGGCCGCTTTGAAGTCGGCAGTAATCCGGTGTCACCGCCCCCGTGTGGCTACTGGTGATGCGACCGTGGTTCAAAGCGGACCAGCTGACAGACGGACAGCGCCGGAATCCAGCTGACCAGAACAAGCTGACGCCAGTTGTGCAACGTTATAGCACACAGCGTCCTCAACCTGCTAATTTCTCGCATAGTCACCTAACGGAGCTGCCTTGCCTCCGTACTGCACCGCTAACCCATACAGTCCGCTCCGCTCGTTCATTGTCCATTTGTTGTCGGCGGTCGACTAACGCGTCTCATCGCCGCCGACGTCGCTGATGTTCACTCATTAACGTGCAGACTGTGCGGGTCGGACGAAACACGAACGTCTGACGGCAGCAAATGAGCGCTGTGGACTGACTGGTCGAAACTCCGCTTTGTACATGCACTATCAGTCGCCATCAGCAGGGCAACACAATGTCCACCACTAACGACGTACAAGCAAAATCTTGCCTTCAACGGCATGTCGTTATTGTGGCTTTGTCAAGCAATCTACGCCTCTCACCGACATTGAATGCACACTTTACGATACCACATTATTCGCTAATCGACAAGTCACTGTTTTCGAGAAAATTTTTTCAGGCCGTTAGACAAGATAATTGGAAACTATTTGACTACGCAATGCCATTAGTCGTATAAAATCTTTGCATCCGTTGACTAATCAACATGCATAGATAGGCCTAACAGTGTAAGATATTGTCTCCACAGCATTTTACGTCCACTGCCAATGTTCACTGTTGTTAACACGCCGTTTCTCTATGGCAACTGACCTTGTTTTTACATTTGTCTATGAAGTTTTTAGAATTGATAATATAGCTCCATTGTTTTGCACAGGGATGAAGCTTTATTCTTTTCCCGGAAGATTAAATAATAAATTAGTTCATTTCGCCAAAGACGCGCTTTTCTGTACTGTCTACGTGGCAATATTTAACTGAAAATATAAAGCTGTTGTCAAGTGAACTATATGTGAACCGGTAAACAGGTAAACTACAGCACAGTTAACAATAGAGTTGATTTATCACATTACATACCTTGATGGAGTGTTGACGACCTTTGTTGATGGACGCTATGGGTGGCCACGTTGACCCTACGAAGTCCATAGACACCAATGCTATGTCCCGCTATCGTCAGTCTGTACAACTGATCAAGCCAAGCCATCGATCATCGTTTCTTACAGCTTGCCTACAATGCAAAACAATCGCGTGCACTGTGAATGAATCGGTTGTAACACTCAGTGTTGCTGTTGTAACGGCAAACAAACGGTTCAGCAATGATCTGAAGTGTGCAGGACATGCATGCTCCCCAGGACATATTCTCCACGGTCCGCCCGGAGAACTTTGTCCGTCTTTCGGTTACACATTATATACAAAGCATAAGTGTTCAACAGTGAACAATGAGGTATAGGTTAATAGCTGAATGTCTCTCTAGAACAGAAGAAGTACTGCAAGCCAGAATATGTCGCACAACTCCATCTTCATACCTTTATCGGTTTATACAAGTAAAGCTCAGCTGTCGCTGTGAAAGAGCGCTGCAGCTACCCACTCCCTCAAACTCCCATCTTCTGAACCACATACGTTGGTGCCATCTGGCGAATAAGGTGAAACCATTATTGCGAACAAGCGAACCGCCAAAATCACACGTCTGAAATAGCCAGCTTCACCGCTATTCCAGACAACGCCGTACGACTACGATCGGCTATTTTTCAGCAACAGCTGTGCTTCTTGTTTAAAATATCACCGGAACTGTTTCAAGTAAACATTTATTCAATAATGGTCTATATGCATCTATTGGCAACTGCAGTGTATTTCAGAATACGCTCATTCCGGCGCTATATCGCCACCACGAATTGACCACCACGTCGCGTTCCTCGCCTGTTGCTATAAGACCAAGTAATCCCGACCCACACTGCAGAAGGTCCCAACACATCTCACCTCAGTCACTGCCAGGCACATCGAGAGACGCTGGAGTTACACAAGACACCTGCTTGTCCGGCGGGCGACTGGTACACGACATCACCCATCACAGCGTAGCATTTATCACACGCGCGCCACCTGGCAAGCCTGATGACAGTCTCTACTCATTATGATGTCGTTCTACTGGAGGATCCTCCCAGCCCCGCGGCACCCAAGCATCGCAATGGCAATGCCCAGTAGCTCGCTACGGTCTAGTGCAGTATAGACGCCTGTCAGTCGACGTACATCGCCGTAGAGGTGTGTTTTGTGTGATTACGGCTGTGGCATATGCCGGCTTCAGTCAGTGAACTCGTGCTAGGCCACAAGTTCGATCTCCGCTATTGTCACTCCAATCATTTACCATATATGCGCGGTAGCCATGAAACCGATTCATACGCACACAGCTGTTGAGCAGCCGTGAGCCGGTCAAAATCAAATCGTGCACATGTAAATTCACCCCACAGAAACAGCGCGTTTAGTGACGAGCAAACATTGTGGTAATTTGTTCGTTCATTCACGGTCATCGACGTCGAAGAAGTCCCAAATAGAGTTGGTTGGGTATACTAGGCATACTAGGCTACGTTTCGTTACTGTAACAGCTCATTTTTACCGCGTGATGCACTATAGTGGAAAGCGCGGTATTGCGATTGCATGTCGTCTGTCTGTCGGTCGGTCTGTCTGTGACGTTGTTGGATCATGAACACATAGGTTGGAAATCTTGGAAACTAATTGCACGCAGAATTAGCCCAACACAACACCTTCGCTCTTCGTCCACCCACCGACTCTCAGGAAAACATGGGGAAAATCTGGGGAGACTAGAGATGAGGTGGGGTAAAGTGGTGTGCTGGAGCACAAAAGCGGCAGTATCTCTGAAACGCGATAGAGATAGATAAAAAGTTACCATGGACGGCCTATAGGAACTCACCAACGCTCTTTCGAACGGTACCATCTCCGACCCCCTCGGCCTGCTCTTCCCCAAGACTGGGGATTCGAAACCCCATCCAAAACTCAAATCGCTATTATCTTAGGAACGGATGAAGCTGCGAACTTCAAATTTGGCAGGAACATTTACAGGTTCCATCCGAACAAAAGCCCATTAAAGATTTTGGTGAAAAGGGAGCGTGGGCGTATCCAGGGAATGTGCAAATTTTTCGGCTACCTCCAATTATCTCAGGAACGAAATTCAAATTTGGCTGGAACATTCACAGGGTCCATCCGAACAAAAGCCCATTAAAAATTTTGGTAAAGGGGAGCGTGGGCGTATCCAGGAACTGCCCACAATTTTTGGGTACCCCCAATTATGTCAGGAACGGGTAAAGCTACGAACTTCAAATTTTGTACGCATATTCGTAGTGTCAATCGGTAAAAAAGCCCATTAAAAATTGCAGGAAAAGTAGCCGTGGGCATACTCAGTTACTGTGGAAATTTTTCAGGGCACTCAGGACGCATCGCGCAGTCATCTTTGCGATAGATCAGCTTTCTTGTTCGTCAGAGAACTGATACACCAATAGAAATATGAGAAATGCAGCCCTATTTTTATAATGCTGTCCTTATCTCTAAAGTTTCCGAAGAAGCAGCTACCGAAGTCGCCAAAAATTGCAGTCGTCGACAACCCCATTGTCGTTTGACGCCCCCGCTCCGAGGAACCCCCGCGAATATCCGCATACACCTTATATTTCCAGAAACGAGTCATTGCCCTAAATTTTGCCCGCTGATAGTATGGGTCGATCTTCATTCAAATTTTTGTGCAGTGTGCTGTCCAAAATACGCATCTTTTCTGCAATAGAGTGCGTATCGACCGTTCAAGGTCATCCAAGGTCGATGATTTTGATACCAATCGACAACGCATATAGGCTTATGCAACTTCCTATTAGTCCGTCACAGTAACCTTGGTCCTATCCTATCTTGCACCCTTTCTGAGATACGGCAACTTATTGGCTGAAAATTGCTAATTTCCCCTACCCTCTCTCATTCGGCGCCCCTGCTTCCTATGTCTTCGGGGTATTTCGCGGTGAAGTTAACCAGGAAGAAACTAATCATAGCGCTATCCTCCTGTGAAGGCCGCAATAGGCCAAGTCACCGCATAGTCGTAGCTTAAGCCATTATGACACAATACCATCCTGAGACGGACAGACGGATTTTCTATGGCTATAGTACAGTGCTCTGCATAGCAAACTATGCTGACGCGCTGTAGGCTATAATGAATGTTCACGGACAATCGTTGGAGCAAGACTGTTGTACGACTACAACGTTGCCCTCTGGGGAATAGGATTACAGCGAAATCAACTCTCGTGCGACAGTTCTGCACGCCTAGGCCTATCCTGCAACGAAATCAGACAAGAGCCGTGCTATCGCAGGAAGGACTGCGCGATCCACGATGCCACTGTAGGAGAAACTTCGGTACGTATCGAAGTCTAGGCGGCATCTGACTAAACACGCTAAACAGTCGACCTGTTACGTCAACGTCACAAACTGATCATGTAGGCCCATATTTCTGAATCCCTCTCAAGGCCAATAGGATAGGTCGATGAAGATGCTGTTTCTACATGATAATGGTAGGCTTTCAACCCTTCAACCTTTACATCACTTTGCACGCAGTGGTCAAACTGTGCACGAGAATTCGTACATTTTAAGCATATTTCTACAAAGAACATTCTATTTCTATCGTCATCTTAAGACTGATAAGACGTATCTTTTTTTCATACAGCAGTTGATGTCATTGATGTAGGCCTATCTTACCCACTGTGAGACATTTTGAGCATTTTTAGGCCTATATATTTTTTATAGACTACCGGTATGTTTTTTTTACCTCGCGATGCACTAGTGCATAGCGCGGTATTGAGATTGCATGTCGTCCACCATGTCTGTCCGTCTGTCTGTGACGTTGGTGGATCAGGATCAGACAGGTGGGAAATCTTGGAAACTAATTGCACGGGCAATTAGCCCAACACATTCGCTCTTGGTAGCCCAAAGGCCATCCACCTACTCCCAGGGGAACATGGGGAAATTTGGGGAGACTAGAGGTGGG
>Ga0056131_1000456_pt1 | contig 10238 bp, 8 predicted proteins | sample WorMetLIZISLAND1_2_FD_67480 | JGI IMG/M metagenome (GOLD analysis project Ga0056131, IMG submission 67480) | Marine gutless worms symbiont microbial communities from Max Planck institute for Marine Microbiology, Germany - Olavius clavatus LIZARD... ...
GGTTGCTGGTTCGACTCCCGGCGGGGCATTATCAAATCAACTAGGTCAACTCAGCCTTCCATCTCTCCGGGGTAGGCAAATCGAGTACCAGCCTGCATGGCTGGGGTTAGGCGGGCGAGTTCACTTGTGTCGGGTGGCAGGTAACACTGTGTAATCCCATATGGCAAGTGACGTCCCGTAGCTCTGAGATGGGGTTCCCAACTTCCCATGAAGAGCCATATCGGCTTTACCTTTTTTTAGCTTGGGGTTTCGGTATATTTTATAGAAGTGTCTGTAGTGCATTTCTGACCACATAATTGCATGCTAATGGGCGGAGCTTACTACGCACTGTAACGTACTTTCAAAAAATTAATTGGCGGTGAAAGAGTTAAAACAGCGTGTTTGTGATGCTTGATGTTGCATGTATAAGGAGTGATGGATGGACACAGCAGTGCCATTGAGTCGCTGGTGAAGATCAAGGAACGTGAACTTGCTCTTGCTCTGATGCGTGTTGCTGAACTGACCCGACAGCTGGATCAGCTGCGTCAGGGACAACTTGACGGCGTTCTCGTTGACTCTACAAGTTATCATGCCAAGTTACTGGACCGCAATCCCGAGGTCTGACTGTCTGTGACTGAATGTTTATTTGCTTTTATTTCTAACAAACAAAATTATGATAAAATGTATGTGGCAGTATGTAGTCTCACATTTGCCTTTCACTGTCATCAAAATAAATAACCTCGAATAAAATTTAATCGGGCTATGAGATACATTGCTGATCTTCTTGTGTCAGTATGTATAAAAGTACTGAGAAGCTGAAAATGTGTAAAAGTGATCTTACAAGTTATTGTTATCTATTTTCTGATTTGCTCTACATGGTTGCTTATAATCAAAATGTTTGAGGCACTGAATGGCCTTTTATGTGCTGATGTGCCATTAAGAAACTATTCACTCACTTATGTGTAAAAGTGCCGAGAAGCTGAATTTGTCATTTTGGTGTGGCCAATGGTGTGTGATCACCTTTAAAACGTATTAATTTCTGTAGCCAGTTGACTGTTGTTGACACACTCTCATAGCTATCCTGCCTAACTATATGAGATTGTGAGGTGTTGTTACAAGTTTATTGTGTTTACAGTTGCTGCAAGGCATCGTTCATCCGCTTAAGTCCGCCCACCAGTCGTCCGCAATACAGCGCAGTAGGTCAGCGGCTGACGTCGTTCTGCAGACTAAGAACCGGGCCATGTCGACAAATGGTAGTGCCAACCAAATCATTGCTGATGCCAGTCAGTTATCATCTCTTCCAAGAGTTTCATCCATGGGTACGAGGCCAGAACGGACAACAGATACAACAGAGAACAGTAGCAGGGCAACTGATGCAACATCAGAAAAGAAGTCGGGTGTTCTTGACAGAAAGTTGAAGATGGATACAGATGCGGGTATTGCGAGTTCAACTGGTGGCAAGAAAGCATTTGACATGAACGAGAACATGATTACTTCTGATCAAGCACCAGACATCCTGCCTAGTCGTTATAAATCTGGTCAAAATTCTTGGAAAGAATCTTTACCCACCATAAAGGGGCCAAATACTCGCACTTTTGGCCAAACTGTTAGTTCTGACTTGTCATCGGCACAAAGTTTGGTTAGTCAAACTGATAAGTCGGATTCGGGAAATTCCAGCACAGAACCGACAGCTTCTCATGCCGGTACACGTTCCTGGGTGTCTTCGTCCGGTTTCCGACAGAAACTTGGATTGCGGGCGGCTGGTCGTTACCAGAGTATAGCTAACCATCTGTATGGCGATAATTTTCTCGGCAGTCTTAGCAACAGGGCACCGACTAACATGGCGGAGTCTGCTGCTTTAGATGCGGGGACAGCGTCAGCAACTTCTAAGGAATCTCAACCTAACATGTCTGTAATGTCAAAGACCACCGCTGCTTCATCCGTTTCTGTTTCGGGCACAAATTCTGTGCCGACTGATAGTAATTCCAAGTCTGCTTCATCTTCTTTACATTTGGTGTATTCGTGCACTACGTCGAAACAAACGACAGTCGTGCGTCCTAGTTTGACAAGTGACAGCGGCGATGATGATGATGATGATGATGATGATGATGATGATGATGAGAATAATGATAAAGATGGTGATGATGATGGGAAGAATTCAGATGCTGCAAAGTTTGCGGCGGATCCAAAGCTGAGTGAGTCAAAATGGAAGAAAGACGTGGTGAGGTGGCGTCAGCGACTTGTTGCATCACCGCCACCACGACGAGCTGCCCACTCGTCACGGAGGTTCGAAGATCCCAGCAAAGAAGTTGGCATACCCGGTACACATGTCGTGCCAGGTCTTTCAGTGAAGTCGAAGTCTGATAAAACATTCCTCACAGTCACGGAACCTTCTGAACCTCAGAGAAGCCCGGAGATGTCAAAACATGTCAGTTTTGATCCGTTCACTCTGTCACTGAATGCGGCATTGGAAGGAGAGCTTGACGTCTTGCAGTCCTTGTTCTCACAGGTTGCACTGCTGAACTTTTTTGAGTCTGTATAGTTGTTTTTTTCGCTGATTTTGAGCATCAGGAAGGGCAAATAATTTTTGTTAGTGTGCACAATGTACACATTTGAAGTTGTTTCTAGTATTTCCACTTTCTTCAGGTTTCATATAATCATGTATGTTTAGCTACTGCACAAAATCTACAGCTACAAAAGCTGTATTAGGTGGACTTACTATGAATTACCTTGTTGCTAATTTAGTGTGTAATATGTCTCCTGAAAATTAAGACAGCTGATTGACAGTCTGTGAAGGGTTATGGTTAATAAAAAATGGTGCTGTATTACATATATATATTTCTTATTTTTTTGCTATCTTTCCTGCATTTGCATTCACTGTGTATCATGTCGGCATCACAGAAACACACAGTAGTTGTGTCTAGAGTTGAGTAGACACGTCTTGTCACTGAAGCCTGCAATGGTGCGTCAGGTGATGACTATGTATGTGTGTTATAAGGTTGACAATAAGAATCAGTCAAATGAAGATGGACTGACGGTGCTACATAATGGAGTCTGCAGTGGCTGTCAGGATGTTCTAGAGTTCCTCGTTCACGCTGGCTGTGATGTTAACGTTGCCGACTGTGATGGATGGTTTGTTTTTTAAATTGTGATTTAATGGCAGAATAATACCGTGTAAATATAAATATGAAATGGCAATAAAGATAAAACTGTTGATAAAAGGATTGATGCGCTTGGCTTGATTTTGCTACTTTTGCACAAATTAAAAGTGTCATATTTGACTTGGCTTGTAAGCAGTAGTATGTTGCCTGATTTAAATGAATTGGATCGGATCGGATGTACAGTTAAAGTAGTAGAATCCATGAGAATGGAACAGGAATTTGACAATCAGACTGCATGTTTGGTGGTTTAACGACAGGATTTCTACTCCAGTGGTGTTGAGAAGTTTGTTTGAAGCCACTGTATGATCACCAACTGTAAAAAAAAGATGGCTGTTAGAGTTGTTGCATGTGCATGTGGTAGGACGCCACTGCATTGTGCTGCAACAAGTAATAACATTGAAGCAATTCAGCTGCTTATCGAGCATGGAGCGGGCGTGCTGGCATTCACATGGGACGCCGAGCGTGAGACTCCACTCGACAAATGTCGTGTCAATAGCCCACGATTTGAAGATTGCTATCAGTTTATAGCAGGTATTTCGCACTACACATATAAATTTGTTTCTTACAGTCTCATTCTTCTTCCTGTAGTGGCTCTTCATTCCAAGCTTTAAGATGTTTTTTTCTGAAAGAGTGGAGCAATTTTGGCTAGATACTGTTCCTGAGGCTCTTAATGTCTCGATTAGATCTTAGCAGTAATTTCATACTACCGGTAATCATCCAGTTAAGAGCCCGTCTTGTTAACCAGTGAGTCATGGCTTTCCTTTGGTGCGCACATATTAACACCATTATCACCATAGCCTAAGTAATTAGCTAAGTAAATGACTACAGAAAGTGTTAGTTTTATCACATGCTGTGGGACCGATAGTCTTCAAAGTGCGTCTCAATTCTCAGATTGAATGGCCAGTGCTTAAAAATGTCCATGAACAGCTGGTTTCTTGAACAGGAGTAGGTTTTATGGATTGTTATATAAAATTAAATGTATTTATTGTACTTGTTTTCACAATGGAGGTGTCTCTTTGAACTCTGCGTTGAAAGTCGTGACTTACCTGAAACTGCTGCAAAAAACTGACTGGACACTTTTAAGAACTGTGGATGGTTTGTTTTTCGAAACACCAAAACTAAACCAACTTTCAGATTCCACGCATCAGTACCATCAGCATTCTAATGATGTTCGGCTATGGTGTGTTATTTGCCACAAGTTCATTGTTTCCTTCAGCACTTTCATGGTGTTTTTTTTCGGAAATGCATCTGGCATATGAAAAATGCACTCTAACTTCTCTAAGCAGTAAGCAGTCCCCATTAGTTAACTGGCACAACAAGTATATAACTTTATAGTTCCCCCACTACTGTGAAGAATGCAGGTGCATTATAAAAACCCTAAGATAGTGTCAAACACAGTTAAATGCAGGAGAGAACTATTTTTATCCTATGCTATGTCTGGCTTAGTCTGTACAGATCACAGAGATAGCTTACAGATGAATGATAATAAATGGATTTGCATATTTTGTTATCATCTGTACATAGTTATTTTTACTCAAAACCTTTAAGGCACTGAATGGCCTTTTATGTGCTGATGTGCCGTTAAGAAACTACTATCGTGCTACAAGTGTTGGCAGCTGCAGCGTGATATTTTTATGTTAATATTCCATAAAAATGATTGTTGTGCAGTCTGGTCTGCTGTTGCACTTAGTGGCTTATCTATGTGCATATCTCTGTGTTCAAAAGCCCTGTCTCGTGTGACAGCTGTGATACATTGTTTTCCACCACTATGCAAGATAATTTAATACTGGCCAAAGCATGGTGATGCAGTATGGCTCAGAAAGTGACTGTGGGCGAGGTGCAAAGTAACGGCAGTCTACTGTTAGGGTCTGTCTAGCTGCTGACTGCAAGTCCAAAGTCCTTTCGTTCAGACAATGGGCAGCCACTAATTGCGCTGCGCAGCCTACTGCTAATGCTGTTCAGTAAGCCACTTCAAATTGTAAACTGTTGGTGTTCTGGTTTCCCTTTAAGCAGCAGTTTTCTAAATGTCCGGACCTTTAACCTTTGTGACTACTTAAGACCAGGATCGACTATGTAGCCCTGTGCCTGAATTGAGTCTAGTTATTTTTACCTGTGAAATCTCACTCGCCATGTATGTCATTCACAGAAGCTGTGAAGATGCTGGGTGTGGCAAACAACGGCCGAGTGTATGCCATTGCCAACTATAAGGCAAACAGCATGGATGAGATGTCATTCAGTGCCGGGGATCAGCTGACTGTTCTACACAAAGGTGATGAGAAGGAGACGGCATGGTGGTGGGCGAGGCATCCGAATGGAACCGAAGGCTATGTTCCACAGAACTTACTAGCAGTAAGTAATTTTTGTTGAAATATTGCCCTGTCATCGTTTTGAAACTGCTGTTTCATATGTGTGTGTGTGCAATACCTCTCCCCTCAATTGTCCCGAAAGTGCATCTGATGCTGTTCACCCACTTGCTGGGAATGGATGAGTCACATGATGCAAAGAGAATTCTTACAGCAGTTCCTCGGAGTGACTGGAAAAGGCCGACAGCACGTCTTCACATCTCCTGGTTGGCCACTATGAAGAACTACCTCTCATATCACAGTGTGGAAGATGCCACCGAGCTGGCACTGGACACACCACTCTGAAGGTTATTGGCAGCAAGCAGTCTTGAAGCAGAGCTACTCACTGATATGGTACAAGCCGAACAATGATGAGGACGATGATGATGATATGAAACAGGTTTATGAATAAAGACTGTGAGAAAATATGTGTCTGTTGACATGTATTAAAATTTTAATGTTATATCTAATATAATAAAAGTCTCTTTCTCCTTCTGCAAACGAGGTTTTGTGTTCACTAGTTTTGCTATTGGTTTCTTTGCTACATTACTGTGAATGTGCATATTTTAGCTCTATCCACCGACGGGATGCAAGAATCTGGCGAGAAAAAGTCTGATAGAGACTAGCTGCTGAAGTCTAGTGTATTCATACAGCCAGATGCCACATTGTCATCAACTTGCCTCATGCCACCAGCATCAGCTCAGTGGACTTTTGCATAACTTCTTCAGTGTTAGTACAGCATTCCATGTGGAGAAGTTTAGTCCAGCTATCCCGTCTTGTCAATAGTACTTTTGGGCCTGTACTGTATGAGAGACATGACAATTTTCTTCAACTCAAAATATCTCTGGCCCTGTGGCGGCTAGAGTGGAGCTGTTCACCTCACCAGTGTTGACTGACCGAATGCACATTTGGGCTTGATGGGGTTTGTGATGGAGGCAAGTTTAAATTTTCCAAATTTTGGAAAAAATTATCTGGCTTTTGCCTTCATACTACTGCAGTTAATACTTTGGGTTGAGATGGTCAATGTTCATCCTTCAGGCTAGGGTCATCGTTTACTCGAAACTTTTTTAACATTTGTGGTGCTGAGTGGCCTCCTGTGTGCTGATTTGCCATTAAGAAACTACTCACCCCCTCACTGTTGAGGAGGAAAAAGTATTTGGTATAGCTGTTGTGGATTCTCAAGAACAATGTGTTCATCTTTTAAAGTTACTTCACTGGGTAAAAATTTTGCCTCGCACATTCTTTTTTATTAACAAGTTAACAAAGGCTGAGATAAGCAGCCGGTCAACTACGATCACACTGAGTGTTCTCAACTTGACATTTTAGCTTTCTGTTGCCAGTGCCATTGCCATTGCTGACAGAGGTTTACTTACTTGCGTCATGAATAACTGCTGTTTGACTGCGTGCTTGCACTTGTAGTGAATTACGTCATTTCACGTAATGATATTATACTTTGACTTGTGCTGCATTTGTTGCTACTTTTCAATTTGTTTCATTTTTTTGTGATTTAATACATACTCGCATCCCACGGTAGTTTTTGATTTGATACCGTAGTATTAGGATTGCAGTGGATGTTGAGTGGTGTGCCATTAGTTTTTTGTATTGCCAGCTGTAAAGACAGCTGTACCGGCTGCTTTCTAGCATAGTTGTGACATTTCATTTTATGGCTACTAGGTATCGCCCCTCTCCCCTCACGGCTATCATACAGAAAAGAAGACTCATATTGTTTGGCCACCTGGCTAGAATGGACGAGACAGCTGACGCCAGGAGGATTCTGACTGGTGTCCATCAGAGTGATTGGAGTAGGCCAGTTGGGCGCCCCTACATCTCCTGGATGGCCACTCTGAAGAGCGACCTATCTCTGCACAATCTTACCTTCGAGGATGCAATAGAGCTGGCCTTGGATAAGTCGCTGTGGAGACTATTGGTAGCAAGCGGAGCTACGCACTGACATGGTGCATGCCGAATAATCGTGATGATGACGAGGTATCGGGTGGCATATACTGAATGGTTTGAATGGTTAGCAATAATGTTAATTTCAGTAAATATTCTACGACTACTCTGCTTTTTTGTTTTATATGCTTTCGGTAATTTATGGTACTGAATGGCCTGTATTCAATATTTTAGTAATGTGCCGTTAAGAAACTACTCACTCACAGTCACTTTGCTTTCTTGTCAGTGACTGTTGCCGCTGTGATCGTAGTATTTCAGAGAAACGCATGACTGATATTGATCATTGTGAGACAGCCAGTCGTTCAGTCATGCAGATAGCAGTGTTCAATTGTGACAGTTCTGTTACTGCAGTTTGTGATTTTGTTAGTTCAGTTCTGATAGCAAATGTCAAGTTGTTTCTGAAGTCTGAACATTTCACACCCAGCTGTCATATTGACTGATTATGTGCACATTTTATTGAATGTTTTGCATATATGTTATATGGATTTCTGTCCTGTACTTTGTAAAATTATTTACAGTGTGCTGTATGTTTCATGTCTGTGACAAACGTAAGGCATTGCACTGCGTATTTTTTATATTTATACACTGTGAGTCAAAAAAGTAAGCTTTTGAAGTTTTGAAAATTGGTCAATATTTGATGAAGTTATGACAAAAACTTTGTGGCTTGCTTTTTTGACTCACAGTGTAGATACAAGTATATCACTGCTTGTAATGTTAAAGCCAATTCAGTGTAAGAACAAGTCAGCAATGTGGTTGCTGTAGCTGTGCTGTGAGCCATAAAAAGTGGGACATTTATTTTTACAATAGCTTTGCAAATGTGGACAGAGTCTAATAACTTTTTCACTGTTGCATTCAGAAATTAACTGCAGTTGGGCTGATGTAAAATCTGCCACCTCACCTTGCGTGAAATCTGTTGCCGCACTACCTTGTAAAGTTTGTATGTTTTTGCTGTACAATTGAAATTTTTCAACAGTGCAGCAACAAATTTTGAACAGTTTGAGGCAAGCTCGTCAATTTTATTCCACCCTTCTCTGCAGTTTAGCTCTGAATGCAGCTGTGTGAAAGAATTATAGAAGTGGTTCACATTTGCTATTGTTATTGTGGAAGTAACACAGTTTTATGATTTGCTGCCTTATGTGTGTCGAAGCCTGTGAAAACAAAGATATTTGAGCGAAGTTTGTTTTCACTGTGGCTAGATGTTATTAACTGGTTAATTATTTATTGTTAGTTTATTGATGCTACCAGTTGTTACACTCTTGCAGTGTTGTTACTATGTCACTGATGATTGTAAATAGTGTGTGCTACTCAATTTCTAGCGTTCTAGTTTTCAGTGTCTAAAGGACTTCAGCAATAATGATGCTGCATAGGCACAGTGATTTCTTATTCTGATGTGTGCCTTCAGTGATAGTTTTGCAGTACTACTAAGATACTTTCGATTGTAATTTAAATGGTCCGTTTCTTCCGAGTTGTCCCGGTTAGGTTAGTGCCTGGTCTGATCCTGCTACAACTTTATATTTTGAAGCAGAAGTTTCTACATGTGTCACTGGTTCTAAGATGGAGTCATCTGTGTCATTAACTGTTAACCAATTTATTACGAGATTTTTGTGCAAAAAAACTCCAAATTCATATATTGCAAAACCGTCTATGCATATTGTATACCAGTACTTTGATAAATGTTTTAATGTGTGGTTCCAAAATCATATCAGTGTTGTAAGAAGGGTTACATAAATATGCTTATAGAGATTAAGCCGCCACTGGCTCTAGTAGGGAAGTACATCCCACTCTGTTAATGAAGTTGTTGATTGACTTTCACTTTCGATCTTGTAGAATTTCCCAGCATAGTTTTTGGTAACGTTTTTAGCGTCAGTAGCATCGTGGCAAAGGGAACAGTTGCCCCACCCCCAAATTTTAGTGTCGGAAAACATTTTTTTGTCGGAAAATTTTCGCAGAAAAAGCATTGACAGGAAGGGAATTTTCACTCACAAATTCAGAAAAAATGGTTGGACTGAGCTGAACAGAGTTATATCTGAGTAAATTTGGAAGCGCAAAAGTGGAAGTCTTTGTTGCTTTTTAATATGAATTTTGCTGTCAAAAAATTGCAGCTGTGTTGGAAAATTGCAACTTCCTGCCACCTTTGCCACGTTTTTAAACCCGTGATGCTGCTGTTCAACATTGTTAGAATATTTGCTTCATCAGCTTACAGCTTTTATGCAGTTGTTCTGCAGTATGTGTTGATATTGTTCTAACAAACTTCTGCTGTCTTTCACAGCGGTTATACTTATTAATGCGTCAGACGAATGGGCTATATCGGACTGTTGGTAACGGATTATCAGGCTATCGGACAAATGGACGAGGGTTGGGGTTAGGAGTCCGATATAGCCCGTTAGACTGATGCATTATTAAGTGAAACCCTTTCATAGTGCTATAATAGTTATGCCGTCCATTGATCAAGTCACATATGTCAGATGAGAGGTACTTGTGTGCCTTGCTCAAGTGTGTTCTTCATTTAGGAGTATTGTATCAAGTACGTTCCATGCTAGTGGGTAGTGACCTTGGCCTTGTTACTGCCCGGCCCGTGTGGTGCTCGGGTCCATTGTAGAATAAGCCCACCTCGTTTCCTGGCTGAGTGTCGTAAGAGGCGACTGAATCAGGTAGTTTTGTTTCTGCTGTATGTTTAGTTGTTTGTTTTCTTTGATTTGTACTGTGTTTATGTGTGTATTTTTGTGATTTATATTGAGTTTTTTCCTTATTGTTTGTTTGTCAGTAACAGTCAAGTGATTGGCTGTGAAGACCGCCTCTGAAA